>Ga0206942_1088_pt2 | contig 27303 bp, 16 predicted proteins | sample Alteio_BWOrgHeat_6_FD_153253 | JGI IMG/M metagenome (GOLD analysis project Ga0206942, IMG submission 153253) | Enriched cells from forest soil in Barre Woods Harvard Forest LTER site, Petersham, Massachusetts, United States -... | ecosystem: Environmental > Terrestrial > Soil > Temperate forest > O... | reverse complement strand
GCATAGTTTTTTGGATTCGCCACGCAATAGGAATAGTTGATCAGCGCGTGGTTTTGATTTTGCGTCCAGTAGTTGGCGTAAGCGTCTGTGGTGTGTGGATTAAAACCTAAAAAAGAATAGTGGGCAAAAAACAACGGGCCACCATAATCCTGACCAACCGGTAGCACATAGTTGTAAAAAGTTTTTCCATTTTTAATCTTGCCATTCAACGCCCAGCCTTGTTGATAAACACTGTCGGGAATGGTATGCGTAGGCGAGCCTGCCGCCAGTATATAAACAATCAATGCTTCGTCGTAGCCGTTGATTGGAAAGTTCATAATCCAGCCTTTGTCCGGCGACCAATGCCAATACAATACTTCCTGATTATTTTGCCTGAACCAGTCATACTCTACAGCTCGCCACAAGGTGTTGATACGGTTGATCATGTTGTTTCCAACCGTATCGGTAGAGGTGAGATATTGACGAACCGTGAGCAGGCCTTGAATCATGAATGATGTTTCTACCAAATCTGCACCGTCATCATTGGTACTGAAAGGAATAACCTTGCCGGTGCTTCCACTGATCCAATGCGACCACGCACCATGAAACCGATCGGCCTTTTCGAGGAAAGAAATTATTTTATTGAATTGCGCGATGCCGGCAGCTCGCGAAATAAATCCACGTTGGATACCTACAAGTAAAACCATGAGGCCAAAGCCGCTACCGCCCGTTGTTACCAGGTCTCCAGATGTATCGCGTTCGCGCGCCATGCCGCTGTTGGGCTCGGCAAAATCGTAGAAATATTTAAACGTTTGTTGTTGAACTAAAGTAACCAAGGCCGTATCTGAGATGGTTGGAAACTTTGATGAGGGATCAACAAGCGTTGTGATATTAATTTGAAGGTTAGACCCAAATTTTTTTTGCGAAATCGAAATCAGGTTGGTTGATAGCTGCAAATAATAAATGCTCCAATAGGTTAAAGCGCTAACGGGTTGCACAGTGATTGTGCTGTCGTTATTTGAGAAAAAAAAGTTTAAGGGAATAATCGTTGAGGGACTGCTAAAGACGATATTGGTTTGTGCCGACTGATGATCAATGCGATCTGAGAATTTTAAAACAATGGGCGGTGACAAGGACACATTAGAATAAGTAAACTTTGTTAACTGATTATCTACTTGAATGCTTTCTAAACTGAAATTTTTTGCCCCTACCGGAGATGAATTATCCTTTTTGCAAGATCCATTGAGAAGGAATGTAAATAGAACAACTAACCTGAAAAGAGGGTGTTTCATCATTGAAAGTGAATTTAAAAAAAGAGGGTACACGAAACATGTACCCTCTTAATTTCATAGAATCAATTAGCGACCTGCCTTGCCAAATGAATACAAAGCACCAATTTCAGTAGTTGATAATGCTTTACTGTAAACCCTTACCTCATCCAAGCTTCCGGTCATTAAAGTCTGCCAGGTTTGTGCGGCTGATCCTCCTGTAAACCCAGTTGTTATATTGGGCCAGCCACCAATTATTACTTGCGTTGGTGGAGTAACGGTAATAACTCCAATTCCTACTGCAGTTGTTGAACCTGCAGGGGTGTAAGTCCTGTTTCTAAATTTATTATTGGAAACAATTACACCATTTACATAAAGGTCAATATTGGAACCCGTGCCATCATACTCCATTACATAATGCATCCAGCTCCCGCCAGATGTGACCCATTGGAAATCTGTACCAGCAGTACCATAGGCATTCACATTGTCCCCATTTTGTACAGAACCAGTGGTATAAGTCGCAAAATCCGAGTGCACTTGCAAAGTATCAGATGTAGCTTTGTGATTTCCTGTCTCAACATAAACATTCAGTGGGCCGGTATTCCAGTCCTTTTGAGCCGCAAGAGCCTGAGTGATTCCAAATAAATTGGTTTGTGCTGTGCCGTTGTTGCTGATCTTTACCCAAAGGCTCACCGTTACACTCGGAAAAGCGTTGGCAGAACTAAGCGCTGTAATAGTCGGATATAGAAGATATCCTGACGAAAGGTTTAGAGCCTGGCCAACTTGGCCTGTTACAAAAGAATTTCCAGTAGCCGTTGTTGGTGCTGTACCGGAAATAACTTCATTGTTCGTATTATCAAAACTCCAGTGGGCCAACAAATTGGCAGGAGCCACATCATTTGCCGTATTGTACCCACCGATTGGTGGCAGTGAGCTGCTTTTTGAACAACCTCCCAATGTCAGCATCGCCAATGCGCTGACCCCCACTAAAAGATAACTAATTGTTTTTTTCATTTGTTTAGAGTTTAAAAGTTTAAAAATTTATAAAGTAAAAAAATCATGCCCACAAAATCACTCATCCTCATTGGTGATCCCCTCGGGTCAAAATTGAAATAGATCATATTCTTGTTTTGGTTAATCAATAACCTGGATTTTGAGTCAACTTTCCATTACTCAACAAAATTTGGGTTGCCGGGATGGGCAACAATTCATTTTTGCCTGCAACAAAATTTGTTTTTCCTGAAGCGATCATCACCGAAGCGGCATCGCCCCACCGCACCAGATCCCAAAACCGATCGTCCTCCATGGCGAGTTCAACATGGCGTTCTTGTTTTATATCAGCCATCGTAACCCCAGGTTTTGGCGGCAACCCTGCACGGGCACGAACTAAATTCAGCGGGGTAGTTGCATCGCCTCCTAATTGTACAGCTGCCTCAGCACTCATTAACAACACATCGGCATAACGGAGAATGATCACATTTTGCGGGCGGTCTTTGTCGGATACAATCGAGTAGGTTTCCTTCAGTGTGCTGGTATAGGTCTTGTAGTTGTACGTAAGATTCTGAACTGAATCCGAACTGGGTATCCTAAATCCATCCCAAAGTATGGTGCCTTTGTGGGTACCCGAGTTGTCAATAAAAATAATCGTTTCTGCCTTTCGCAAATCACCAAGTTCGTAGGAATTTATTAATGTCGTGCTAGGATCATTAAATCCATAACCCATATCATTCCAGCCTCCAAGTCCGCCAACGCGAGGACCTTGGCAGATGGTGTAATTGGCAATGCCATAATTCCCATTATTAAAACTTCCCGTTTCTATTTCAAAAATTGATTCAGGGCCATTTTCACCCGCCTGTTTGAACTGAGATCCATAGTCAGCTACGAGACTATATTGACCTGAATTAATCACGCCATCGGTCAACACTTTTACCTGAGCCCAATTGCCTGTGTACATATAAACTTTCGCCAGCATGGATTGCGCCGCTCCCTTGGTGGCGTGACCAACACTCGCTTGTGTTTTCAGCGGAAGATTGTTAACGGCATATTGTAAGTCTTGGATGATGCTATCATACGTTACCTCTGTAGTGGCCCTTGTTTGATAAACAGGGTTGGTCAGCGCATCGTGGACATCGACAGGAACCTGCAACACCAATGGAACACCGCCAAACATTCGTACCAGAGCGAAATAATAATACGCTCTGATAAAGCGTACCTCTGCTTTCAATTCTGAAAGTGTCGCGGCATCAATGGTTGCCGATTTAAACGCTTTTAAAGCCTGGTTGCACGACCCAATTCCATTGTAGTGACCTGTCCAAAGCGTATTGCAAAACTGATCTGTTGGGGTAACGGTAAAGTCATCCATTACACCAATAGTGTTTGCCTGATCAAGGTCAAAGCTTCCTTTGTCCGCATCATCCGACATAATGTTGGTAGCCGCAATGAAAGCAAAGCCATGAACATCGCCATTGCCAAAAGGATCTCCTTCCAACAAACTGCTGTAAACACCAATGACCAACGCATTGGCCAGATCAGGGTCACTGGTAATCGTCTCTTTGCTTTGAACTTTTACATTCAAAAAGTCGGAGCTGCAAGAAATAACGAAAAAGAACAAAATAAGCATCACAACGAATCGGATAGAAAACTTACTATTCATATCATTCACTTTTGATTCATTTCATCTCTAATTAAAAAACCGACATTTACGCCTACCGCTACCGTTCGGGTTGTTGGATAAGTTTGCGTTTCAATTCCCGAAGCCGTTGGCGAACCCGGCAATTCAGAAGTAAAGCCACTGTATTTTTTGTAGGTGAACAGGTTTTGAGACATGGCAAACACCCTTAGATTAGCCACTCTGATCCGCTTTAATAAATCGGATTGAAACGTGTATCCCACCGTCAGGTTATTGACGCGTACGAACGATCCGGATTCCACAAAATATGTGGATGCAGGCAAGTTGCCACCATTGGCAGCAGGTTGTGTTTGCGTGAGATTGGATGGTGTCCACCGATTATACACCAAGGCTCTTTCGATATTATCAGTGCCTTGAAATCTTGATGCTCTCTTTCCGTTGTAAACGTTGTTACCAGCATTGCCATAAATGTTGGTGCCGAAATCCCAGTTTTTATATTTAACTCCTAAGTTGATTCCATAATAAGCAACGGGTTGATAGGAACCAGAAAATACCCGGTCAGCGGTTGGGTCAAGGATGCCATCTCCGTTTTTGTCAAAGTATTTAAAACTTCCGGGGGCTTTGGAAAGGCCGCCATAATTAACATTGTTCGAGGCCACATCAGCAGCCGAATTAAATACGCCCGTGGTCTTCAACACATAAAAGCTGCCAACCGGATGACCAATATCGGTATTGGTTACAAATCCACCTGATCCGGTATATCCATCATAAATATTTTGACCGCCATTTAATGCAGTAACCTGATTCTTATTTAAGGTAACATTGCCAGACACTGTATAGGAGAGATTTTCATTTATGCGGTCTTTCCAATTCAAAACAACTTCCAGACCTTTATTTTGAATGCCCATTACATTGCTGATGATCGTGGCGGGGTTAGCACCAACTGTTCCAGAGATAGGTACCTGATCAATCCCATTGTCGAGTTGTTTATGGTAATAGTTCACTTCACCAGAAAGTTTGGAATGGAGTATTGCAAATTCAATTGCTAAATCATACTCGGTCGTCACCTCCCAGGTAATATGCGGATCGATGATGACTTGAATCAGCGAGCCCGGTGTTGCCGGATTAAGGTATCCCGTAAAAGGATAAGCTTGGTTTTGCGTCACTGTTTGTGTAAACGAGTTGGTGGGTATTTGGTCATTCCCAACTTTACCATACGATGCCCTGAGCTTGAGAAAATCAAATATTTGCTGACCACTCATAAAGTCTTCGCTGGAAATCACCCAAGCGGCACCCACCGAAGGATAATTCTGCCATCGGTTGGCAGTTGGCAGTCGTGAACTTCCATCCCTCCGAACGGTAGCTGTCAATAAATACTTTCCATCGTATCCATAGTTCAATCGGGCCAGGTAAGAATTGCGCGTCCATTCATCGCCATTGCCAGTGTTTTGTGATGAATTGGCGTTGCCGTTATCCAAATACCAAAGACTTGGATCAGGCGGCACATTGTTGCGATAACCCGAAAACAGCTGCGTATAGTATCGCTCTGCGGTAGTTCCGGCCAGGAAAGTGAAATCGTGCTTGTCGAATTTTTTTGTAATGGTAGTTGTGTTGTCCCACACCCACCGAAAGGTCTGGGAATTCTGAACGTTCAAATCGCTAATCGTATTTAGCTGATTGCCACCTGGAGTTAGAAAAACATTGCCAGCACCAATGGCAGTAAACGCATAGTCATAAAGTCTGCTCAATGTGTTTTGCCAATCCGCTCCAACCGATGATTTTAATGTGAGCCAACTAACAGGCTTGTATTGCAAATAGGTAGATCCTTGTAGCCGGTTGTTATCAACCTTCACACTATTGTCATTCAAATCCAGCAAAGGATTTCCTACATTTTGGTAAACCGAAGTATTGCCATATAGCCCGCCTATCCTACTTGGAATTATAGGTGCAGCACGATAAGCATCACCATAAACACCACCCACATTTCCATTCGCATCGATATTTATGTTATTAAAACCGTTTTGATTGATGCTATTACTATACGATGCCTGAACACCCAATTTTATTTGATCGGTAATAAAATATTCGCTGTTCAACCGAAGTGTTAGGCGTTTAAACGTATTGTCAAGGATAATGCCTTGATCGTTCATGTATCCGACATTAAAAAGATAAGTCGATTTATCAGTGCCACCGGAAAAGGAGATGTTGTGAGTTTGTTCCAGCGCGTTTCTCAAGATGGTACTGTACCAATTGGTATTCGCATTATTTTGAGGAGCTGGAGGAATCACGCCTGTTGATGCCTGAACATAGTTAGCGTATTCAGCCGAATTGGCCATCGGTACCAGGTTAGCCGCCTGCCTAAAACCGACCTGAGTACTGTAACTTATTTTCATCTTTCCGCTTACTCCCTTGCGCGTTGTAATAAGGATGACTCCGTTTGCTCCTCGTGAACCATAAATAGCTGATGCCGAGGCGTCTTTTAAAACTGTCATGTCAATAATGTCTGCTGTATTGATGTTTGAAATGTCATCGGTAAGAACACCATCAACAACAAAGAGTGAGGTCGTGTTGGCAAAGGCGGTACTCACCCCGCGCACTCTAATTTGAGGTGAACTTCCTGGCTGACCACTCGTTATGATCTGAACGCCGGCTACTTTTCCCTGAATGGCCTGTGTGGCAGTAAGAACCGGTTGCTTGGATAATTCTTCCCCCTTAATATTAGCCGTAGAACCCGTTATATCCGATTTTTTCTGAGTGCCATAGCCAACAACAACAATTTCCTGAAGGTTTGTAGCTTCCGATTCAAGTACAGCACTCACATTGGATTGATTGCCAACTTCAACCAGTTGGGATTTATAGCCTATAAATGAAAAAGAAAGAGCTTTATCACCAGCTTCCAGGGAAATTTTGAAGTTGCCTTCAATATCGCTGGTGGTGCCGCGAAGAGTACCTTTAACTACGATATTAACCCCTGGTAACGCAAGACCATCTTCTTTGGAGGTCACTTTTCCTGTAATTGTCCTTTCCTGTGCAAACGAGGAAAACCACGAAATTTGTATCAAAACAAAACACAACAGTACTTTATTGTTCATACACACTGATTTTCAAACAGTTACTTTAACTACACCAATTGCAAATAAATATTTTCCGCATTTGATTGTATTAAAGCTAATAGAGGCAAAATAATTTGTGAAATATTTTCAAGGAATAGAGATAAAAACCATCATTTTTAAATTGAACAATGACAAATAGATTTACGCAAAAAAAACATTGATTCAAACGATTTAGTAAGGCAAATGCACCTTACTACTATTTTATTTTACGCTTTATAAACACTCTATTCTGCTACCGTATTTTGAACGATGGTAGAATGGTTTTTGGATGTGCCAATTTTTGATGGATTTTGGTCAATAATCAGCTCCTCCCAGTATAACACCTGGGTTCTATTTTGCTGTTTTTCCTTTAATCGCTCCATAACTTTCTGGCGAAAAGCCCACACGGTATTTAAGCGTAAGCCTAACCGCTCCGAAAGTTTCTCCAGCGTATCCAAGTTTTTACCCGAATGAGTCAGATACGTTAAATAAAAAGCTTTTGGCAAAGGGAATTTCACCGCATGAAAGAGGGTATTTGCCGTAACCGATTCATTATAACCACATCGCGTGCATCTCTTGGAAAATTTTTGCGCTCCTTTCGAATGCTTTTTGTTGCCACATTTATAACATTCAAAACCATTTTGCTCTTTCACTTTTTCTAAAAAACGATAGCAGGAAAGTTCATCCGGATATAACGTGGAGAATTCCTCATAGTCCATAGCCTTTTCATGCATTTGTTCTTCAAGAACCTCTTTCACTTTGTTTTTCAATTTCCAATTGTCCAAATCGAGTATAGAATTAATCTGATTGATTTCAACAGACTGCCGTTTCAATTTTGCATTGCTTGCTTGAAGCTCCTCATTCTTATTCCCCAATTCCTGAGTTCTTTCAATCACTTTAGTTTCCAGTTCACGGTTCACTTTATCCTTCAATTGCATATTTACTTCATGTTGATGGATAATCCGTCTCATCGCGCGATCGCGATTATCTTTAAGAATTCTAATCCGATCGCCGAGGGCTACGGATAAAAAAAGCATCTCAAAAACAAAACTAAAGTGAAGGCTATAATGCGTAAGTGTGGTGAGGGGCAAGAAATTAAAATAAACCAGCGTTCTAAAGAAGAAACCAAAAAAAAGGACTCCATAGGCAATTACAAAAAAGCGAGCGGGCCGATATCCTCCGCGCCAGACGCTGATGGCCGTAAAAAAAATAAGTGATAACGGGATGATCTCCAGTGTTCTAAACGTGAGCATTCTTGGGTAGACCAGTAAACTGAGCACAAACCAAACCGTGCGTAGAATAATCATTGCTTTCAGCGCACGATCCAACTTCGGTGCGTTGGCGCGCGCACTTAAAAATCTCCTCGTGAAAACTAATGACCAAAAAATGAGCAAGTACAACGAGATGCCCACTGTCCAGTCATTGAATTCGGGATGGGAAGGCCAAAGGTATTGAAAGCCGATACCATCATAACTCATCGCATACAGTGCCACGCTAAGAATATAACAGATGTAATAAATAAATTTTATTTCACGGATAGCCAGAAATACCAAAAAGTTATAAACAGTGATGATTAAAATCATTCCATAAAACATGCCGTATAGATAGTACTCGTTCAGGGCGTAGTACACAAACCGATCTACGGAGCGCAAGGCGATACGGACATCCGCAAATTCATGGGAACGGACCTTGAAATAATAGGTTTGTAACGTCCGGGGGGTTCTCTCCAACAAGATTTCAAAATTTTTGTGACGAAAGCTACGGTCTTGAAATGCCCGGTGGTCTCCCATCTTTATTTTTCGGTAGGTGCCATCCGGTTGCGGCAAGAAGGCTTGCAAACTGTCGATGGTCTGATCATAAAATTCCAAAAGCCACACCTTACGGGATTGGGGATCTGGCTTGATCGGCAGTCGGATCCAGTAGGAAGAGTTGGTCTCGAAATCAATGTTGTGATAACTGCTGTGTTGCTTGAAACGACTCTCAAATTCCGGACTTGAAATTATTTTGAAGGGTACTGTATTTGCCGCATCAATAAAATAAGAAAGTTCGTAGGGCATGAAAACGCGCTCATCGATAGTATCACTAATCGCAACCACAGACTGCGCTTTTACGGTGCTCAGTCCAAAAAATAAAAAAATTATCCCCAGCTTGAACATACTCGTTAGTTTTTTTACCTGCTAGCAAACCCCCATTGGTATAAAGAAGTCACCTCAATCGCTGATAAGGCAACTTTATAATCCCTGACTTCAATCCAAAGCAATCCACAAGGGTTCAACGTTACCTGTCGTATTGAAACCATTGATGGCAGGTTGAAGGCGATACGGCGTTGAATTCAAATTTAAATTGGAGCAGCGGCAACAACATACAATAACTGTTGCAGTCGCCGTTTCACTCAGCGGGTTTTTTACCCTATTGCGTAAAATAACCATACAATTTCAGCTTGCATTTTTTGTCGGCATCCACATTATTCCACAACACCAGTAGGAATTTCAATATAAAGTTAATGATTTAAAACAACCCCTGAGTTGCTTTCACTCTCTATTAAAATTGAAAATAAATAAAAGGGTGTATTCCTGCTGTCTTAATTTGAATCACGGCCAGAATTACGATTACTATCAAAGAGGCTTTAGCCACGACGGGAAATCGGATCACCTGATCTTGAGCAAACGCTTCAAATTTCTTCGGAACGAAATGAAGGATAAAACCAAGGATCATTAATAAAACGACACTTTTGTATTCCCAAAGAAAATCAAAAAATAGTTGTGGTCGAAAATCTTGAAAGATCTGCCCCATCATCTGCCCGCCTGTTTCCAGCGTGTCAGCTCGAAAAAAAATCCAGCAAAAACACACAAAATGAAATGTCACGAAGATGCTCAGCCCGGTTCCTATACTTCTCATTTTGGAAAATACCAGGGCAGAAAATTTAGCTTCACTGATCCATTTGTGAAAACTCAATGCCAGACCATGCAGGCCGCCCCACAATACAAACTTTAATGCAGCACCATGCCAAAGGCCACCGAGTAACATGGTCAGCATCAAATTAATGTACGTTCTTGTTTTTCCTTTTCGATTGCCTCCCAAGGAAATATAGAGATAGTCTTTTAACCAGGTTGAAAGCGAAATGTGCCAGCGTCTCCAAAACTCAGTAATGCTTTTGGATTGATAGGGCGAGTCGAAATTTTCTTTAAAATGAAATCCCAACAGCAAAGCTATACCGATGGCCATGTCTGAATAACCCGAGAAATCACAATAAATTTGCAAGGCATAGCCATACACGCCAAATAAATTTTCAAGCCCGGAGTATAAAGTCGGGGCATCAAAAATCCGATCTACAAAATTGAGACTAATGTAATCCGAGATCACTGCTTTCTTGAACAGCCCTGAGCTAATCAAAAAAACGGCACGGCCAAACATTTCCTTTGACACAAACGTAGGTCGATGAATTTGGGGAAGGAAATCAGCAGCCCGCACAATTGGTCCTGCTACCAGCTGGGGGAAAAAAGAAACAAAAAATGCATAATCCAAAAAATTGGTGAGCGGTGGCAACTTCTTCCGATACACGTCGATCGTATAGCTCAATGACTGAAAGGTGAAGAAAGAGATACCTACCGGAAGAAAAATATCCAAAGCCTCGATCGGAATCCCGGCGAATGAACTAAACATTTCGTGGATCAAGTTTCCATATTTATAATATCCCAACATACTGAGATTGGCAGAAAGACTTACCACTAAGAGAGAAAGTCGCTTCCAGTATTTTTTTGAATGGCCGATCCATTGCGCTAAAAAGAAATCAACAACAATCGAGGCTATCAACAATAGAAAATAAAACCCACTTGACTTGTAATAGAAGTAAAGCGAAAAAATAATTACAAAAATGAGTTTGGGTTTTTCGGTTTTGCTCAGCAGGCAATAAACTCCAAAAAAAAGAGTGAACAAGAAAAGGAACAGTCCGCTGTTAAACAGCATTGGTGCTCCTTGATGAAACACAAACTGATCGGCTAGTTTATGGATATCGATCGTGAACATACTCGTTGTACCCTTTGATCAAAGCCTGGTAAAGCATATTCCCCTGAAGCTCATAGCCAACCTTAGTGAAATGAACTCCGTCTTTCTGCATCAAATTGTTTTTTCTCCACTGATCTGCCGAATGCTTGCCTCCACCCGCCAGGTATAAATCCCAACAACTTAAATTTTTCTTTTCGGCAAGCTGCACCAATTGGTTGTGGATCTGCTCTACGCCCGGGTTTCTACGCGTGCGCTTCCGGTAAAAATCAGCCGGGGTCGTGAGGATAAACAATGCATCAGGATTGGACTGTTTCAATCGCTGAACCAGGGTTTCGACCTGTTCAGAAAATTGTTTTTCGATGTATGGATATTCAATGGCTTCATTGGTTCCCAATGAAATAATGAACAAGTCAGGCTTTAAGGCGCTGGTTTGTTCAACAAAAAACTTAGCCGCTAAATAGTGTTTGAATTTCGCTCCGTTCCCCCCAATCGAGTGATAAAGGATGCCTGGGTCTCCGTTTGAAAAACTCATTCCAAATAAAGTAAACTGCTCTTGCTTGCTTGTGGGCTGTGCTGTTTGAAATTGAATTTGATGCATTTCATAAGGAAGAGCAACTGAAGAATAGTTCGGGTAAGGCTCGCCGGTGAATGGGCCAGCATAAGCCAGCGGATGCCCGACAGAATCGTTAAGGATCAAATTGAAGCTGGTGATATCTTTTTGATAAAACAGTGTGACATTATTAAAACTATAATTAAGACCGGGGCTATCGATTGTACGAATGGTAAATTTTGCACCGGGTTGCTGCGTGCGAACGGTCGATGCGCCTAGTCCGATCGGTAAAGCCTGATCGGCAAATACAATTCGTTTAGCATCCCAGGTGGCATTGGAGGAAGAATAAATATTCTGCGGCTCGTTGGTGCGGGCTATCCTTCCCGGAAAAATAAACCCACGGCCTGCATTGCCAAATTCTTTTTGCAGAAGTTGCCGTGTGGTATGGGTGAGCCAATCCGCCTGAATATGCGAGTCACCCAGGTGCACCATATTAACTGTTCCCTTTTTGTTTTTTTTGAGTTGATAAAGTTTTTCGTATAAACCTGAAAGCGATGCTGAATTAATGATCTCATTTCTATCGCCAGCAATGAAATCAAATTGATCGATTGACTTTAAATTAACCGTGTCTTGCGCAAAGGACTGCGCCGCGGAAAATAAAAGCAATGCGCTTAGCCAATTATTTCTTCCTTTCATACTTTGCTTTTTCTTTTAACAACGCCTCTGCCAATTTTTTAGCAATTTTTCTACCTCCTCGAAAAGTAAGATGAGTATAATCTTTTGCAGCAAGCGGTGGCTGGGCTTCGGAGTACCGCACCATGCTATTCTCTCCTCCCATCGCTTCGAACATATCCCAAAAAGCAATCCCGGATTTCTGTGCGATCTTTCGTTGCAGGGCTCGCATGACGAAGATGTCTGGCATAGTTGCAAACTTACCTTGTTGGTTGCTGCTCCGATCCCCTACACTAATCAACAAAAATCCACAGTCCGTGAAACTTTCTTTCAATTTCCTAATCAAGACGGTCATTTTATCCAGGTACCAGAGATAGCCGGTGGTATCTCTCTCTGACAATACATTCAATCCAAATTGAAGGATGACAAGTTTGTAATCCCGCAAAGCGTTAAATTGACTCAGCCGGACCTGATCAACCAAAAGAAGGCCCATGCCCGGGTTGCTGCGCATCCCAAAATTGTCAACCGATATTCCGACTGAATCTTCAAAAGCAGCTCCGTATAAACGGAGGCTATCATGTAGTGGAAAAGAAATTTTGAGAGCGCTGATATCAGGATGGGGAAATACAAATTCATTCAATCCCCTGGATACACTAAAATCCAATCGCAGGTTGGTAGAGTCACTCAAGGTACTGATCATCGTGAAAGGATATTCACTTTCATAAAAAAATTTTGCCGTTCTAAATTTTTTTTTGGATGGTTTATACACCACTTCATTTCCATCCATTGGTTTAAAGCAATACCCGGGAAGGCCAAGAGGAGCATAAATACTTTTCTGACCAACCATTGAATACGTTTTCCAACCGGAGAAATCATGTTGAATGGTGGTGCGGAATTTTGTCACCTCGGAGGTAATGGGCATGTATCCGACTCCGCTGCCTCCAAAGACCTGCTGCAACGTATCCCGAAAAGGACCGCATAAAATATCTCCCTCGATAAACGAATCACCAAAAAAGGCCACCCGTACCGGGTTTTCTTTAGCGTGACGAATCGCCTCAAAAAAAAACCGTAAATTATCTTTGCCAAATTCTTCAATGGTCATTAAACCTTTCACACGAGCTACGACGATTTTTTCAATCGTGTTTTTCCTACTCTTCATAGAGTCAGATCGGATAGGCTTAACAATATCGGATTGTACATCGCTCAGCAGGTCCGGTTTCTTAAATGGATAACCCAGTATTGAAAAGTCCGGCAATAAGAAAATCGCAAATAGAAAAACCACCACTATGATCAGCCAATAAAAAATGTGCTTGAGTTGATTTTCTCTCATGCAATTTTCTCAAACGTAACCTGCTACTTTGTAAAATACAATACCGACCCACTCTTTTATCATCAATTGCCAGTTGTCCAACGCCTCCGTGCTCGGCAGCAACAAGCCACCAATCGAATATTTCCTGCGGTGCGAGATAAAGTCCGTGCTGAAACAATCCATGCGCCAACCTACTTTTGCAAAACAAGCCGATGACCGGCGCATATGATAAGCAGATGTAATCAATAAGCATTCTGATGGTTTCGTGGTTCCTTCCAGAATTTTCCTTACCGCCTCCGCTGACTCGTGCGTGTTCCTTGAGTTCGACTCTTTAACAATGGAAGAATCGGGAACACCCATGAGTATCAATGCTTCAGCTACGTCATCCGCCTCTTTTCGGTCAGTGGCAAATAGCCTTCCGCTCCCGCCGGATACCAATATTCTTTTTATTCTTCCAATTTTATATAACTGAACCGCGTGGGTTACCCGATCTGCACCGCGATTGAAAAATACCCGGTCATGAAATCCTTCCTCCGTTTTCGTTACGCCGGTCAGCAAAATGCCCCACGCATAATTTTTGCTCAATTCACGAAACGGTGTAATCGGAACCTCCCAGCGTAAGGCTACTTCATTGGCCATAAAATCATTGGATAGCAGGAGCAGCAGGGAAAGACCAATATAAAAGAGTTTATTTTTTAAAGCCTGTCTTTTCACCAATGCCGAAAGGATAAAAAGACAACAGATGACCGTCAATGGCATTATCAAGTAAGCCAGTATTTTAGAGAGAATGAAAAACATGCTCACATACGTTTCGGAATTTTACTGTAAATATTGCCGAGGCCGTCAATAATTTTTAATAAGACCTCGAAATAAAGAGTAAGGGCCAGCACCAAAATCATCGACCAGATGACACCCAAATTAAAATATAACGTGTCAATGTTATGATTGAGAAAATGTTTGGCCGGCATATAAAACTGTGCGTCGAAATCCACGATGTGTTCCGGGTCGGGGTCTTTATAAATAGGGTAAATTTTTTGCACCAATTTGCCGTCTTTTTCAATGATCCGGTTGAACTCGTCCGAGTTCTTCACCAATAGCGTAATCGCTTCGTTTTGATACGAGTTTCTCTCTTTCTCAAATGCTTTTCCTTTCTCTACCGTGTTGGTTGACTTATTAATAATATTGTCCTTTTGCTTATCAGCCTTCATGTAACGATTATTATAAAACTTCTTGAGCACTTCAAAAAGAGTCAGGACTTCAACATGGGTCATCGAATCATACTTGCCAGGCGCTAAGGAATCGAGGTACTTGAAATTATCCTTACCGGCATTCAAAAGCTCTTCCTTAATTTCCGCATGCAATACATTAAGGTTTTTATTCACAACCTCTTTTATAGCAGGGTTTGTATTTTTATAATTCAGGTTAACAAAATCGAGTCTGCTTTCCAACTCGGGTAAGTAATACACTTTTTTATAATCCGCAGCCGCCATGATCTTATCGTACAGATAAAACTGCCGCTCAAATTCATTGTCTTTATATTGAGCAACCATGGCAGCCTCAAAGGCCCATCGAGAGGCCATTAAATCGCCCACCATGGGCACCGTGGCCGTGTTTCCGATCACGGGGTTAAGCTTATCGAATTTTACCACCACACCACTCAAAATCAGTTGTGGAATCAGAAGTATAGGGATTAAAATATAAATCGTCACTGCCGAATTAAACGCGGACGAAATATTGAGGCCTAATAAATTCGCAAAGCAAGAGGTCGTAAACAGAATAGCCCAATGGATTAAAAACATTCCCCGGATTTCAAGAAAGTAATTGCCCACTAACACAAACAAGAAAGTTTGAATCGCGGAAATAGCAAACAAAATTGAGATCTTGGAAAAAATGTAACTACTGCGATCGAGGTGAAGGAATTTTTCGCGCTTAAGAATTTTTCGGTCTCGGATAATTTCCTCTGCACTGACCGTCAGCCCCATGAAAAGCGCAACGATTACGCTCATGAAAAAATAGGCCGGCATATTCAAGTTTTTGCTGAAGATATAACCGGCGTTCACATCATCGGAATTGTAATACCGGACGATGAATGCGAGGATAAAAGCCAAGGCGGGTGCCTCCAGCAAGTTGATCACTAAATACTGCGTGTTGCTAAGTTTTGAAAGAACATCACGCAGTCCAAACAAGCGTGTCTGCTTGAGCCACGGTGGAATTCGCAGCGTAGAGTGAGGCATTTCGGTTTGCCGAGCAACCCATGGAAATTTGACCTTAGCAAGAAAAATTTTATTCCATTGTTCCGGGGAAAATTTTCGTTCATTGGTAAAGTTTCCAAACTCGTTAATGACTTTCGTTTCAATGATATTAAAAATCAGCTCCGGGTTAACATTTCCGCAAGTATGGCATTCGCCCTCCTCGCTGTTTAGCATGTTGATGTTCTTTTTAAAATAAATGACTGCTTCCACGGGATTGCCGTAGTAGATCTGAAAACCGCCGGTGTCAAGGATCAACAAACGATCAAACATTTTGAAAATATCAGATGACGGCTGGTGAATCACAGCAAAGACCAATTTGCCTTTCAGTGAAAGCTCCTTCAGCAAATCAATAATATTTTCAGAATCGCGGGAAGAAAGCCCTGACGTTGGCTCATCAACGAAAAGTACGGCCGGTTCGCGAAGCAACTCCAGGCCAATGTTTAGCCTTTTGCGCTGACCGCCGCTTATTGTTTTTTGAAGGGGTGACCCGACTTTTAAGTCTTTCGCTTCATTGAGACCGAGATCATCCAGTGTTTTTAAAACAAGAAAATCAATCTCCTCTTCGTTGAGGTGACTAAAGCACAGCTTCGATGCAAAATATAAATTTTGATAAACCGTGAGGTCTTCAATAAGCAAATCATCCTGAGGCACAAAGCCAATTACGCCCTCAATTTTATCGGGGTCACGATGAATGTCAATACCGTTAATCAGCACTTGCCCCTGAGAAGGTCTTTCGTTTCCATTGAGCACATGCAGTAATGTACTTTTACCGGCTCCACTTGCGCCCATCAAAGCGACCAGGTTGCCAGATTCTTCTGCTACCGTTACTTCGCGCAAGCCAAGCCGTCCATTTTTAAATTGATAAGAAATATTTTTTGCTTCGAAGCTGGTCTTCGGTTTCTTTTCATTCTGTTTGAAAATCCCTAATACACCACCATAGTACACCGGCTCTGCCGAGCCCCAACGAATGGAACTGCCGGTGGCCAACACGCTTACTTTGCCCGGTTTTTGGGGTACTCCATTAAGCAATACATCCGTGTTGCCAAGATATTTCAGGAAGTAGAGTTCAACACTGGGTACGCGCAGAATCGTTAAATGACCATCCAGTTCAGGTCGGAAAATATGCCTGCCGGAAACACTATTCTTATCACTGCTAATACTCAGGAAATTATCATTGCCTGGCGTGGGGGCTTGGATGCCGACAAATTCCTTCATCAATTCCAGGTCTGCCAAGCTAATATTGAATTGCTCGCTAATGATTTTAGAGAGATTTTCTTCACGGGGAGAAATAGTGCCATCGGCCAATACGATACTCATCAGCTCCAAAAGAACAATCATCTTTTGCTTTTGCGTCACTTCTTCATTGATCGCCTTGCAGATTTTAGCGATCGTTTCATTTTCCCGGGAAGAAGACAGCTTGTCAGAAATTTCCCGGGCATACTCATCAAACAATTGAAGGTGTCGTTCCATGGACGGCCTGCTCAAATGATCTTCTAAAAAGGCATGGATATAATCGCGTTCCTGGGCCGTTACGCTGTCCTCCTTTGCCACGAAGGCAAAGAGCCGAATGATTGCTTTCAATACGGGCTCACTCATGCATCAAAATTATTTTATTAAAGATAAGAAAGAGATTGGTCTGGTGTCCATTTTCTATTTTTACCCGCTGAAATAAAAAGAGGCTACCCCTTTTGAGCCAGCCTCTCTTTTCTTACTGTTTAAAATCTTATTAATCGGTAATTGATTTTCTTAGCTTTTCGATTGTTGTAGTCAATTCAGTTAAGTTCTTGTCATTCAAGATCAAATCCGAGCGATTGTTTTTAATTTTTTCCTCAATGTTCATCGCCTTGTAACTGGCCTGCAACGAAGTTAAATCAGTAAGCAGTGAAGTAATGGGGTCCGATTGCTCAACGGTACCCAGCATTTTTATTAGCTCGTCAACTGATTTTCGCTGATTAAATACAACGCTGATAATTGGGGTAAGGATCAGGTTCCGGTCATCGTCTTTTAAAATGTCTTTGGGGTAAGACTTTATCAAGCCGGTGGAGATAGACAATCCTTCGATAAAACTACCGGTCAACATCAAGGCAGCCGGCTTGTTACGGTTATCATTTTTTAGGTATTTTTCTGTTTGCCGTATCGCCTGGTTTACCATTTTAGACAGAGAATCTTTAACGGCAATGTTTGCCTCGAACCGCTTCAGGAGTGTAACATCAAAAGAACCCAACACCCCCAAACCATCAGCCAGTTTCTTCGAGGCGTTCAGATAATTGATAGCCTCCTGAGTTTTATCGTAGGACACCAAATAACCAATATCAGCAGCATAAACACCCAGGTTTAACGCCGCCTTGTCGTTGCGGGTGAGGTATTGGTCTACTTTTTTCCGATCACTGAGTAAACCCTGGTTAAATTCTGCGCCGGTTGCCTGAAGCATATAGGGAATCTCGGAAGGCGATGGAATGTTGTATACAACATCTTTAATTTCATCTTTCAATGATTCTTCAGCCTGCTTGAATTCATCGGAATTGTCATTCTTTTCTTTCTTAGAGCCACAAAACCAGAGGCCGAAAGTCAAAATAAGTGTGAGGATAGTTATTCCAAAACGGGTTAATTTCATAGGGTTTGTAATTTAGACTTCCCAATTTTACTATAATTTTTCAAATCCTAGATGCTTAAGCGTTAAATTGTTGGTAAATCGTGCCCAAAAATATTTGCGTTTTTTTCAACCTCTTCCGAAAACAAATCTTCGGTTAAGCCCTGCTATTCCCTGGCGCAATCCTTTCTTAAAATTTTAACCGGACAAAAGCCTCCATGGCGGCATATTCAGCAAGGCCTAATTTATTGTAAATGAGTGCTGTGGCCTTGTTACGATCTTCAGCGCGTTGCCAGAACTCACGGGCATCATCGCCTTGATAGACCACACCATCTTTCTGCGACTGGTGTTTAAATACACCCATTCGCTTGCGCATCACCTGGTCAGGGCTCATAGGAACAGCCATTTCAATCAAGTCGATATCCCATTCTGCCCAGGCGCCTTTGTAAAGCCAGGTCCAGCAATCTTTCATAAAGCTTTCTCCCTTTAGTCGATGTAGCGCCTCAATCACCGCATCGAGGCAGACCTTATGGGTGCCATGGGGATCGGCCAGGTCACCTGCAGCATATATCTGGTGCGGTTTAATCGCCCGAATCAAGTCTGTTACAATTCTAAAGTCCTCCTCCCCAAGAGGTTTTTTCTGTACCGTGCCCGTTTCATAAAATGGCATGTTAAGAAAGTGGGTGTTCCCCGAAGGAATGCCTACAAAACGACACGTATTTTTTGCTTCGCTGACGCGGATCAATCCTTTAATAGTGCGAACAGCTTCCGTATCCTTTTCGCCGGTTTTCTTTTTTTCCAGAAACCCGTTCGCTTCAAAATACATTTTGTCAGTAGCTTCGTTGCTTAATGAAAACTTAACATTGAAATCGCGCACATATTCAATGAAACGAAGCGCTTCATCATCGGCCACAGCAATATTCCCCGACGTTTGGTAAGCTACGTGAACATCGTGCCCTTGATCGACTAATCTTTGGAAAGTACCCCCCATTGAAATAATGTCATCATCGGGGTGTGGGCTGAAGATAATCACCCTCTTTCTCGCAGGAACCGCTCGCTCCGGCCGATGGGTATCGTCTGCATTAGGTTTTCCGCCCGGCCATCCGGTAATCGTATGCTGCACCCAATTAAACACTTCAATATTGATGTCATAGGCCTGGCCATAGCGGGCGAGCAGTTCACTCAATCCATTTTCATTGTAATCTTCATTGGTTAGCATGAGGATCGATTTCTCCAACGAGAGAGCAAGGCTTGTTACGGCCTTTTTGATCATCGTTCGATTCCACTCGACGGTATCGAAGAGCCATGGCGTTTTGCGCCTGCTCAAGCCTGCGGCACAAGATTCGTCCATAACGATCTGGGCGTTCGAATGACCCTGCAAATAGGATGCAGGGATATGCTCGGCCACAGGGCCTTCTACGGCTTGACGGATGATCGGCGATTTGTGTTCACCCCAGGCGATAAGCACCACACGCTTGGCTTGCATGATCTTTTTTATTCCCAGAGTAATCGCTTTACGAGGAACGTTGGCAATCCCGCCGAAATCCAGGCCTGCATCGGAGCGGGTGGTGAAGTCGAGTGTAATCAATCTCGTCATGGAGTCGATGTGGGAACCGGGTTCATTAAAACCAATGTGACCATTTCGGCCAATGCCCAACAGTTGAAAGTCCAGGCTACCGGCTTCGCTAATCTTCTTTTCATAATTCTCACAGAAACTTTTAATTGAATCCATAGCGATCGTACCGTCAGGAACAAAAAATTGGTCTTTCGGAATATCGACATGATCAAATAAATTCTCCTTCATGAACCGATGATAGCTCTGTGGGGCGGAAGCTTGCATGGGGTAGTATTCGTCCAGGTTAAAGGAAATTACATTTCTAAAGCTTAATCCTTCCTCCTTGTGCAGACGAATCAGTTCCGCATAAACTTTTTTAGGAGATGAGCCCGTGGCTAATCCCAAAATTGCCGGTTTGCCTTCTTTCTGTTTCTGTCGAATCAACTCGGCAATCTCCCGGGCAACAGATTTTGATGCCAGATCGGCGGAATCGTAAATCGAAATGGGAATCTTTTCAAAATTAATGTGGAGGGTATGGTCTGACGTGGGCATGATTGATAAGAATTTGGTCGATGCAATTGAGTTAACGTAATTTTGACACTGAAGATAGATGAGCCATTTCAATCCCGGTTAGCAACAAAATAACCATTGAGAAAAGAATCGCTTCACCCGGTACAATTTGGACGCGCAATTTCCAAAAAAGGAATCAAAAACGATAAGCTAATTGAACCAATCTTTCAATTTCTTTTCTCTCCTCGTTTAAGCGATTTTCAGTCCATTGAAAGTGATCGGCCATTATTTGCAGGCATGGGTTCATTATTTCTTTGAGCAAAGGCAAATCAAAATAAAGGAGTCCAACCCTCCGCACAAAAAAATCAGTGGCTTTCTTAACCATTTCTTTATCGATGCAATACTGTAGTTGCGCTTTGACTAAACGAATTTGATGGTCATCATCCGTAAGCTTATCAAAATAAATCAGGATATCATCGCTCTGCTTTCCAAAATTACTAACTAGTGTATCTGCATACTGTTGAAGATGATGTGATTTCAATTTCTCGAAAATGACCTGGTGATAACCCTTCACCTCGTTATAATTCTTAAAATCGGATGAGGCGAGCAAGATCGAGCCTGTCAAACAGGATTTCAATTCGCGCTCGTCAAAGTTTCTCTTCACGACCAGGTCCACTACCCGTTCGGCCATTTTACGATAACCCGTAAGCTTCCCTCCCGCAATAGAAATCAAGCCGGATGGTGATTCAAAAATTTCATCTCTTCGCGAGAGCTCAGAGGCCGATTTTCCTTCTTCGTTGATGAGCGGACGCAATCCAGCCCAACTGGATTCAATATCGTTGAGGCCAAGGTTGATATCCGTAAAAGTCAGGTTCACCGCATTGATCAAATATTGGGCATCCTCTTTTTCAGTATGGACTTCATCGATGCTCCCCGAATAATTGGTATCGGTAGTGCCTATATAAGTAATCTTTCCCCGAGGGATGGCAAAAATCATCCGGCCATCGCCAACATCAAAATAGATGGACTGAGTTACCGGCAATTTTTTATGCGGCACCACAATGTGCACGCCTTTGGTCAGGTGCAAGTGCTTTCCCGTTTTCGATTTGTCTTTTTCGCGAAGCAAATCAACCCAAGGGCCGGCTGCATTTACAATCGCTTTACCTTTTATTATAAAGTTTTTATTCGTCAAAATATCCAATGCTTCTATGCCGACAATTCTCCCCTCCTGATAAATAAAATTCGCGGCTTCACAATAATTGGCAATTGATGCCCCATGTTCGGATGCTGATTTAATGATCTCGATGGTGAGTCGCGCATCGTCTGTTCTGTACTCGGCATAAATGGCGCCTCCTTTTACGTCTTTCGGATTAAGCAGCGGCTCTTGTTTTAGTGTTTGTTTTCGGGTTAGCATCCTTCGTTGATCTTCCGGTTTTACGCCGGCAAGCCAATCGTACAGCCGGAGACCGATTGAAGTAAGTGTACTTCCAAGCCCGCGTTTTTCATACAACGGCAAAAGCATTTTTTCGGGGATCACCAAATGAGGCGCAAGTTTATGAACGACAGCGCGTTCACTGCCCACTTCCTTTACCAATCCGAACTCCAATTGTTTAAGATAGCGCAGGCCACCGTGAATTAACTTTGTGGAACGGCTACTGGTGCCAAAAGCAAAATCCTTTTTTTCAATTAAAGCGGCCTTCAATCCACGTGTTGCAGCATCTTGTGCAATGCCGGCACCGGTTATACCTCCGCCAATGATTAACAAATCAAAGGATTGGGATTGAAGTTGCGCGATAAAAAAATCTCTATTCAAAAAAATTAGAAGTTAAATGATTCTTACGTCGATGATCCTTAGTTTTCTAATTTATTCCATCCCTTCGTTCGATCAACAGCCTTCAACCAACCCTGGTAAAGTCTTACACGGGTTGATTCTTCCATTTGAGGGACAAATCTTTTTTGGATCTTTCTATTTTTAAGAATGTCTTCTTTTTTCCAAAGACCAATCTGGATGCCCGCTAAGTATGCAGCACCTAAGGCGGTGGATTCAATTACCTCCGGTCGCTCCACGTCGGCGCCTAAAATATCCGCCTGGAATTGCATGAGGATATTGTTGGCACTTGCACCTCCATCCACTTTAAGGCTTGAAAGTTTCATCCCTGCATCTTCTTGCATTGCGTTCAGAATATCTTTAGTCTGAAAAGCAAGTGATTCAAGTGTTGCTTTGATAATATGATCCTTACCGGTGTCCCGTGTCAATCCAAAAATTGCACCGCGTGCATACATGTCCCAGTAAGGTGCACCCAATCCCGCAAAGGCTGGGACAACATATACTTCATTGGAGCCAAGTGCTTTGGCGGCAAAATACTCAGAATCTTTAGATTGATCGATCAGGTGCAAGCTATCGCGCAACCATTGAACGGCAGCGCCGGCAATAAAAACACTGCCTTCAAGAGCATACTCTACTTTGCCATCCAGTCCCCAGGCGATAGTCGTAATCAATCCGTTTTTGGAATGTTGAATTTTATTTCCCGTATTCATGAGCATAAAACACCCCGTGCCATACGTGTTCTTTGCCATGCCAGGCTCAAAGCAAGCTTGCCCGAACAAGGCAGCCTGCTGATCACCTGCAACTCCGGTGATCGGGATTTTTACGCCATTGAATTCCCAGTCGCCAAAATGAAATCCGGATGGCCTGACTTCCGGTAAAAGGGATTTGGGAATATCTAATTCAATCAACAATTTTTCATCCCACATCAAATCGCGAATATTGAACAGCATTGTTCGTGATGCATTGGAATAATCCGTAAGGTGAACTTTGCCATTGGTTAGTTTCCAAATGAGCCATGTATCGACCGTACCAAATCCAAGTTCTCCACGTTCGGCAAGCTGGCGCGCTCCCTTCACGTGATCTAAAATCCATTTTATTTTTGTTCCTGAAAAGTAAGAGTCGATCACCAGTCCGGTGTTTTCCTTCACGTACGCTGACAGCCCCTTTGTTTTAAGTTCTTCGCAGATTGGTGCCGTACGCTTGTCTTGCCATACGATGGCGTTGTGAATTGGTTCGCTCGTTTTCTTGTTCCAAATGATTGTCGTTTCTCTTTGATTGGTAATGCCAAGGGCTGCAATCGAGGTTGGGAGAATTTTATTGTTAGCTATTAACCGTGAAAGTACTTCCAATTGCGAAGTGAAAATCTCTTTGGGATCATGCTCTACCCATCCCGGCTGAGGAAAAAGTTGTTGAAATTCCAGTTGTTCGATGCCAACTATTTTTCCCTGCTCGTCAAATAATACGGCCCGTGAACTCGTGGTGCCTTGATCAAGTGCGATAATGAATTTATTCATAGGTATTTGTTAACGGCCACTGGTTTCCAGTATTGGTGGCGCCGATTATCCGAAAACTGGAAATGTTTCAAAAGAGGGCACTATAAATAGAAGCCCCGAGCATCCCACCCAACACAGGCCCCACTACCGGTATCCAGGAGTATCTCCAATCTGAATTTCCCTTCCCGGGTATTGGCAAAAGAAAGTGGGCGATGCGCGGACCAAGGTCCCTTGCCGGATTAATTGCAAAGCCAGTTGTTCCGCCCAAACTCAACCCAATTGAAATAATTAACAAGCCAACAGCCATGGGATTAAGGCCTTTAGTAAATTCATTCGCTCCAATAAATAATATCGCCAAAACCAACACGGTCGTTGCAATGATTTCACTAATCAAATTGGAAAAAGTACTACGGATAGCGGGCGCATTACAAAAAACAGAAAGTTTGGCTGATGCATCAGTGGTTTGTTTCCAATGAGGCAAATAATGAAGCCACACTAAAATTGCTCCGACAAACGCCCCTGCAAACTGAGCTAGGATATAGCCAGCCACCTGATCAGGTGGGAAACTGCCGTTCACGGCTAACGCTACCGTAATGGCCGGATTGAGGTGCGCACCGCTGATTCTCCCAACGGCATAAATTGCCAAGGTAACGGCAATGCCCCACCCTACTACAATGGTGAGCCAACCCGCATTCTCACTTTTGGTCTTCCGCAAAACGACCCCGGCCACTACGCCATTACCGAGAAGGATTAGTAAAAGTGTCCCAAAAAATTCTGCCAGATAAGGAGACATATTCGTGTAGTTTGGTGGTTTCTCGATACCCCGTAAAACTAAAAACTATTTTGCAGTATGCACGTGGTTTACACACTTTTGGATAATCTGGTATTTGCCTTAAATTTGCCATCTTTTCAATATTAAATGCTCAATCACAAGCAGCAAACTATTCAGAAGGCAGTAACCATCTCCGGCGTGGGGCTACACACCGGTGTACAAACCACCATGACCTTCGTGCCTGCAAAATCGAATCACGGAATAAAATTCCAACGGATTGATTTGCCTGGTTCCCCAATTATCGAGGCTGATTGCGATCGCGTTGTTGATGTTTCTAGAGGAACGACAATCGAGCAAAGTGGTGCAAGGGTAAGTACGATTGAGCACACGCTTGCCGCTTTAGTTGGTCTGGAAATTGATAATGTTCTTATCCAATTGGATGGCCCGGAAGCTCCGATCATGGACGGTAGCTCCATTCAATTTGTCAATGTTCTTAAGGAGGCGGGGAAGGAAGAACAAAACGCCTTGCGGGACTTTTTTGAAGTTCAGGACTCCATTTTTTATCGCGAGGCTGCCCGTAATGTGGAAATTGCCGCCTTGCCGTTGGATGATTATCGGGTAACCGTAATGGTGGATTACAATTCTCCGGTGTTGGGCAGTCAACATGCTTCCATCACGAATATTCAACAATTTGAAAAAGAGATAGCGTCTTGCCGAACGTTCTGCTTTTTGCATGAATTGGAAATGCTTTACAAAAACAACCTCATCCGAGGGGGCGATCTGAATAATGCTATTGTTATTGTTGATCGGGTATTGGAACCTCACGAACTGGATAACATTGCCCGAATGCTCAACAAGCCAACCGTAGAAGTAAAGAAAGAAGGCATCCTGAACAATGTTGAACTTCGCTACAACAACGAGCCAGCCCGCCACAAGTTGCTTGACATTATGGGCGATTTGGCCTTGGCAGGCAGGCCTTTGAAAGCGCAAATCCTCGCGGCGAGGCCGGGTCACGCTGCCAATGTAGCTTTTGCCAAGAAGCTGAAAAAATTAATGCAGGAATCTGATAAGAAAGGTGTTCCAAAATATAATCCAGCGCTTCCTTCGGTGATGGACATTAACAAAATCACCGCAACGCTGCCTCATCGATACCCTTTTTTGCTCATCGATAAAATAATCTACCTGGATAAAGAGCGGGTGATAGGAGTAAAGAATGTTTCGATGAACGAACCGTTTTTCCAGGGACATTTTCCAGGCAACCCTGTCATGCCCGGAGTAATGCAAGTTGAAGCTACTGTTCAAACGGGTGGAATTTTGGTGCTGAATACCGTTCCTGATCCGGAAAACTATTGGACCTATTTTTTGGGTATTGATGAGTTTCGTTTCCGCAAAATGGTTTTGCCCGGAGACACTTTGGTAATTCAATGCGATCTTCTTGCACCGATCAGGCGTGGCATTGCGAAAATGACGGGCCGCGCTTATGTAGGAAATACACTAGTTTGCGAAGGCACGATGACCGCTAGCATCGTGAGAAAAGATTTATGAGCCAATATCCCTTAGCCAACGTACACCCTGAAGCCAAAATAGGCAATAACGTCACGATAGAACCTTTCGCTACCGTAAAAAAGGACGTAATTATTGGCGATGGATGTTGGATTGGACCGAATGTTGTTCTTTGGGAAGGCGCTCGATTAGGTAAAAATGTTAAAGTCTATCCCGGTGCTTCGATCTCCTCCATACCCCAGGATTTAAAATTTGCCGGAGAAAAAACGGAAACCTATATCGGGGACAATACTTCTATCCGTGAGTTCGTAACCATCAGTCGTGGCACGAACGACAAACTCAAAACGGTTATTGGAAAAAACTGTTTGTTGATGGCCTATGTGCATGTTGCTCACGATTGCTCGATTGGCAATAACTGCGTGTTGGTCAATGCCGTGCAGGTAGCAGGCCATGTCACCATCGATGACTGGGCGATCATTGGCGGAGCGAGTGCCGTTCATCAATTTGTAAAAGTTGGCGCCCATGTGATGGTCTCTGGCGGATCATTGGTTCGAAAGGATGTTCCGCCCTTTACCAAAGCTGCGCGCGAACCGCTTACCTACTGTGGTATCAATACCATCGGGTTGCGCCGGCGCGGATTTGATGCCGATAAGATTACCGAAATCCAGGAAATATACCGTTACATTTTCCTGAAGGGATTAAACAATTCCAAAGCGCTTGATCTCGTGGAAAATGAATTGCCGATGAGTTTAGAGCGGGACCAAATCCTTAATTTCATAAAAGCATCCGAGCGCGGCATTTTGAAAGGATTTTCTTCCTCGGGCACCTCCACGTTTGAATGAAAATCGTGACGGAAAACCTAGGCAAACGCTTTAATCGCGAGTGGGTATTCCGAAATTTAAGTTACGAGTTTAGTTCAGAAAATAGCTATGCCATCACCGGGCCAAACGGTTCTGGCAAATCGACCTTGATGCAGGTTTTGTGGGGACAAATGCAGCCGAGTACCGGCACCATCACCTATTCACACTATAGTCAATCAGAGATTTATAAATCCGTGGCCATTGCCGCGCCTTATATGGACTTGATTGATGAATTCACCTTGTTGGAAATGATCCTCTTTCATTTCAAGTTTAAGAAATGCAGAATAGCCGTTGAAAGCGTAATCGAAAAAACCGGGCTGGAGTTATCGCGGCAAAAGCTACTTTCATCTTTTTCTTCCGGGATGAGGCAGCGATTGAAATTGGCTCTGGCATTTTATTCAGAAACAGAAGTGCTCTTTTTGGATGAACCCTGTAC
>Ga0206942_1092_pt1 | contig 27633 bp, 23 predicted proteins | sample Alteio_BWOrgHeat_6_FD_153253 | JGI IMG/M metagenome (GOLD analysis project Ga0206942, IMG submission 153253) | Enriched cells from forest soil in Barre Woods Harvard Forest LTER site, Petersham, Massachusetts, United States -... | ecosystem: Environmental > Terrestrial > Soil > Temperate forest > O... | reverse complement strand
GGGCTTCAGGCTTTCAAGCGTAAAAAGGTCGGAGGTTTTGCCAGCCACTCTACCCGTCGCCGCGAATACGACCATCCCAAATCGCCCGATTAAAGGAATTCGGTGTTCGGCTTGAATCCCGATCAGGTCTTTATCAGTATATCGGCCTTCATAATAACCGCGCAGCATAGAGTTGCTTCCAATATTAGGCATACTCCGTAGAGGAACATCGCCTTCATTCGTATTAAGGATAAATTGGAACGCAAGCACCTGGCCTTTATTAAACGAGAAGTACTTACGAATATCAACGGCCTGTGAAGTGTACGTGAAGGAGCTTCCCAGCGCCGGTGAAAAATTGTTGACGTAGTAAGAAAAATAAAATCCTTTGCTCGGGCTAAAGGCGTTGTTGCGTCCATCCCAAAGAGCAACGAGCCCAATGCCTGAAACCAGACTTCCATTTCTTCCAGCCACATTTTGTACGTCAAAAATACTGGTGCCCGGCGGCTTGCCGGAACCGTACTGAAAAGAGAAGACATTCTGAACCTCATAGGCCAAACCCAAAAATAATTGCTTGTATGTTTTTCGGAGAAGCTGGGAGAAGAAGTAATATTGGCCGATCGTGTAATGTTCAAGGTTCGCATCTTGCGAATCATTTCCCAAGCCCCAAAACTTATCGGGAAAATAGCTGGCGGATGCTCTTGTTTTCAGGATGTATCGCTCATCGTGAAAGAAAATGGCGCTCTCCAATCCTAAAACGGCCTGTTGACGAAGGGTGTAGAGCGTCAAGCCTTGAATATAGGAGGTACGAACGGTACTATCTTTGCCGAGTTTAAAGTAAAAGTTTCCGGCTGCTCCAAAGGCCAGTGTCGTTTCCGGAGAATAAATTAAAGCGGGAAAAGCGAATAGTTTTCTTTTTTTTCCAAGCCTATTAATGGAGTCTCTTTTTTCAAGGTTGATTTGAGCGTGACCTTCGAAGGCCAAGATAATCAAGCAAAAGAAAAGAATGTTTTTATAAGGAGGAACGATCAGACGCACAATAAACCATATTCACTGCAAGATGCTCATTTGGTTTTTAAAACGAAAACTACTTGCCCCTTTGACTTGTCCGGTGCTTTTCCATTCGAAGTCTTTCTGATCAAAGAGTTTTTCATAATTTCATCTTTCAACATCTGCTCTGCTTTAAGGCTAAGACCTCGATCCTTCGTGGTAATGCTGGTAATCTCGCCGTCCGCATCGCATTCAATTTCAAATACAATCCGCCCATTTTCATTATCGGGAAGGTCAGGTATTTGAGGGCTGGCGGCCCATTCCCAACCCGACATGGCAAGTCCAAAGCCATCACCGCCTCCACCGCCCCCGGGTTTCCCGTATAGGGCTTTCGCATCTAGTTTTCCTTGTGGATTTCCTTTATCGCCAACCTTACCAGGGTCATCTCCCTGACTCTGATTCGTATCACCTTTTTTTGATCCCTTGTCGCCTGAATAAACTGCCTCTTTTTTTATAACCGGTTTTTCGTCTTTACTGGTTTTAGGTTCCGTTTTTGGTTCTGTTTTTTCAATTTTATCCTTCGGCTTGTTCTCAATTTTTTCTTTCTCGGCTTTCACGGTAACACGACTCTCTTCATCTGAAAGTGTGGCGTTCGCCTTTTCTTCTTTCGCCTGTTCTTTCTGATCAACAACGTTATCCGGCTCTGTCTGAGAGGCATTTTCATTGGCTTTAAGCTCACCCTGATTGTCATCAGCCTGGGAATTGCCAACCGGTTTTTCCGGCTGGATGTCTCCACCTCCTTGATTGTCCAGCCCATAATTTAAGACCACCCCATATTCAGGGGCGGGCGGATAAGGAGCACGCCAGGAGATCAGGAAAAAGAAAGTCAAAAATAAACCGGCATGGAGGCTTACAGAAACCAAAAATGCGATACGCTTATTCTTTTTGTCTTGCGAGCCTTCCATTTTTTATGCTAATATTTCATTACCCACACCGCATCACCATATTCAGCCTTGGAGGCATCGGCACTTGTCTGAGCGCTGGCAAATGAATCAAAACCCCCAATCCCTAAACGATAGAATTTCCACTTGCCAAAAGGCGGAATAATCTTACTATTGATTCCTTTGGCACTCAGTTTTTTTGCTCGATCCATTGACAAATCTCCATCAATTGAACTGGCGATAATCACAAAATAATGACCTGTTCGCTGACGTAATGTGTCAATTGCTCCTACGGCAGGCTTAGCTTTTGCCTCCGCTTCGCGTTTTAGTCGTTCATCTTCTGCAAGTTTTGCCAAGCGCACTTCTTCAGCCTTCTTATCCGCTTCAGCTTTTTCTTTGGCAATTTGTTCAAGCCTCGCTTTTTCTTGCTTTGGCTGATAGACATACTTATAAATCATAAACCCCGCAACGAGCACAACTACTCCAATAATAATGCTGATAATCGTTGGAGCATTTGATTTTTCTTCCTCTTCATCATCATACACTGCACTTGACTCAGCGTCTGGCATTGACTGTTCATGAGAAGGTTGATCCTCCTTTTTAGTCGGTTCCTCGGCTTGTTGGTGAGTATCTTCTAATTGATCAAGAGGTTTGTATTCAATATCCGGTAGGCCGAAGTTATCCTCATCATGAGGCTTTTGTTCAGAATCGTCATTCGTATTTGCCATTGTTTTGGTATTTTAACTGAATGTAAAGATAACAATAACGGAATTTTCGAGAACATAATCAACACTAAAAGCTCCAGCTTGCCCCACCCATTGCCTGAAAACCTCTCACCGGATAGTTCAAATAAAGCTGGTAATTACTTGACAAAATATTGTTGAAGCTAAGGAAAATAGAGAATTGCTTCGATACAAAATAGTTTGCCTTCACGTTCAAATCCAATGCCGGATTTAGAGTCGTCAAATTTTTCTTTTCTAAATCCAGCGCCTGGATTCCGCCCTGCGCAACAAAATCAACACCTAGGAGAAGCTTCTCGTAAAAGTTGTACGATGAATTAATACTCACACGATACGTTGGCCGCTGAAGTGCACCATTTCCAACGTTAATTCCTCCAAGCGCATATTGACTTGCAATTTGTCGGGCGATCGTAGAGGAGTAAGAAAAGTAATCGCCTCTCATCATCACTTTAAAAGCCTCCGCTGAAAAGCCCATCTCCGCGAAAAGGTTGGTACGGTGAGTCTCTCCGTTGTCATAAAAGACATTGAACTTCGATTGGTCTATCAAATCCGATTGATAGTAATAAAGATTCTTTAAGGTGGCAAAGGAAAAACCTGCGCCAAAAGAAACCTTACCACTCACCTTCCCTTTTAATCCCGTCAAAAATTCAACCGTACGATTGGTATTGAAAAGATTAATATTGGAATTAATCCAAACGTTTTCGCGGGAAAGCGAGTGAAGCGATACCTTATCCACATCTCCGGTAAGACCTGCGTAGCCTTCTACTGCAGAGGAGAGTTGGTAATTAGCCCAAAGGTTAGGGTAAACATGGACTCCCTTTTGCTTCCCAATTGTATCGTTCTCGAACACCGTATTAAAGCCAACCGTTAAAAGTAGCTTATCAACCGGTGTGATTTGATAAGCAGGTTTTACTTTAAAAATCTGCCTTGCCTTGCCGGGAATGAATGAGTCTTTTCGATCCATTAAGAAATAGTCGGAGTTAATAATGATCTTTTTTTTGTTATCTATCTTATACTGACTGGAGAAATTCAGGTTTACTTCACTTTCACTGGCCGAGTAATGATCCGTGAGGTAACTATAACCCGCTTTGAAATCATATTTGAAATCAGAAATTTTTGCGTTTTCCAATTCGCTCCCGACACTGAGAATATTATAATTCTGACTGATCGAACTGTGATCGATAATGCTCCCTGGCTTGTATCCGTAAAAATAGGCGGCCGTATTTTCAAAATTGGCAAAGCCGCTGAGGGCTATATTGCTGTTCATGGTTTTACCAAACAATCGAAGCTCTGTATGACCGCTGCCGGAATTACTTCCGTCAACAGGTCCGTTCAAGAAGCTGCGGTGATATAATTTGACGCCATAGCTCTTGTTTTTACTCCGTTTGTTGGTGAGATAAGCTTCTGCGTACGGTGAAACGTAATTGCCAAAACCAGCGCTCACATAATTGCCATAAATTTTTGAAATTGTTTCAGTTTTCAATTTCAGTGGGCGAAGGACAGGCGTATAATCAGGCACATTGAAAGAGAGATTTCTAAATTGATAAGTGATTTCAGGCTTGATTGGCTCGGTTGCGCGCGGCGGCACCTTTTCAAAATTTCGCGCTGCCTGTGGCACGGTAACTTCCCGGTTCTTCACAATTTCAATTTCTACTTTCTCAATTTCGCCTTCTCCTGTTTTGTCCTTCTGGTCTTGGCTAAAAGCCGTCGATGAAACCAGTATAAAAACAACAAATAGATTTTCCGTTATCGACATCCGGCAATCCGGAATCAGTGACTTCAAGCATTCAATCTGGGTTTTCTTAATTATCATTTGTCAATTCTTATCATTCCCAACCGAATCGCCCTTCAATGGTTTCTGCTTCTTCCTTGCGTCGTCATCAATTTTTTTCAATTTTTCTGTCGCTTGTTTTTTAACCTCATCGGATGGAAAATTATCAATAAGCGATTGAAGCGTGGCTTTTGTCTGATAAGAATCCCCGATCGCCAAGAAATAATCGGCCATTAGCAAGTAGGACTTACCGACCCAATCCGTGTAGGATGAAAAATCGGCATTTAAACCAAGTAGAGTTTCATAGCATTGCTTATAGTCCTTGGTGGAGAAAAAAATCTCGGCTAATCGATATTTTGCTTCTGCGCCATATTCGTCTTGGGCAGCATTGATGGTATTTAATAATTCGTCTTTGGCGGTTTCATAGTCACCTTTTCCCATCGCAGCTTTCCCTAAGAAAAGCGAAGCCTTGTTTTGTGCCCCGGCATTCACGCTTCCTCTTTCTAAAATTATCTTGGCATACTTCTCTACCGAGTCGTATTGGCTTAGAGAATAGAATGACTCCATTAAGCCGCTCCATGCGTTGTATTGCTCTTTCTTGTTGGTGGCTTCCCTGGCCAATGCTTGAAAAGAAGAAACCGATCGATCGAAATGGCCTTGCTTAAATTCCAACTCAGCCACGCGGCCCGTCACCTTGCTTGACATGGCGAGATGCTTGTTGGGAGTCAAATCGTTGTACAACGCAAGAGCCTTTGCGAAATCTTTTAACCGATAATACGATTCCGCTTCATAATATTTAACTTCCGGCAATTGAACGCTTTGTGGGTAAGAACTGATGAAGTTGTCGAAATTCTTGATGGCATTTACATAATCCTGATTGAAATAGAGATTTTTAGCTGCCTCAAACTCAACCGATTCAATACCCTTCGAATCCGGATTTTCATTTTTATAAAGTGCCAGGTATTTATTGAACTCACCCGATCTCGATGAAAGGTTCAGCGCTTCCTGCAACGGCAGCAGCACATCCTTAGCCGCAGGGTGGTTTCCATAATTTTCAATAACAGTTATATAGTCCTGCGCAGTTTTGTCGTACTCTTTCAGATTGTAATTCGCTGCAGCCCTGCGAACGTACGCATAAGGAGTAAATCTTGATACGGGGTTAGGCGCTATCAAAGCGGAGTATCCGGTGACCGCCAAATCGTAATGACCCTGTTCAAACTCTTGTTGGGCTAATTGGAATTTTGCCTCATCAGCGAAACTCGACGTGTTATAGTCTCTGATCACCAGACTCAATTCAGTTCTTGCTTCCGGATACTTTCGTAAAATACCGTACAAAATCCCGGACTGAAAGTGGGCATAATCATTGTCAGGGGACTTGAGCGCAATTGCTTTTCGATAGTACGTCAGGGCATCATTGTACGATTTGGCTACATAATAACAATCGGCCAGCCGTAAGGCACCATCCGCTAAATTGGGCTGATTCGTTGATGCCTTCGAAACAAATTCTTTAAAACTAAAAAGAGCCTGATCATACTGCTTCAAATTAAAGTATGCATATCCTAAACCGTACCTTGCTTTTAATTTCAAAGCAGCATTGTCGCTTTCCTCGATAACGCGTAAATAATTTTTGGCTGCTTGCACATATTCCTTGCTCACGGAATAAGCTTCACCACACCAAAAGCTTGCTTCCGCTATAAAATTTTTATCTTCCGGATGCAGCAGCGATTTCTCAAAAAACAGAATGGCTTGCGCATACTCATCCTTATTAAAGAACTCCATTCCCTTCAGCATGGAGGCTTTTTGGTACGCTCGCTCAACGGCCGGCGTACGACTCGGTAACGATTCAATGTAATCAATTGCTTTATTATAGTTATTGGCATTCACGTAAGCCTGCGAAAGCAGTTCCTTAATTTCTATCGTATGAACGCTATTCGGAAAAAATTTTAAAATTCTTTCAAACTCATTAATAGACTGATCCGCACGTCCGAGATCGTAGGAGATTTTTGCAAATTGAAACGTTGATTCTTCTACTAACTTCAGATCAGCTTTGTACTTCCGTGCAATGTCAAAGGCGGTAAGCGCCATCGGCTTCTGATTGGTTTTCAAGTAAAGCTGGCCAAGATAATACGACGAATAAAACCCGACAGAATCGGCATCAGCAAATGAATTGGTCAGGTAGGTCATTGCTTTTTCATCTTGTCCCTGAACAAAGGCCGAATAACCGGCACGTAACAAAATGCTTTTAGCGGCAGTGGCTTCTTTTCCTGATAAATATTTGTCGTATCCCTTGAGCGCGTTTTTGTAATCCGTCTTTTTATAATAAGCCTCCGCCGTTAACAAGGCGATGTCTTCCGGGTTGGCAAGGTCGCTCCGTGTGCTTACGGTAGCAGCATAGGAAATCAACGCATCATACTCTTTTTGTTTGTAATAAACGTTGGCGATGAGATACGGTACAATGCCCGCATAGGATTCGGCCACCTCCGCTCGCTTTAAGTCCGTTAGCGCATTGGCATTGTCACCTTGATTATATTCGGCAAAGCCTGCATAATAGCTCGAAGCTGGACCATATTGCCCGCCCTGCGTTTTGATAAAATTGAATTGGTCAAGGGCATCCTTTAAAAACTTTTGACTAAAAAGGCTATAGCCCCATCGGAAATGAGCTTCGCTCTGCTGGGCTAAAGTCAATGCATCAAAATCCGATTTGCCAAAATAATTGGATGCCTTCTTATAATTTTTTTCGGTATAAAAGAAATTGGCCAGTTCGACATAAGCCACGGAAGATTTCGGGCTCTCCGGATAGCGGTCAATAAAATCCTGAAGTTGCTTTTCGGCATCGGTATGGTAAAGATTCAACGAGCAAATGCCGCGATAATACTCAGCCTCTTGTTTCTGTGTCCCGGCTTGTGGATGTAAAGCAAGGTACTCGGTAAAATTTTCACGAGCGGCCGCGTACTGATTCTGCACCATGAGTTCTTCACCGGTTTTAAACAAGCGGGAAGCCTCTTGCTGCATCAACACATCTTGAGCAATAGAATCGACTGAAAGAAGTAAGAAGATGAGAGAAAAACTTTTCATCCAAAGTTTCTCCTTTAAACTTGGCAACGCTGATTTTATTGTAACGATTCGTTTAAAAAATAAATCCATGCAAAAAATTTCAATCGAGCATGAAAAGCACGGACCCAAAGGTACAAAAAAAAAGGAGCTAAAAGAATAACTCGAAAAAATCACACTAATATCTGAAACACGAGCTCTTTTAAAATCTGTCCTTCTCCCTCATTGCCTGCATTTACACCTTTTAATTTCAGGTCAGCGGAGCGAAGCAAAGAAATAATCTGCAACGCTTTGACCTGCGGGTAGCTTTTAAGTGCCAAGAGATAGTCTTTAGCGGCATACGGGCTGATCTTCAATGATGAAGTCAGGCCTTGCGGAGAATGATCGCTAACATTGTGCGCTGCAAGAATTTTACTAAAGAATGAATACAAAAATGCGATCATCGGGATAGACGGATTTTTCTTGGGATTGGCTTCGAAATACGACACAATCTTTGAAGCCTGCAACCAGTCTTTATTGATCAATGCCTTTTGCAATTCGAAAATATTGTACTCACGACTAATTCCAACCTTGGTCATCACCTCCGCGGCAGAAATGGTTTCCTTCGGGTTGTGCCCAATCAATACCTTATCGACTTCATTGGCAAGTCGATTCAAATCGTTGCCAACATATTCGGTCAAAACCCGGGAAGCAGGTTCTTCCATTAAATATTTTTTTTGACTGACATATTCCATCACAAAATCGGCCAGTTGATTATCATAAGGTTTTTTAAAGGTAGCAGACACGGCAAGATGCTCAGCCTTCTTTCCTAACTCTCTTCGTTTGTCCAATGTCTTATTTTTGTGACAAAGTACTAAGACCGTGGTGGGCGCAGGTTGGGAGAGGTAATCGAGCAACAATTTTGATCCAGCCTCTTTGTTCAAGTCAGGGATATCTTGTGCTTCACGAACAATCACCACCTGTCGCTCGGCCATCATCGGAAAACGTTTCGCGTTAGTAAGGATCGATGCCACCGAAGAATCTTTTCCATAAACAACCACCTGATTAAAGCTTTTTTCGGATTCAGTAAGCGCGTATTGTTCGATATAATCAGAAATCAAGTCAATGTAGTATGTTTCCTCACCCTGCAGCAAATAAACCGGATCGTATTTTCCGGTTTTGAGCTTTTCTAAAATTTTTTTTGCAGAAGCATCCATCAGCGCACGTTTTTTTTGCCTGCCAAATTAAAAGCTGTCACCACACCGGTCAATGCACCAAATAAATGAGCCTCCCAGGAAATGCGTGGATCCGTTGGGAATATTCCGTAGAGGATCGCACCACCATAAAAAAAAATTATTACCAGGGAGATGGTGAGCGATAAAAAATCCTGCCGGAGGATTCCAAATAAAATCAAGAATGCAGCAAGCCCATAAATCAGCCCGCTCGCCCCGATGTGATAAGACAGGCGCGGACTGAACAGCCAAACTAAAATATTTGTAAAAAAATAACACCGAAAGAAAACAATGCCACCGATTCTGTCATAAAAGAAATACAACAGTGTTCCGAGAAAAAGCAAAGGGAACGTATTAGAGATCAAATGACCAAGGTTGCCATGGATCATCGGCGCAAAAAAAATTCCGGCAAGTCCATGAAGCGTACGAGGGAAAATGCCCAGAAACCCCAAATCAATTCCATAAAAAAATTCAATGCTGAAGGCGAGCCACATGATGAATACTAACCGGAACGGAACGATGGAACTGCCAAAGACTTGATTTTCCGGGTTCGGCATTTACTTGACTGAGGGGTCTTTGAGCATTGGCAACTTTACATAAATGGCCTCCGCTGCGCCCACTGATTTCATCCCCAGCAAACCGCCAGAAGATTGGGCAATCTTTATGGCAAGGTCGCAAAGACTTCGATAATATCGAACGGCGAAATCACCATCGAGTTTGGGAAGTACAACGTTTAATCGAGCGAGCTCTTCAACAATCAACAAATTGCGTTGCGAAACCTCGACGGGATAACTTTGCAGTACGATCTTCAACTTGTCTTCAAAATCCTCTCCAATCTCCTGGTAGATGTTCATTAGATCTTCACTCCCGTTTCGTTGCTTTTTCTTAGCCTGGGCCAACCCTTCCCGAATCTCATTCTTATCAATATCTCCATCGGCTCCGGCGATCAAAATAGACACCAGGATAGGGGCTTTGTACATCGACTCCTGTTCATCCGGCGAAAGTATATTGAAAAGAGAAATCATCGATATAAAATTATATCCTCTAAAAGTGAAATTAATTAGTATAAATTTTAAAACTTACGCTAAATATCTGACCAAATTACGCTATTCTTTGACCATGTACGAAAAAGAGCCGATAAAAATATTTGTCGTTGAGGATGATCCCACTTACTCCAGATTCCTTCAATATGTCTTGAGCCTGAATCCCGATTTTGAAACGGAGGTTTTCACCAACGGCAGGGATTGTATCAGTCAGTTGCACAAGAAGCCGGCTGTGATTACACTCGATTACTCGTTGCCGGACATGCCCGGTGAAAAAGTTTTGAAGGCAATTCGCGAGTTTGACCCTGACATGAGCGTGATTATCATCTCGGCTCAGGAAAAAATAGGCACTGCTGTAGAATTGCTAAAACTGGGTGCATTTGATTACATCGCGAAAGATGAAGAAGCCAAAGACCGGATTTTAAACAGCATCAAGAATGCCAGGAACAAATCTTCCCTGATCCGTGAGATTGATCGGCTCAAAGAGGAAATCTCTGCTAAATATGAGTTTGAGAAAAGCATCATTGGCAGCAGCGAGGCAATAAAAAAGATTTTTTCCCTTTTGGAGAAGGCGGTGAAGACTCAAATCACTGTTTCTATTACCGGTGAAACAGGAACAGGAAAAGAGCTCGTGGCCAAAGCGGTACACTATAATTCAAAACGCAAAGGTAAACCATTTATCGCCGTTAATGTCGCTGCTATTCCACGCGACCTGATTGAAAGCGAGCTCTTTGGCCATGAGAAAGGAGCCTTTACGGGCGCAGCCAACCGAAGGATTGGAAAATTTGAAGAGGCCGAAGGAGGCACTATTTTTCTGGACGAGATTGGTGAAATGGATTTGAGCCTGCAATCAAAATTACTTCGCGTCTTACAAGAAAAGGAAATTACAAGAATCGGGAGCAACCAGATCGTTAAATTAGATGTACGAGTGATCGTTGCAACCCACCGCAATCTCGTTGAGGAAATCAAAGGAGGAAAATTTCGGGAAGACTTGTATTACCGTCTTTTGGGCTTGCCGATTCACCTTCCGCCTTTGCGCGACCGCGGACAGGATGTTATCGTGTTAGCCAGGTTTTTTCTTGATCAGTTTAGCAAGGAAAACCAAATGGGCAAATTCAAGCTTACCGCTGAAGCACAAAGCAAACTGTTGCAATACCCATTTCCGGGTAATGTTCGTGAACTGAAATCAGTGATCGACCTGGCTGCCGTAATGGCTGAAAATAATGAAGTACGCGATCAAGACATCAACTTCCATAGCGCAGCGGGTGAGGATGCTTTGTTTCTACGTGAAATGAGCCTGCAAGAATATACTTATCGCATCATTCGAAATTATTTAAATAAATACGATAACAACGTGCTTGAAGTGGCCCGTAAACTTGACATTGGCAAGTCTTCCATTTACCGTTATCTGAAAGAAATGGAACAAGCCGGGATCTAGTCATGAAAACACTAAAGACATATGTAAAACGAGGAGAATTCTTCAAAGCGGTTGTTGAAGATGGCTCAGACATTATTTTTATTGTTGATTATTCGGGCGAAATATTATATCACAATCCATCGGTGCAAGAAACATTGGGTTATGGCGCAAATAAATTGGTAGGGAAGAATTTTTTCGACTTCATTCTTCCCTCAAGCCTCCCTGATTTCAGAAAAGCTTATCAGCAAAGCACGAAAAGAAAATTCAATGAATCCGTTGAATTTCAATTCTTATGTAAAGATAAATCTTACAAATACCTTGAGTTCAATTCAATCAATTTGTTTCAAAAAGAAAAAATCAAGGGCTTGATCCTTGACTGTCGGGATATTGCACAGCGAAAAAAGGATGCTCAAGAATTGTTGCGTGCCCAAAAAGCAAAAGAGCTTTTCCTGGCGAACATCAGCCACGAAATCCGTACGCCCATCAATGGAATCGCCGGTATGGCTTCTCTCCTAAGTCAGAATCCTGGTGCCAACGAGCAAGCGTCTTACCTGCATGCTATCCAAAGTGCAGCAGACAATCTCAAAGTAATTATTAATGACATTCTGGATCTGGCATCCATCGAATCCGGGAAATTAAAATTAGAACAAATCGGTTTTAACTTAAATGATCTTCTCAAATCCCTCCTCAATACCTTCTCTTTTCAAGCTTCTGAAAAGCAAATTACCTTGCGCTACCAACTCGAGGAGGAAGCGAATAAAATTTATATTGGGGATCCTGTCAGGCTTAACCAGATTTTATTGAATCTTATTAGTAATGCGATCAAATTTACGCAACACGGTTCTATTTTGATATCCTGTGATGTCAAGAAAAAAGAAACAAAAAAATATGTACTGGTCTTTGAAGTGACTGACACAGGAATTGGCATACCCAAAGACAAGCTCAGAACTATTTTTGAAAGCTTTAGCCAGGCCGACGCGAGTGTTACGAGAAAGTATGGCGGCACTGGGCTTGGCCTCACCATTGTGAAACAGTTGGTCGAATTGCAAAACGGGTCTATCACAGTAAAAAGTGAAGAAAGGGTTGGCTCCTCCTTCAGTTTCACTATCCCTTATGAGCTGGGTAGCCGCGATAATATAAAAGGCCATCTAATTAAGGATTCTCCCCTTCATAAAAAAACATTAAAAGGGCTGTCTATATTGCTGGTGGAGGACAACGATATCAACCGGCTTTATGCCAGCAGCATTTTAAAAATTTGGGACTGCAAAATTGACATCGCCGAAAACGGATATGTGGCGGTAGAGAAAATAAAAAATGAGGACTATGACATTGTGTTGATGGATATCCAAATGCCGTTGATGGACGGATTTGAAGCAACCAAGGCTATTCGGGCAGGGCTTCCTCCAAGAAACCAGGTTCCCATCATCGCGCTCACCGCCAACGCAACCCGCAAAGATGTTGAACAATGTTTGGCCAGCGGCATGAATGACTGCCTTTCCAAACCCTTCACCCCCGAGGATTTATACAACAAGCTTGTCATGTTTAAATCCGGACTAAAAAAAATCAGTGACCCTTTCGCAGAAGTTATGAGGCAAAAAGGAAATATTGACTTGGCCTATTTGAAAAATGTTTCCAACAACAATCAAGAGTTCATCAACGATATGCTGACGGCTTTTTTAGAATCAATTCCAAAAAGTATAGAAGAAATAGCAACCAATATCGATAACAAAGATTGGTTGGGCTTAACCCGGGCCGTACACAAACTAAAGCCCTCACTCACGTTAATTGGCTTGCACACGACCCGGGAGAAAGCAGCAGGTCTGGAAGAGTTGACGGAGCAAGGAAAAGAAACCGATCTGGTGATTTCCATCGCCAACGAAATCTGCGAAGACCTTCATGAAGCTTTACTCACCCTGCAAAAATTGGTGATGAAAAATCCCCGCTCAACTTGATTTTCATGTCAACGCGAAGGCTCCTCGAAACTCACTTCCCCGTCTTCAACTTATCGACCTCCGCCTGATAGGTTTTTATAAACGGTTTCTGGTTTTCCGGAATGTTCTTTATCGCTTCTTCCCAATATTTGAGCGCATTTTTCTTATCCCCTAAAGCCGTATAGCCACGAGCTAATCCAACATTAGGCGTAAACTTATCTGTCGGGTTTTTCTGAGCATTGTATTTGAAAATCTCCATGGCCTTTTCATTCTTTCCGGCATTCAATAAGGAGCGTCCATACTGGTGAACGGTAGTAACGTCACTGCCGGGCAAGCGTACGGCTTTATCCATTGTTGCATCGGCATCGGTATCGTTACCCATAGCACGCAGAACATCCGCCTTTGCCTGTAGCGTACCAAATTCTTCACGCCCTCCAAACGTTACCTCCGAGGCTCGGTTTGCCCACTTCAGCGCTTCTTCCAAATTGATTTTATTCTGCGCGCAGAAAATGGCAGCCTGCGAATAATTTCGGTAATCAAATCCAACCGTAGACCGCAGCTGGTTTCTAATGATTGAGACATAAATATTATTGATATCAGATACTTCAATCTTAAAGGGGATACGTTTGTTTTCCCATTGCACGAAGGCTGTTGCCGAATTCGGCAAGCGATCATCAAAGCCATACGTTAAATACTCGGTAAATGAAACATCCTTAGGTGTTACATCAACGCGTAACGCATCTTCATTTTGATTATAAAAGAAACTCCCCCAACTGGTAGAGTTGGTAGAGAATATCCACGTCCAAGGTCCTTCCTTAGCCGGAACGAGAAACAAAGCATACGTACCCGCCTTTAAGTCCTTGCCTTCGATTTTAACATCGTGCGAAAATTTAACGACTGTATTTTCGTTGGCGCCAGCGCGCCAAGGGGCTGGATTAAAGCCAAATCCCTGATTGAGAAAACTATAGGGAACTAATTCTCCCCAAATATGACCTGTGCGGTCATCCCCCTTTGCCGTATGCACGTGGGGGCTGCTGTAAGCGATCGAAATTTCTACAGGTCCTATGTTCTGGATCACTTTCGCCTTTTGGTTGTTGCCGCTTGGTGGCAACACCAGGCTTTGGGCTATTCCACAGGTTACGAACGCCATCAGGGCAAAACAAGTAAGTAATTTTTTCATAAGAGTTGTGTTTGGTAAAAATGTAAATGGTCTCTCTAACGGAAAAATTCGACTTAGGGTCTCACCCTGAGTTCGGTATTTTAGCTTATGGAGATTCTCTCGATCTAAACGGCAACAAAACCTTAAGGGAGGCAGGTTGAATCACTACTCGAAAGGAGTCCACGGAAGGCATCGCTTCGCCGTCAATGTGATAAGGTATCGCCCGATCTAGGTGAATTGACAACCGGTCAGTTTTCACAATCTCCACAAAACGGGAATGAGCCAAATTCCCTAAGAACATTTTTCCTGCAAAAGCAGCCGCTTGCGCTATGGGTATCTTTTTGATGAAACAAACATCCATCAACTGGTCGCAAATTGACGCTTGGGGCGCTACCCTGGCGTTGTTTCCAAACTGTGAAGAATTGGCCAAGGCAATGATGAATGACTTGCACTGAATTGTTTTTCCATTCATCTCAACGTTGGCTTCGAAGGGTCTAAAATTCAAAAACTCCTTAAGAACAAGTTTAGCATACCCTGCCAGCCCGCGTTTCCCCTTATTAGCAAACAGGGAAGCAATGTGTCCGTCGAAACCGATCCCCGAGACATTGACCGACAATTTTCCATTAACTAAAATGGTATCGATCCTTTGTTCTTTATGGTGTTGAAGTATCTCCAGTGATTTCTTGAAGGACATGGGCATACCGATATGCCTGGCCAGTCCATTACCCGAACCTTTTGGCAATATGCCCAAGGCCACATCGGATCCAAATAAACCTTGAGCCACCTCATTCACCGTTCCATCACCCCCGACTGCAAAAACAAAATCAGCTTTTTGTTTAACAGCGTATTGAGCAAGTTCAATGGCATGGCCGCGACGCTGCGTAAATTCAATGGTGCCCTCAAGGCTTGATCTTTTGCATTGCTCGATAATACGGCCTTCCACGTCCGGCCTGTATTCTCCACCCGAGTATTTATTCACAATAAAAAGCGCACTTTTGAACCTGGTCATGACCTTTAAATAAACTTGATCGTGCGAAAGAATTAACTTTATTTGTATCCAGGTTCAAACCTACCCGATTTATTAAATTCTAACAAGTCCAAGTTTCCATGACCGACTTCACGCCACGAAAAATAAAATTTAAAGCCTGGGACCAGGAACACCGATTGCTGATGCGCTTGAACAGTATCGAGTGCAGTAAAGGGGAACTCATCAAAAAAAACCATATCCTGCTTCAATTTACCGGCCTGCTGGACAAAGAAGGGGAAGAGATTTATGACATGGATATTCTTTTCATCTCTTTGGATAAATATATAGTCTTTTGGCACGAAGTTAAGAATGGTTGGTTTTTCTCACCTCTTTCAAATCGGGAAAACTACTCCCCCTTTTTAGTCAAGGACGCGGAACGCATGAAGCGGTTTGGCAATTTCTTTGAACTCTCAAAGGACGCACTCGAATTTAAGAAGACTATTTTTTAAGTTTCGATTCTATGTACACCACGGCCTGACCAATGGTCTGCATTTTTTCGGCATCATCATCCGGTATTTTTACGTCAAATGTTTGTTCAAACTCCATCACTAACTCGGCATAGTCTAAAGAATCAATTCCCAGATCTCTGACAAAACTTGCATCCGAGGTAATTTGAGATTCAGGGATTCCTAATTTCTCGATGAGTATGGCGTTGATTTTGTGCTTTACGTCCTGCATGAACATTTGAATTTTTCAAAGCTAACCCTTTTTCCAATTTTTTGCCAATGGTCGCTGCGCTAAAACCGCAATAGAAATTCTGTTCCTTCTCCTAATTTTGATTTCACCGTGATCTGCCCGCCGTGCTGCCTCATGATTTGACGAGAAAGACTTAAGCCAATACCAGAACCCGTTTTCTTGGTCGTAAAGAAGGGGACAAAAATTCTTTCCATGGCATCGGCATCGATACCGTTGCCATTATCTCTTACTGAAATAATAATATGTCCTTCGTTCGTATGCGCCGATAGAACAATTCTTTTCTCGGGCTGGTTATCGAATGCCTGAATGGCATTCTTAATTAAATTGATCAATACTTGCTCAATCATCGTTTTATCTGCCTGCAACGTCAAGTCGTTGGACTGAAGTTGAATCGAAACAGCAATGCTGCTATCATTCAATTCCTTTTTATGAAGTGTCGCTATCTCTTCCAGCAAATCTTTCACCACGACCTCAGTTAAATTAGGTTTTGGAACGTGGGTAAGGTTCCGGAATTCTTTCACAAACCGAATAAGCCCTGCACTGCGCTTGCCAATGGTCTGCACAGATAAGTACATGTCTTCCGCTTCTTCTCTTTTCAACACCAAATCAGAATTTTTGAGTTTGCCGTCAAGCTCCTCTTCCACCATTCCTGCCAGAGACGAGATGGGTGTAACCGAATTCATGATTTCGTGCGTGAGCACACGGACCAGGTTTTGCCAAGCCTCCATTTCCTTTTCTTCCAATTCACTTTGGATGTTACTCATGGAAATAAGCTTCATTACTTCACCCCGCAGTGTCAGCTCGATGGCATACAAGGAGAGATAAAGCGTTTCATCGCCCATTTTTAAGCGGAGCAGTTCACGCCCTCCGGTTTTTAATTTCAAAAAGGAATCGACCAGGGTGTTGTCGACTTCCCGAAGGTCATCGAGTTTTTCAACCTTATCCACACGCAATAGTCGTTTTGCTGTGGTGTTCATAATTTGAATCACCCCTTCTTTATTGAATGTCAGAATGCCAATGCCTACGTGCTGCACAATATTTTTGAAAAACTGAGCCACGTCATCGAATTTGATAGGCGTATCCTGAGGGGTTGGTCTTTCAACTTTTTTTTCGATTGGCTTTTCGATGGGTTGTTCCATCAAACGCATCCATTGAATCGTTTGAAAAGCGATGGCAACGAGCAGCACGATGGCCACCGTGAAGTTGAATTTGTTGCCTATCGAATAGCCCAGCACAAAAACGGAGGCAACCAATATGGCAAGCCGGGTGAATTGCGGCGAACGCCAATTAAAGTCCATATTTTTCCATCCTGCGGTAGAGCGAAGCACGGGTTAGTCCAAGCTCATCGGCAGCCTTTGAAATATTGCCATTATGCAGTTGAATCGCTTTGACAACGGCAGACCGCTCTACTTCATCCAGATTCAATGTATCTAAGGCAGCGCTTTCGTTTCCCTTTCGGTTAAACAAAAAATCAGTCTCCTGGAGTGTGTTGGAGTCCGCCATGATTACCGCTCTCTCAATAGCATGTTGCAATTCACGAACATTGCCGGGCCAAGGGTACTTTTTTAGTTTTCCAAGGGCTTCAGGAGAAATAGAGATTACATCTTTGTGGTATCTCTTTGAGTAATAATTCAAAAAATGGGAAGCTAACGAAGGGATATCATCAATGCGTTCGCACAAGGGAGGTATGTTAATCTCCACCGTGTTAATGCGATATAATAAATCCTGCCTGAATCTTCCTTCCTTCACCATTTGATGCAAAGGCATGTTGGTAGCACAAATCAATCGAATATCTACATCCATCGATTGATTAGCCCCTACCCGAGTTACCTGGCGCGACTGCAATGCACTTAAAAGTTTACTTTGAAGATTCATACTCAGGTTGCCAATTTCATCAAGGAAAAGTGTTCCATGATTAGCCAACTCAAATCGGCCGGGGCGGTCTTCGCGCGCATCGGTGAAGGCTCCCTTCTTGTGACCAAACAACTCACTTTCAAAAAGCGTTTCAGTGATAGCACCCATATCAACAGCAACGAAAGAATTATCCTTTCGCAAAGAATTTTGATGAATTGCACGGGCCACCAATTCCTTGCCCGTTCCGTTCTCTCCGAGAATAAGAATATTGGCATCGGTTTTAGCAACCTTGTCAATCACTGCGAACACTTCTTTCAATGAAGCACTTTGCCCGATAATATCGCGAAACGGCTGACTGATTTGTTCCTCGAGCATCTGTTTTGCTTTCCTAAGCTTGTCGACTTCGTTGTATGATTTTTTTAGCTTGATCGCCGTGGAAATGGTAGCCACCAGTTTTTCATTTTGCCAGGGCTTCAAAATAAAATCAGTGGCTCCTTCTTTCAAGGCGCGCACAGCCATCTCCACATCGCCAAAGGCTGTGATCATGATGACCACTGCCTGTGGATCTCTTTCCTTTATTTGTTTCAACCATTCAAAACCCTCCTTGCCGCTCGTGGTGTCTTTACTGAAATTCATGTCCAGCAAAATCACATCGTAAGTATCATTATTGAGTAGAAAAGGGATTTTATTGGGGTTCTTTTCTATGATCACTTGATGGTTGGATTTCTTTAACAGCATTTTGGCTGCCAACAAGACGTCCTCATCATCGTCGATCATCAATATTTTACCGTTCTCGTTCACAGGTTTATGGTTAAAGGATATTCCTAACAGGAAAAATTATGCCAATTGACTGGGCGCTAAAAAGGGCTGATTATTTGCCAGGCACTGTTCAATTTCATACAAAGATGTCCAAAATTGAACAGAGTAGAAAATGAACCCGACATTTAAATGAGTTTAATTGGAGCAGCGTTTTGATGATATAGGAACCAGGATCATCTTAATTTGAATCTGGCAATTTTTCTGTAGAAAACTCAAAAATGGAAACTTGATCATGGCTGTCTACCAATAAAATCCTTTCATCAGAAACGAGGATAAACTTGCTATCAGCAATACGTAATTCCCTGGTTTTTTCAGTATATAAATCAAAAAAAATAATCTTTTCATGTTGAAGAAAATAAAGTTCTTCACCAAAGAAGCCAAAGTTATTGGCATTTGTCCGTAGTCGGTTTATTTTTTTTCCTTCCTTGTTATAAATTATAATCCCATGATTCTTATCCAGTAAAAAAATAAGGTTTTGATATTCCCGTAGATACGTAACGTTGAGGCGTGCCCCTACCGTGTCAATATAAAATTCAGCCGTGACTTCCTGGCTAGCCGGGTTTACCCTTTTAATGGAGAAATCGGCACGATCCAACACGATTAATTGATTATCATTGGTAGGACAAACCAGGATCGGATCGATGGCTATCGATGGGTCGAGAGGTTGAACATCTCCATTTTGAAAGTTGCGATCATAAATAATGCAAGTGCGATCACGATAATCATATTTAAAAATTCTTGGATGATACCATGGCTCAATCAACGTCGGGCTTTTGTTCCCTTTTAAAGAAGCCAGCACTTTTCCATTAGCATCATATTTTTTTATTGTTCCGTTTCCAAAGACAAGAAAAAAATCGCCCAGCCGATCCACTGCAACATTTTCAATTTTTCCTGGTCGAAATCCCTTAACTTTCTTCAAATTTTGCGCGTTCAAAGGATTGTTGATAAGAAGGGCCGCAAAAATCAAACAAGGGAAGATAAATTCGAAAGAAATTGACTTCACCATCAGCTATCCAAAAGTTTTTAACTCCACAGACTGGCCGTCCAGAACCGCGTACGTATTGAAATGCACCCACTCGCCTAAATTAATGTAGCGACTTCTCTCGCCCACGTTGAGATCAAGCGGAAGATGCCGATGGCCGAATACATAGAAATCGTAGTGTTCTTTCTCTTCCAACTTCCGGCAATATGTCAAGAGAAATTCGCTTCCTTCATTTTCAAATTTCTCTACTCTTGTATGGTTAGCAATGCGGCTTCTTCGACTCCAATATTTCGCAATCGCAATTCCAAGATTAGGATGTATTCTTGCAAAAAGCCATTGACAAATTCCGCTATTAAAAAACCACTTCAATAATTTGTAGAAACTATCGCCAGGCCCCAAGCCGTCCCCATGACCAATTAAAAGTTTTAAATCATTGACGATCAAAATTTGAGGCTCACGATAAATCACGATGCCCATTTCTCTCTCAAAATAATCAAACATCCACATGTCATGATTGCCGGTGAAAAAATAGATCGGCAAACCCTCGTCCCTAAGTTCAGCCAGTTTCCCTTGAAGGCGGATGAATCCTTTAGGAATAGCTTGTTTATATTCAAACCAGAAGTCAAAAATGTCACCCAAGAGGTAAATGGAATGGGCATCATGCCTGACCTGTTCAAGCCAGGCCACTATTTTCCTTTCGCGAATAGAACTTGATTCCCGATCAGGAGCACCTAAATGAAAGTCAGAGGCAAAATAAATTTTTTTATCGGGTGGAAGGTTGATTTGCATATCAGTAAAAATAAAAAACCTGGCAGGTTTTTTAAAACTTGCCAGGCTACCAACTTCTTTTGCTCATTTCGTGTCTGCTGAAACTTCCTTTGCTGGTTCAGCGGCACCGTTTGTTGAACTCGATTCCGATGCTTTGGTCTCAACCTTCGGCGCACCGTTGGTGAACTTTTCATAGGCGGTCTGGTGTGCGAATGGTCGCTTGCCAATCAAACGCTCCAAATCAGACTGGAACAAGATTTCTTTTTCCAGTAATTCCTTAGCGATGATTTCAAGTTTTTCGCGGTGATGACTCAAGAGCGATTTTGTTCTTTCAAATGCGCTTTCAATGATCTTTTTTACCTCTTGATCGATTCGCTCGGCTGTGGCATCCGAATAAGGCTTGTTAAAAGAATATTCGGACTGCTTCGAATCATAAAAAGAAATATTTCCAATCTCCTTATTCATGCCATAAACCGTCACCATGCTGTAAGCCAATTTCGTGATTCGCTCCAAGTCACTTAATGCACCGGTTGATATCTTTCCAAAAACAAGATCTTCCGCAGCACGTCCACCAAAGGCCATGCACATCTCGTCGATCAGTTGTTCGGTCTGATACAGGAATTGTTCTTTCGGCAAGTACTGAGCATAACCGAGTGCAGCAACACCGCGTGGCACAATACTTACCTTTACCAGAGGATCAGCATGTTCCAAAAACCAGCCGGCTACAGCATGCCCGGCTTCGTGGTAGGCCACAATTCTTTTCTCTTCAGGGGAGATAATTTTATTTTTCTTCTCAAGGCCGCCAATGACGCGATCAATGGCATCTTGAAAATCGATCATCTCCACTTCCTTCTTGTCCCTTCGTGCAGCAATAAGAGCTGCTTCGTTACACACGTTGGCAATTTCCGCTCCTGCAAAACCGGGAGTTTGTGCAGCCAGTTTTTTAATATCCAGATCTTTGGATAATTTGATCGGCTTGAGATGAACTTTAAAAATCTGTTCGCGCCCCGCGATATCCGGTTTATCAATGCTGATTTGACGATCAAATCGGCCGGGTCTCAACAGGGCTGAATCTAACACATCCGGTCGGTTGGTTGCAGCCAGAATAATTACACCGCTGTCGGTTGCAAAGCCATCCATTTCTACCAGCAAGGAGTTCAACGTATTTTCCCGTTCGTCATTGGCACCGGGCAACTGACCTCGTCCACGTGAGCGACCGATGGCGTCAATCTCATCGATGAACACAATACAGGGCGCTTTTTCTTTGGCTTGTTTGAAAAGATCGCGTACACGAGCCGCACCCACGCCAACAAACATCTCCACGAAATCAGAGCCTGACAGGGAAAAGAAAGGAACTGCAGCTTCACCGGCCACCGCCTTCGCCAACAATGTTTTACCCGTGCCCGGCGGGCCAACGAGCAATGCACCCTTTGGAATCTTTCCACCAAGTTTCGTAAATTTTTGAGGAGTCTTTAAGAAGTCTACAATTTCTTTTACCTCTTCTTTCGCCTCCTCCAAGCCCGCTACATCTTCAAAGGTGATTTTGACTTTGCTTTCAGCATCGAAAAGCGCAGCTTTGGATTTTCCGATATTAAAAATTTGCCCGCCGGGTCCAGCTCCGCCGGTCATCCTGCGCATGAGCATCCAAAAGCCAACCAGCAAAAGAATAAGAATACCATAACTGGTCACCCATTCGTACTGCCCCCCTTTTTCATATTCAAGGTCAGGTGCGTTAGGGTACTTATTTTTTAGTTGGGCATAACGGTTTTCAAAGACTTCCTGACTCCCTATTTTGCAGATATAGTGCGGCCCACTTTGACCTAATCCCAACAACCCATTTTTTTCAAGTTCAATTCTGTATTTGGCATTCTGCAATGCTTCCGGCTTCAACGTAATCTGGATCTCGGCATCTTGCTTGAGCAACTGGACTCGTTTTACATCGTTGCTTGCAACCATCGATTCAAACTGAGAAGTCTGAATGTCGATCAACCCATGCGCACTCTTAAATAAAGTGATCCCCAGTACCAAAGCCGTTAAAGCCAAAATCACCCATACCTGGTAATTGGGTTTGGGCACCTTGGGCGGTAATATTTTTCTATCCTTGTCCATACCTTTCTCCTTGTCAGCCATTTGATTTGAATGTTAAAAATGATTTAACGCTGTTCGTTCATAATAGTTCAATCTTCGATAACGGTAATTCTCGCATCTCCCCAGAGTTTCTCTAATCCGAAAAATTCCCTGCGATCCTTGTTGAAAATATGCACCACCACCGAGATATAGTCGAGAAGTACCCATTCTTTATTGTTGTGCCCTTCCTTGTGCCATGGATTTTCTTTCAAATCCTTGTACACCAATACATCAACAGAGTCAGAGATAGCATTTAATTGCTTATCTGAATTACCGGAACAAATCACAAAAAAATCAGTTACCGCGTTCTTTACTTCCCGCAAGTCCATGACGACAATATCCGATGCTTTTTTCTCTTGCATTCCTCTCACCACCAGGTCGGCAAGTTTTTCCGAGTCGTGCTTCTTCTTTTTAGGCATTAATTAATCGGGGGTTTTTTTAGCCGTCGGTCGTTCCTTAATTTTGGCTTTCGACAACCAGTTATATCGCTTAACCCAACCCGCAAATCTAACCAAAAACTATTGTATAAAATCTTCGCCAATACTCTTTTCCTTGGACAAAGGCTCGTTTTTGTGCCTGAATGCCATTCCACTAATTCATTAACATCTGAACTGACCTCTCAAAGTAGTTTATCGGATGGGACGGTGGTAATTACCTCCAATCAAACCGCAGGCCGGGGTCAACGCGGCAACACATGGGAAACCGATGCAGGGGCCAATCTTACTTTCTCCATTTTGTTAAAACCAATTTTCATATCCCTGGGAAACCAGTTTTTCCTCACGATCGTTACCTCACTCGCTGTTTCTGACTTTCTCAAGACTCAATCCGCCAAAGAAATAAAAATCAAATGGCCCAATGACATTCTTGTTAACAAAAAAAAATGCTGTGGTATTTTAATCGAAAACTCCATCCAGGCAGCATCCATCAAGCAAAGCATTGTGGGCATTGGTTTAAACATTAATCAAAAAAAATTTACCTCATCCCTCGCCACTTCATTGGCGATCGTTGCCCAGCGGGATTTTGATTTGAATGAAGTCTTAAATGCACTTCTTGTAAAATTTGAAAATCGATATCTCCAGTTGCGCGCCGGAAAGTACGAAGCCCTGAAAAAAGAGTATCTAGAAAACCTTTTTGGTCTTGGTGAACTAAGAGCATTTATTTCAAATGATGAAAAATTTGAAGGGATCATTGAAAACGTGAATGAAAATGGGGAACTTGCTGTTTCCGTAAATGGCAAGAGAAAAAATTTCCGTCTGAAGGAGATTAGTTTCGATTGCTAAGAAGCATAACGTACACGACTTCCGGAGAAAGAGCAATAATATTATTTATTCGTATTCAATGTCTCCCTTCCAAACAGCATGTAGTGTTGTTTCCGCGTACTCCAATGATAGCCCAACGAGAACGGCAAAGGTTGAGAACCTTTTTTGAACGCTGAATCCAAGGCAGGCTGGAAAAGTCCGCGGCTAAAATCTTCCACCGGGGGCACGTATTCACCAAAAAAGGTTCCTATCCACTCCGGTTTATCCTTAAAAAATCGATAGGGCACACCAGTGTCATCCTGAAATAGTGAGGTACTATTTCCCAAAAGGATTTCCCGGATTTTACTAAAATCATTCAGGTGCATCAGGTAGGATGCAGATTTTACAAAAGTATTAAAGGGTGCTCTTGCCTTTACAAACTTCACGTAACCCGGACGGTCTTTGAGTCCTCCATTGGATATACTTAAGGAAAAATAATAGACCGTTTTAATCTTTTTAGACTCCCGATTACGCAGGATAAATTTCACTCCGGGGCTCTTGTATTGATTCATCTTTTTTACAGAAACTTCTACCTCATTTCCTGTTGAATCGATGTTTATGAATTTTTGTTGAAGTAATTCGTAGCCTGATCGCTCCATGAAAAAATAAAACAAAGGAAGCACGCCTTTAATCTGGGCTAAATCCTTTTGCATGTGGTTGGTAATGAAATAACTTTTATTGAAGATGTCACGCAGAGAGCGACCTAAGCTGTCGAGAAAACGATCACGGTCTTTTTCGGAAAGTTTTTCCAGTGAAGATACTTCACGAATCGGCTCCAAGGCCACCATTACATATTCTTTTGTGCGCGGATAAAGAAAATTGGCGTGGAGAAAGTCGGGGCCGGAAAAGGGATAAAAAAGCTTTAATGAATCATTCACTGATTTTGAAAAAACATCCTGCTCCCATTTCTCTATCTTTACTAAGCGTGTGTCGAGCATTTTTTTCCAGTTGGCATCCATCGAAGCCTGGAAGTCAACCCAATATTTGTCCTTTTGCAAAACCGAAAGGGAATTTGGGCCCAGCTGAGGAAGGCCTGCAATAAAACGTGCAGTATTATCCAGAGCGGTATCCTTTACAATGAGTAACTCGGCGGCTTTCCTTGCTGAATCAATTTTATATACTGAATCAACCTTACGAAGAGAATCTCTGACATTTTTAGCCTGGATGTCTTTTTTACCGCTGCAGGAACTGGTTAATAAAACGGTGATAAAAACAAAATACAGGATGCTGAACTTCTTCATGGTTTTATAAAATTGGAGTGCAAAGATATTTTTTAAATTCATTTTCTACTGGATTGTACACCGATCAATACAAATTTATTTTCGAGAGACCCACCGATAAACCAGCAAGCCAGAAAGGATCGTGCCAGCGGAATACCAGATTACCATAGGGTTTTTGGTGAACTCAAAGTAAATCATCCAACACGTTACCACGATAAAAAAGATAGGTGGAAGCGGATAAAGCGGCAACCGAAAAGTACTACCTGGGAATTTTTTCCTTACGGAAAAAATTCCAATCACCGTGAGCATTGAGAAAAACGAGAGGCTTACGGAGATGTATTGGATGATCTCCTTAAAAGAACTGACGATCACCAAAAAAATAGACCATCCTCCTTGCGCTACAATAGCGAAATAAGGCATGTCGAATTTGTTTTTTGAAGTAAACGTTTTTAGCCTGGGATAATCCTCCCCCATCGCTTCCAAAACGCGTGGACCTGCAATGGTCATCGCACTAAGCGTAGAGAGTAATGCGGTGCTAAACAGCCCGGCAAACACAGCGCCTATGGTAGAACCAAAAAGCTTAACGGCCACTACATTTCCGATGTCATTTTTTCCCTCCAGTTCATTGAATGTCGCGACATATAAAAATGTACCATTTAACATCAGGTAAACGACAACCACCACAAGTGTTCCAATAATCAGGGAACGAGGCAAATTTTTTTCCGGTTTTTCTAAGTTGCCAGCTATATAAGCGGCCGCGTTCCATCCTGTGTAAGCATAAACTACATACACCAATGAAATCGCAAACCCAGCACTTAGTATCAAGGTGCCATCACCAGGATGTGGCAAAAAAGACAGTTGCGAAAAAGAAACACTTGAAACAAAAAAAGGTGCAGCGCAAAAAACAACGATCAACGTAAGTTTTAGGGAAGTCAGGATATTCTGGGCTAACCCGCCAGCCTTAACGCCAAACCAGTGGATAGATGAAACAAGCACAATGGCAATTATTGCAATGACTTTTACAGGAATACCCAGAAGCTCGTGTGCATATTCACCAATGGCAATTGCTACCGCAGAAATTGCACCGGCAAAGCCCACCAGCAAACTGATCCAGCCAGCTGCAAAACCCACTGCAGGATGAAAGAGCTGACTTAAATAGTTATACTCTCCTCCCGACTTCTTAAAACTTGCTGCAATCTCGGCATACGTGAAAGCACCACAGAGTGCCACCACCCCGCCCAGTGCCCAAAGGCATAAAATGGCAAAGCCTGAGGGCAATGGACCCACTTGATAGCCCAGCGAAGTAAAAACCCCAGTGCCTATCATATTGGCAATGACTAAAGTGATACCAACGGAGAGCACATACTTATTTTGTGAAGCCATGAAGGAGAGAATTAAAACGAAAGATGCGGGATTTTTCGCGAAGTAGAAAAGCGGGGCAATTCTTCACACCAGAGACTAGAATAAAGTGAGTCAAATAATGAATTAGTTGGAGTTAAGCACAACTAATTTTTTGTAAACCACGCTCTGACCTGGAGCGCCAATCGCAACGATATACATTCCATTGGTAAGCGAAGATACATTAACTGTTTTTTCGCCTTTATAAGCATCATTGAAATCGCCACTCAACACGTTAATGCCACGTTGATCAGAAATTTTCCAAATACTGCCGGAAGGGAAATCTCCAGGTAAGGCGAAATTGAATTTACCGTCAGCCGGATTAGGATAGAGTTGAATTCGATCCAGATTTCCTACCGAAGATTGAACACTTGTGACCAATGAACCGGTTTTATAGTTCACGGGAACGACCATGCTTTGAAGCATCTCGTAATCATTTTTGACATATTTTTGGATAAATGCCACCAAAGATAATTTTTTAGGGTTCAATACTTGGGTGTTTATCGTTACTGCACCGTTGGTGAAAATCAATGAATCGCCAAACTGCATGGGACTGGTGGAAGTAATCCCTGTACCCGAGTATAAAAGTTTGCGCACAACATTGCGGAAAGGATTTGCAAACGGTGCGATTATCACAGAGTCTTCAATCAAAGCAACCTGGGCATACAACTGGAACGTGATAGCAGTGTCGGCCTGGATATGTATCCTCGCATTGATCGTGTTGCTATTACCGGTGGCAACCGTGTCAACTTTATAGATTGTTATCAGCGGTTTTTGAAGAGCCCTTCTATCGATCTCTATGAGATCAATATTGAAGTAATTGATCCCATAGTCTATGCCGTCTCCGGAGGATGGCGTCCCATCCAAAACCGCATACGGAGGCTGCTGAACCTCATAGAATAATGCACGTGCCGCAGGGTCATCGCTATTGGCCTGGTTGAAAACATCCGGGCTAGGAAAACGAACGTGATATTGAATGTCGAAGAAATCTGAGTTACCGTTTCTGGTAGTGATCTGATTGGCATACAAATTATTAAAATAAGTGTCTGCTCCCAGGCCTCCAGTTGCATTGGCATTGGTGAATTCTTCCACTAAAACATTTTTCGTTTTTTCGCCTACAAAAATGTTATCAAAAGCGAACCCATCATAACCCGTAGGTTTTCCATATGCCCCGAAAGCGATTCGTATCCGGACTTGCTTGCGAGCAGAGGGCG
>Ga0206942_1085_pt2 | contig 27710 bp, 29 predicted proteins | sample Alteio_BWOrgHeat_6_FD_153253 | JGI IMG/M metagenome (GOLD analysis project Ga0206942, IMG submission 153253) | Enriched cells from forest soil in Barre Woods Harvard Forest LTER site, Petersham, Massachusetts, United States -... | ecosystem: Environmental > Terrestrial > Soil > Temperate forest > O... | reverse complement strand
CCGTGATCAACGCGCTCCTGGAGCTTGGCGCGCATCGAGGGGCTGATTTTCTTTTTATGCAGCCGCTCTTCGGCGCGGGCGATTTTCTGTTCGCCACCCATGATGAACTTCACCACGCTCTTCATCTTGGCGCGCATGCGGGAGAGTTCCTGGTTGGTTTTGCGGCCGCGCGGCATCAGCTCTTTAGGCGTCATTTCCTGCTGGGCGAGAAGATTTTCCCAGTTGCGGATTTCGCGCATGGTAATCGGAGATTCCAGAACGATGAGCTTTAACGTTTTTTCATTTTCTTTAATGTTGCGTGTGAGCGTGAGCTCCTGCTCACGCGTAAGCAGGGGCACCTTGCCCATCTCGGTCAGGTACATCCGGATGGAATTGGTCGTTTCAGTGCCGATGTCCGGCAACACTTCTTCTTCCGCGGGCTTGTCCGCCGGGCGGATGAGATCTTCTTCGCGATCCACGACCTCGATGCCGAGATCTTCCAGCGTGCCGAAGAGATCGTCGAGTTCTTCGCCGCCGATGGCTTGTTCCGGCAGCCGGCGGTTGATTTCGTCATAAGTGAGGAACCCGGCTTCTTTCCCTTGTTCGATCAGGGCTTTGACGGGATCTTTGGTGACTTCTTTGGTTTCTTTCGGTGTTTCGGTATCAGCCATGAAACGGAGCCTCCTGAACTCTTTCGTCGTCCCGGTAATCCGTAGGCCGGGATACATGTATCGAGCAATGGGCCCCGGCTTACTACCTGCCGGGGCGACGTCCTATTATTGGTGAACCTTTTAAACGTCGCGACAAATCGTTGTACGCCTGCACTTTGGTTTGATCCATGGGAATCGTTCCATCGATCATCGAATCAATTTCCGCTTTCATCTCTTTAAGAACGGCGGATTCTTGCTGGCGGTTCCAACCCGTCACTAACTCTTCCAGCGTAGCCTGCGGATTAGCGTAATAACGCTGCTGCATCGTCAGCGGCGTCAGCCACTCCTGCACATCTTCCGGTAGTGCGCCCATCACCGATGAAACCTGCACGGTTCCTTGGGCGACGTCCGGGCTCACGAGCGCCCAGATCTGCCGACACCGCACATCGGTCCACTCAAGAGCATCCAGAAGCTCCGCCACAACGTTCGAAGGATGAAGCAGGGATAAGAGGAGCATCTCCTCTTCTACAGATAACAACGCTGAGGCCGGTTTGACTCCCGCCTTCGCCAAGGCTTCGGCGGGCTTGCCCGCTACCTCGTTATTACCGGACTTGTCCACCGTAGCCTTGGCGAAGGCGGACTCCGTCTTGATCTTCTTCATCTGCGCGGCCAGTACAGGCTTTTCGACGCGAAGAGCTTGCGCCAGGCGGCCAAGATGCTCGTCCTGCAGCAGAGGATCGCGCATTTTCTTGATCAGCGGCAGCATTTCTTTGGCGATCGCCAGCTTGCTTTCGGGCGCTGTCCCCGGATATTTCTTGCGCATCTGATCGAGGTAATAGTCCATGAAAGGGACCGGCGTCTCAAGATATTTCTCCAGACTGGCTTTGCCTTCCTTCACCAGCAGTTCATCCGGGTCGACATCGTCCGGGAGCGTCACCACGCCCACGGTAAAGCCGTCCGCCATCAGAAGTTCGCCACCGCGGAGCGAAGCGGCCGCGCCGGCGGCATCGGGATCAAAGAGCAAAGTGACTTTATCGCTGTAGCGCCGCAGGAGCCGGACATGCTCCTCAGTCAATGCGGTGCCGAGCGTCGCAGCGGTCCATTCAAATCCGAATTGGTGACAGACTACTACATCCATGTAGCCTTCCAGAATCACGATGTGCCGCATTTTGCGCAGCGTCGGCATCCCTTGAAAGAGTCCGTACAGATGCCGACTCTTGGAGTACACCGGCGTTTCCGGAGAATTGATGTACTTGGGGAGCGCATCTCCCATCGCCCGGCCGCCGAAGGCGACGATACGGCCCTGGGTGTCCCAGATCGGGAAAATGATCCGGTTCCAAAAATGATCAAAGACCCGGCCGCTGCCTTCTTTGCGGCGAAGAAGTCCGGCCTTTTCCAGCACGTCTAAATTCCAGCCTTTACGACTGGCCGCTTCTCTGAGCGCCTGTCCCGAAGCCGGCGCAAAGCCCATGCAAAAACGAACGATCGATTCCTTTGAGAGCCCGCGCTTTTCAAGATACGCCCGCGCTTCCGCCGCGTCGGAAGATTCCAGCAGGTGCCGATGGTAAAATCGGGCCGCGTCCTCCAGGAGGCCGTAGAGCGTCTGGCGTTCGTGCGCCTCGGCGGACACCGCCGGGCTCTGCGCTTCTTCAATCGTGATGCCGACCCGGGTCGCCAGCTTGCGAATCGATTCCGGATAGTTCAAACCTTCCATGAGCATCACGAACTTGAAAGCGTCTCCCCCCACCCCGCATCCGAAGCACTTGAAAAGACCCATTTCCGGATTGACGTTAAACGACGGCGTCCGTTCCTGGTGAAACGGGCATCGCGCCTGAAAATTGCGGCCCGTTTTTTTAAGGCCCGGAACGCTCTCGCGCACCAGCTCCACCAAATCCACGCTATCCCGGACGCGGGTAATTGTTTCTTCTGGAATCATGATTTAAGACTTTGCGGCGGTGAGAAGCTGCTGCACAAACTGCTGGGCCTGCTTGCCGTCGGCGCGGCCTTTGATCTGCGGCATCAGCGCCGACATCACGCGGCCCATGTCCTGGGGTCCCTGGGCCCCCACCGACTGCACAGCTTTTTCAACAAGCTGTTTCAATTCGGTTTCTGAAAAGGGCTGGGGAAGATAGATCTGCAGTACGGCCAGTTCCGCCTTTTCTTTATCCGCCAGGTCCTGCCGGTTGGCTTTGGAATATTCCTCAATCGCTTCACGACGGCGTTTGCCTTCCGTTTGAATCACGTCCAGCAATTCGGCTTCGGAAAGCGTCTTTTTGCGCTCAATTTCTTTATTCCTGAAAGCGGCGATGAGGAGCCTCAGGGTGGAAACCCTGACGGCATCCCTGTTTTTCATCGCTTCCTGGAGCTCGCGGGATATCTGCGTTTGAAGTTCTTCCATGAACGAAAACCGGTCCTATTGTTTCATCATGCGGCGGCGCAGTTTACGTCGTGCTTCCTGCGCTTTTTTCTTTCGCCGGACGCTCGGGGATTCATAATACTCCCGGCGCTTAATTTCCTGCATAATGCCGTTGCGCTCGCATTCTTTTTTGAAGCGTCGCAGGGCTTCCTCAATCGACTCGTTTTCTCTTACTTTAATTCCGATCAATTTAAACAAACACCTCCTTCCATTTTGGATTGCGGATTTTGGATTTTGGAATGACGTTAAGAGCCCAAATCCAAAATCCGCAATCGAAAATCCAAAATTCTCTCATCCTGGAGGCCAACCCAGATGCCTCTGGCCTAAAACGTGGTAATGAAGATGGCTGACCGCCTGGCCTGCGTCGGGACCGTTATTGACGATCACGCGGAAGCCCGTGGTATCCACCTTTTCCATCCGGGCCACTTCCTGAATGGTCTCATGAATATCGCCCAACAGGGGCGCATGGCGCTTCTCGAGACGAATCAAGGCATCGATATGCTCTTTAGGGATCACCAGCACATGCACGGGCGCTTTCGGGTTGATATCACGAAAAGCCAATGTCGTCTCTGTTTCATGGACGATGACGGCGGGAATCTCCCGCTTCACAATACGGCAAAACAAACAATCCGCCATACCGCCTTTACTGGCCTCCCGAAATCTAAAATCGAGTTGTTATTATAGCGGTTTTTAAGGATCGAGGATAGAGTTTTTAGAGTCTTTTAGAGTCCGAAGCGGGAAAGCGGCAGGAACTCCAGCAGCCGGGACAAGGACGATTTGCGGCGTAAAACAGATCCAATTTTATGTTCGACAGAAGCGATGACTAGCGGAACGACGGTCGTTAAGAGAATGCGCGGAAGCCAGGTGGCTAATCCTGACCGCTGGCCCATGGATAAAGCAAGGTGTGACCAAGCCGATAATGGCAATCCGAGGAATGATTTCTTTCGAGCAACGCTGGATTCCAGCGCCAGATCGCGATGCCTTTCAAGCTCGCTAACCAGTTGTTGCCGCTCTAGGAGAAAAGCTTCTGTATCCATTGTTTACTTTCTGGAAGCTGCTTGCGGGTAGCCTCAAACGGCCGGCCCGCGCGGGGATCGCGCTTCCCTAAAATCCTCCAGACAACCGCTCCCGCGATCATGTAAATGGCCGCCAGAAGCAACGAAGCCCATCCGGCATTGAGGCCCGCCACCATCAGCCCATACACCAGGGCTACCTGCAAAAGGAGAAACGCCGAGAGTCCCAGAACAACCGCGACCCCGATCGCTGCCAGCCGTCGGCCCGCCTGACGGCTCTCATAGCGCCATTCCAGCGACAGAATCTCTGCGTGGTCCGAAAGAACATCGAGGACCTCGCTAACGACCGTCTTTCGTGGCTCCGTATCGCCGTTATTGATCATTAACTCTTTGTACTATTAGCCGCCCGGTTTTGCAACAGAAACTTCGGTGATTAAGCGACGAGAACGCCTTCGGGAGTGATCTGAGTGGGACGCAGGGTCTGGAAAGTGCCCTCCGGAAGAGCCGTAGAAGCGCGAACACGCACATAGCGTTCCGTATATCCGCTTTGACCAGATTCCTGAAGCACTCGTAAAGGCTGATTCAGAAAGCGACCGGCATAACGTTTACGTAATTCATGATCCACCTGGACCATCCTGCGGGTCCGTTCGCTCTTCACGCGAGGGTCCACATGGCCGGAAAGTTTTTCGGCCGACGTGCCGGGACGCACGGAATACCGGAAGGCATGCACCCGACTGAAACCCTCTTCCCTCAGCAAATCGACCGTACTGGCAAAGTGGCGATCTTCCTCGCCCGCAAACCCGACGATTACGTCCGCTGAAAGCGCGACATCCGGGATCGTCCGCTTAATCTGATGGATACGCTCCCGATACTGTTCGGAACTGTACCAGCGCCCCATCCGCTTAAGAATTTCATTGTCTCCCGATTGAAGCGGAATATGAAAGAAAGGGCAGAGTTTGGGGTTTTCGGCAGCCAGAGTGATTACGTCCTCTGGAATTTCGGTCACCTCGATCGAGGACAGACGAATTCGGAAGTCGCCAGGCAGCGCAACCAGCGCATGCACCAAACGGGAGAAGTCCCATTGTTCTTCGAAAACATAACGACCCAACCGCACCCCCGTCAAAACGATTTCGCGATACCCATGGGCCAGCAGTCCCTGTGCCTCTTTCAAAATGAGTTCAGGGGATCGGCATATGAGATCGGGCCGAACGGAAGGAATAATGCAATAGGTGCAATGCGCGTCGCAGCCATCCTGGATTTTAATGTAGGCGCGGCTACGCTCTCCCAGCGCCGTGACGCCGCTCTGCGCGGCGGCTTCGACACAGGCGGTCGGAACCCCCAGGGAAATGGCGATCATGGACTTATCCCGGTTGCCGAAGACTTCCACTTTGGGCGACATCTCTCGCAGTTCATCGGAAGCGCGTTCGGCATAGCAGCCTGTGACCACGACTCGCGAGTCCGGTCTTTCGCGAAGCAGTTTCCGCACCATCTGACGGCAGGAGCTGTCGGCATCGGCGGTCACCGTACAGGAATTGACTACATAAACATCCGCGGAATCTTCCATGGGGACCACCGAAAACCCCCCCAATTTAAGCTGCGTCCGAAGTTCCTCGGTCTCATACTGGTTGACTTTGCAGCCGAATGTGTGAAAAGCAATCGTTTTAGGGGACATCTTCCAGAACCTCAACGGCCTCCGGTGTATTTTTACGCAAATACTGCTCACGATAAATATCAAAGAAAACTGGAAGAATCGCCACCAGAAGGGGTCCGATCAAGAGACCTTTTACGCCATAGACTTCCGCGCCGCCGATAATGCTGAAAAATAGAAACAAAATAGGAAGTTTGGTCTTCCTTCCAATAAGCCACGTGCGCAAAACATTGTCCAGCATCGAGATCACTAGAAGTCCCCAAACCAGAATTAGAATCCCTTTGAGCATAGCGCCCTGCAATATTAAGACGATGCCCAGAGGCGCCCAGATTAACGCCGAACCGATCACAGGAATAAATGAAGCGATCCCCGTAAGAACTCCCAGCGTGAAAGCGGCGGGAACATCCATGATCAGATATCCGATCATGGCACAGACGCTTTGAATGGCGGACGTCACGACCGAACCTCGCACAATTTCAGTAACGGTCACTTTAAGCCTTTGAACCAGTAAATCCTTATGTTCCGCCCGCATGGGAATAAGCCGCTTAATTTGAACCAGGATTCCCTCTCCATCCTTAAAGAGAAAGAATAACGTAAAGACCATAATCAAGATATTCCCGGCGGAGATAATCGCATTTTTGGCGATCGTCTGGCCGGTTGTACTGACGATCGAAAATACATCGCTCAGGAATCGTAACACCGCACTTTGGAAATCAATGTTTTCAATGCCAAAAACATGCAGCAGCCTGGACTGAACAAACCGGAACCAGGGCAAAGAAATCAAGGCGGCTCCGGCATGCCAGTTATGCAGGGCGGCAGCCCATTGTTGGAGAACAGGGCCCATCGATAAAGATTCATTAAAAAAGAGCCAGCAGATAGCCAGAAAAGGGCCCACGATCAGAATCGTCACAATTAAAGTAGATAAAAAAGCGGAGAATCCCGGGCTGCGATGTTTCAAGACCCTTTTCAGCCAGTGATGGAGCGGATAAGCCAGGATGAGAAGAACGATGGCGCCTAGAATGGGTGTTAAAAATGGATTCAGGATCAGGGCAAACTGATACAGAAGAATAAGAAACGTGGCGAGAAAGAAATAGTGGAAGAGACTATCACGTCGCATAGAAGTATTCTAGTCAATAAACGCCGAGAGCGGCCAGCGCCAGAGTGCAGGCCACAAGGCCGGCGGTTTCAGAGCGCAGCAGCGTGGGACCCAGCCGGACGCTTCTGGCGCCGCTTCGGGCCGCTTGCTCCAGTTCCAGAGGTTCCCATCCTCCCTCAGGACCGACCAGGATCTCCACCTCACTTCCCTGATAGCCCTCGCAGGCCTGGCGAACCGTCAGGCTGCTTTCTTTTTCCGAAGGCATGAGCGTAAGCGTCTGGGGGTGACGCTGACGAAGGATTCCCGGCACTTCCACAGGCGCTTCTACGATCATTACCTGGCTGCGTCCACATTGCTTAGAAGCCGACAGGACGATGCGCTGCCATCGTTCCAGTTTATCCTGGACCTCAGCCCGGCCTATTTTCACGACGCTGCGGGCTGCGGCCAGAGGAGTCAGACGCGTCACTCCAATTTCGCAGGCTTTCTCAATCAACCAATCCCATTTCGCGGCTTTAATTAAAGCGGGGCAAAGACGGAGTTCAAAAGGCATCGACTTTGTTTTCGGGGCGGTTTCTACCAGTTTCCCAAAAATCTCATCGCCCTGAATAGAATCGATACGCCCGCGATAAGAGCGATCCTTCCCATCAAAAAGATCGATCGTGTCCCCCACCTTCTTGCGAAGCACATGCAGCGCGTGGTGGGCTTCCGAACCGGCTAAATGAAACCTCTGGTTGGTAATCTGATCAGGAGAGATAAAGAATCGCGGCATCAGTGACCAAAGATTTTTTTAAGCACGCTGTCTTCGTATTGAGCGGGATTTTCGCCAAGGGTTCTGGCCAATTCGCGCAGGAGATCTCGCTGTCTGGAATTGAGGTCTTTGGGGATATCAATGACGGCCTTCACAAACTGGTCCCCTTGCCCGCGTGCGCCCAGATGCGGCATGCCGTGATCCCGCAGGCGGAAAAGTGACCCGCTCTGGGTGCCAGGCGGAATCTTGATGGTCACCGGCTCCTCCATCGTATTCACCTTTATTTCACACCCCATCGCCGCCTGGGGGATGGAAATGTGCTCCTCCGTATAAAGATCATCACCGTTCCTGACAAAACGGGTGTCATTTTCTAAATGAATCACTACAAAAAGATCACCCGCAGGTCCGCCGCGATAACCCGCCTGTCCGTTCCCTGCGATCCGCAACGAAGTGCCTTCCCGTACTCCCGGAGGAATCCTAACGGTAATCGTGGACTCACGTTCAACGGCCCCGGCGCCGTGGCAGCCGCTGCAGGGTGACTGAATGACTTTGCCTTCCCCGTGACAGGCCGCGCAGGTCTGGGCCATGATAAAAATACTGCGTTGACTACGGACCTGGCCCGAACCTCCGCACGTTTTGCATGTCCCCACGCTGGTTCCGGGTTTAGCACCGGACCCGCTGCAGGTTTCGCAGCGCTCCGCCCGGCTGACCCGCACGGCCTTCTTGGCGCCTTCATACGCTTCATGGAACGACACCGTGGTTTCAACCGCCAGATCCTGGCCGCGCGACGACTCCTGACGACGGCCGCCGCCAAAACCGGCCGCGCCGCCAAAGATATTCCCGAGAATATCCCCGAGGTCGACATCCCCCATATCACTGAAGCCCCCGAACCCGCCGGCTCCGGGGCCGCCGCCCGAACCGTTTACGCCGGCATGACCAAAACGATCATACGCGGCCCGTTTCTGAGCGTCGGAAAGGACCTCGTAGGCCTCGTTGATCTGTTTGAACTGGGCTTCTGCGCCCTTATCATTGGGGTTGCGGTCGGGATGGAAACGAATGGCCTGCTTCCGATACGCTGCTTTGATCTCCTCTGTGTTTGCGCCTTTGGAGATTCCCAGCAATTCGTAATAGTCTTTCTTATCGGCCACTGACACCTCGAAGTTCTCTCAGGGTTTTATTTCTTGCCTTCATCTACTACTTCGGCATCCACGGCTTCGCCATCGCCCTTATGTCCGTTGCCTGAGGCCGCACCGGCTGCGGCGCCTTCCTGATCCGCAGTTCCAGCACCTGCGCCCTGAGCCTTACCGGCGGCTTCCTTATAGATGATCTCCGCCAGCTTGTGCGAGGCCGTCATCAGGCCTTCCTTCGCCTTACGCATAGCATCAAGGTTGCCCGATTTCAAGGCATCTTTCGCCTCGGACAAAGCCCGGTCGATATTCAGCCGTTCGTCTCCGCCAACTTTATCCCCATGATCTTTGACCGATTTCTCCGTGGCATACACCAGGCCATCCAGTTCGTTCTTCACTTCAATTTCTTCTCGATGCTGCTTATCCTCTTCGGCAAACTGCTCCGCCTGTTTGACGAATTTTTCGACTTCGTCTTTGGATAGTTTGCTCGGCGAAGAAATTCGGATGGATTGTTCCTTATTCGTTCCCAGATCCTTCGCGGTGACATGCAGAATGCCGTTGGCGTCCAGATCGAATGAGACTTCGATCTGCGGCACGCCGCGCGGCGCGGGCGGGATCCCATCCAGAATAAACTTGCCGAGAGAAACATTGTCTTTCGCCAGCGGCCGCTCTCCCTGCAGCACATGCACCTCGACCGAGCCCTGGTTTTCCGCCGCCGTGGAGAATGTCTGTGACTTCTTCACCGGAATGGTGGTGTTGCGATCAATTAACGGCGTACGAACGCCGCCCAGCGTCTCGATACCCAGCGTCAGCGGGGTTACGTCGAGAAGCAGAACATCCTTCACTTCTCCTGTCAACACCGCCGCCTGAACCGCCGCCCCGAGCGCGACGCACTCCATCGGGTCAATGCCGCCTTCGACTTTCTTGCCGACATAATCTTCCACAAATTTCTGGACGATCGGCATCCGGGTCGGTCCGCCCACCAGAATGATCTTGGTCACGTCTTTAATGGACTGCCATGCGCCGTGCTTCGGATTATTTTTCGCATCCTGAAGCGCCCGGTCCACGGGAGCTTTGCAGCGCGCAATAATGGGAGACACGATCGCTTCCAGTTTTGCGCGGGTCAGTTTCTGGGTCAGGTGCTTCGGCCCGGAGGCATCCGCCGTAATGAAAGGCAGATTGATTTCCGTTTCAAGAACGTTGGAGAGCTCAATTTTGGCTTTCTCAACGGCTTCCTTCAATCGGGTCTGGGCCAGTTTATCCTTGGTCAGGTCGATGCCGGATTCTTTGCGGAACTCGCCCGCCACATAATCGATGAGGGCGTTATCCATATCCGTGCCGCCGAGCTGCGTGTCGCCGGAGGTGGCCACCACTTCAAACGTGGCGTCCTTCCCGACGCTCGACATATCCATCAAAGTGACGTCAAGAGTCCCACCCCCTAAATCAAATACCAGAATCTTCTGATTCTGGCCGGATTTGTCCAGGCCGTACGCCAGGCAGGCAGCCGTTGGTTCGTTCACCAGACGGACCACTTCAAGACCGGCGATCGCGCCAGCATCTTTGGTCGCCTGTCGCTGGTTATCGTCAAAATAAGCCGGAACCGTAATGACGGCTTTCTCAACTTTATCTCCCAGATAGGCTTCCGCGTCCTTTTTCACCTTCTGCAGAATAAAAGCGGACAGCTGCTGCGGGGTATATTCCTTACCCTGTACTTTATATTTGTGCTGTGTTCCCATTTTTCGTTTGAACGCCGTCAGCGTCCCTTCAGGGTTGCTGACCGCCTGCCTCCGGGCGGGCTCGCCCACCAGCAGCTGGCCGTCCTTCGTCACGGCGACATAGGAGGGAAACGCTTTGCCTCCGAGGGTCGTCCCTTCGGCCGAAGGAATCACGGTCGGCTTTCCGCCTTCCATCACTCCGGCCGCTGAATTTGAAGTTCCAAGATCAATGCCAATTATTTTTGCCATAACACATCCTCCTTATAAATCGAGTCCTTCTGATTTCAGGGCTTCATCGCCAGCTTGGTCTGCACGAGCTATGCCGACGCGCACGCGGCTGGGCCGAAGAACCTTTCCGTTAAACGAATAGCCCTTCTGAATCTCCCCCAGCACCTTTCCGACTTCTTCTTCGGCCACTTCTTTCTGATCAATCACTTCCGCCGTGTGAGGATCAAAATGCTTTCCCATGACGTGGAGCGGCTCGATGCCCTCCGATTTCAGGAACTGGGCAAAGTTCTTATGCAGAAACTCCAATCCCTGAACAATTTGCTTCGTGTCCTTGGCCTTTTGAGCCTGGGTCAGCGCCTGCTCAAAAACATCCACGATCCCGAGCAACGGCATCAAGACATCCTGTTTGCCCCAGGAACGGGCGTCCAACTTTTCTTTTTCACTCCGTTTGCGAAAGTTTTCAAACTCCGCTTTCAACCGGAGCAGCTGATCGTAATACTCGGCGGATTTTTTCTTCGATTCCTCCAGCGCCTGCTGAAGAATCGAGAGCTCTGAAAGTTTTTCCTCCAGCTCCGGGGGAATGGGCGGCTGATCACTCATAAGCATTGATCTTTGAAAGCATCTGATTCACGATCCGCGTGACCCCTTCCACCAAAGCGATCATCCGTCCATACTCCATCCGCCGCGGACCCATGATGCCCAGCGCTCCCACGGTATTTTCCCCCATTTTGTACGTAGAGGAAACCAGGGAGACCCCGCGAAGTTCCGGCCGCTGATTTTCCGCGCCGATTTTAACACTGAGTCCCTCTTTGCGCATGGCTTTCTCCAGCACCGACGCCAGCAGATTTTTTTCTTCGAATACCTTCAGGAGCCCGGTCAGCTGGCCGAAATCATTCGTCTCCGGGAACGAAAAAATGTTCTCGCGGCCGTCCACATACAATTCGCTTTCATTCGATCTCAGATCAAACGCCTCGCGCATCAATTCTTTCGCCAGCGCAAAGGCTTCCACCTGCTCCTGCTGGGCCGCCTCAATATGATGAAGAATCTGCGTGCGAACCTCCGACAACGGCAATCCCGCCAGCCGCTCGTTCAACGTATTCGAGATAATGGCCAGACGGCCGCTTTCGATCGGCCGATCCAGCGTCACGACGCGGTGGCGAATAAGTCCGGTCTGCGAAACCACAACCACCAGAATTTGATTTCCTCCCAGCGAAATGAGTTGCAGCCTTCGAAGCAAACTTTTATCCAGTCGAGGCGACAGGACCATACCCGTGTAATGGGACAAGGACGAAAGCATGTGCGATGTTGAGATCATCAGGCCCTCCAGCTCTTTGGTCCGGGCCGAATACTCCTTTTTTATTTTCTCTTCTTCCGCGCCCGCCAGCGATTGCACTTCGAGGAGCGAATCGACATAGAACCGGTACCCTTTATCGGTCGGGATGCGGCCGGCGCTGGTATGGGGCTGTATCAAATACCCCTCTTTTTCCAGCTCCACGAGCAGATTCCGAATGGTGGCCGACGAGAGGCCGAAATTATATTTGTCGACAATAACCTGGGACCCGACGGCTTTATTCGTGCGAACGTAATGATAGATCACTGCCTGAAGCAGTTTGCGTTTGCGTGTTTCCGCCGTTTTGGGATGGAGTGTTCGCATAAAAAGAATTAGCACTCCTTATTTGGGAGTGCTAATACTATACCAGTAAGGCTTTTTGAAGTCAAGTGAACCAAAAACAGCACGAGAACACCGCGTGAATCAGATTGCTAATTTACGCCCTTCACGCCTCTTTGACAAATTTCAAGACGCCGCGAATCCATCCGTCCCATCCGGCCAGGGTAATGATGCTCTCGCGCGAGTACTCCCATTTTCGCGCCGTCACTTCCAGAATATCGGGAATCTGAAGCCCGCATTCGTCGATAAATTCCCGGGTCCCCATGATGACCGCGCGCGGCCGGGGCTCGTCCGGCAGCGTCACCAGCCCGCCAAGACCGCGCCCCTCGAATTCCTGAAACCCCTGAACCTCCACCGGCAGAATGGCGTTGAGCTTGGCGACGCGCACTACTTCCGCCAGCCGGGGATCGGACGATCGCGCCGCCAACGAAGCCAGCACGTACAGAAAATCCCTCTGCATCTGCGGGCTGTCAGGCAGCACATGGTAGGCGTCAAAACGATAGGTTCTAATCTCTGTTTTCATGGAAGGCCCCCCTAGAGATATTTTAGTACAAAGACGCCGTAGTTCACACGCACGCTGACCGGCAACTACCGAAGTCACAGGGTGTGGACGTTTTAGATATTTTTAGGTACTGTACGCATATGAAGAAAGATATCTGGAGAGCAATGGTCGAGGTTGGCTTCATTATCTTCCTTTTTTATTCCAATCTTTTGATGGGTGAATTTGAGCGCTCAGGGGGAGGGCAAGGGAGAAGCTTGGCCTGGGCAATCGGCGATATTTTTACCGGAACCAATTTTTTCATCGCGGCCATCGCCGCTTTTGTCGGCTATATGTTTGTTGAATTTATTCGGAAGCGTTTGTAATTCGCGTCTAACCGGTCGTAATTGCGCATAAGGACCTCGTCCGCCCGGGCCACCAGATTGTTGGCAGACGTCGCGTCCTCCGGGAAAATCGCCCCACGGATATCGGAGGATTTACAGGAACGGCAGGAGGACCTGGTTGGTCAGGGGGACGGCGGCATCGGGAATGCGCCAGCGCCCGGGGGTGATTTCTTCAAGAAGTCCGCGCGCATGCAGGGAGGCGCGATGAGCAACCCATTCCGGGTTTTCTTCTTGCGCCCAGTTGAATCCTTCACGAAGGCGCAGTCCGAGCATCAGATTTTCAAACTTCCGGGCCGATGAATCGAGCGATTCGATGGAAAGCCGGGGCAAGCGACCGGCTTTAATGTCGTTATGGTAGGTGGCCAACGTCTTCTGGTTGGTCCAGCGCAGATTTCCCATACAACCGACCGCTCCCGCACCCAGGCCCACATAATCCTGCTGCCGCCAGTAAATCAGGTTATGCCGGCAGTCAAAACCGGGCCTGGCAAAATTGGAAATTTCATACTGTTTAAGACCCTGCCCTTTAAGATAACCTCGGGCCCACTCGTACATCTGGGCCTGAAGATCGTTATCGACGGTGACACCCGATGAGGCAAAAGGCGTATGTTCCTCCACCGTCAGCGAATACAGAGACAGGTGATCGGGGCCCAAAGCCGCGGCTGAGCGGACCGTGCTCTGCCAGGAGTCCAGATCCTGACCGGGAAAACCGTAGATGAGATCAAAACTCACATTCTTAAAACCAGCCACCCGAACTGCCGCATAAGCCGCTTCAAATTGTTCAACGGTATGCAGCCGACCCATGGATTTCAAGAGGACATCATCAAACGCCTGCAGACCGATGCTGATCCGGTTAATCCCCGCCCCCAGCCAGCCTGCGGCCTTATCCGGTGAAATACTTTCGGGATTAGCCTCCAGCGTGATTTCGGCTGCGGGATCGATCTCAAAATTATCGTGAGCCGCTTTTAAGATTTTCTCGATCTGATGGATTTCCAGTACGGAGGGCGTCCCCCCGCCAAAAAAAATAGTTTCAACCGTCACCCCCGAGTGCCCTTGTCGGGGGCCCATAAGGTCGTTGATGGATCCCCCGCCAGTGACCGCGGGGGATGACATCATTGAGATTTCTTTGCACAGGTCATCCACATAACTGTCGATTTTGTCTTCCTTGCCGGTAAAAGTGACAAAGTCACAATACCCGCAGCGGGCGTGACAGAAAGGAATGTGAATATAGAGACCGGTGGGGCTAGGATTTCTTCCCGGCATCGTCCGAACCTTTCATGAGTTCCGCCGCCGCCGTCACGGCGCCTGCGAGGCCGGAAATTTCCAGCGGAAGGAGAATTTTAGTAGCGGGACCTTCTGACATTTTCTGGAGAGTTTCAAGATACTTGATCGCAATCAGATCCTTAGTGGGATTGCCGTTGTGGATGGCCTGGTAGACGATTTCAGTCTGATATTTCTGGGCGTCGGCGACTCGCTTCATGGCTTCCGCCTGCCCTTCAGCGCGAAGAATAGCTGACTGTTTCTCGCCATCCGCTGCCAGAATCACCGCGGCTTTGGCGCCTTCGGCTTTGAGAATGGCCGCCTGCTTGAATCCTTCCGCATCCAGAATATTGGCGCGTTTTTCGCGTTCAGCTTTCATCTGCTTGGACATGGAATCAGTAATATCCTTCGGCGGTTCGATGCGCTGGATTTCCACGCGGACAACCTTGACCCCCCACTTATCCGTGGCTTCATCCAGAACCTGGCGGAGGGTCGTATTAATCCGTTCGCGGCTGGTCAGTGTCTGGTCGAGCTCCATATCGCCGATGATGTTTCTCAGATTAGTCTGCGCCAGTTTGATGGAAGCCACGTCGAATTTGGCCACGTTATAGACGACCTTGACCGGATCGGCAACCTGGAAATAAAACACAGCGTCGACCGCAACCGAGGCGTTGTCCTTCGTGATAACGTCCTGGGGCGGAATATCCATCACCTGCTCGCGCATGTCCACCGTTCGCAGCCCCTGGAAGGGCGGGAAGATAAGGACCAGTCCCGCATTGACGGTCCGGCTGTACTCGCCGAAGGTTTCGACGAGTCCTTTTTCATATTGACGGATAATGCGGATGGCACGGGACACGTAGATCACAATGAATACGCCGACGACACCGGTGAGGCCAAATGAAAAGTTCATGATGTTCTCCTTAGGATAACGTGCGTTCCTTCCACGCGAACCACCTGCGCCCACTGATCTTTGGCAAACGTCTCCTGCTCCGTCCGCGCGCTCCAGACCTCGCCACGAATTTTTACGGTTCCCGTCGTCTTTAAATCGATCGGCTCAAGCACCAGTGCTTTCTCGCCCACCAAGGCATCGGCATTCGAAGCATGCGCCTTCTGCGTGAACAAAAACTTCGCCAGAGGAATCAGCACCGGAATCAGCGCAATGCTGACGACCACGAATACGCCCCAGGGCAGCCAGTGCAACGGCGAAAAGAAGGCCGCGATGGAAGCCGCCAGCGCCCCGAACGCCAGACACAGCAGGGAAAAATGCGTCGGGGGCGGGAGGATTTCGAGAATTAGAAACACAACGGCCGCGATCAACCACGCTCTTGTATTGGTCATTTAATCACCTTTGCCCTGTTGAAGGGCCAGTAGACGATCCATGCCTTTCCTTTTAAAAGCCGGTTCGGCATGGGTCCCCAGAATCGAGAATCAAACGAACCGTCTCGATTATCCCCCATCACGAAGTAACTGCCGGGCGGCACCGTGATCGGTCCGAAATTATCGCCGATTTCTTCTCGCCGATACTGCGCCAGCTCACCGGTCTGCCAGAGCTTCTGATAAGCGGCATGATCCATGCGCTGCAGCGCCGAAGGCCACACGCCGGGATCTTTAAAGATCGTAAAAGATTCGTTCTGAAGCTGCCCGTTGACGTAAACATGCTTGTCTCTGATCTGGATCACATCCCCCGGCAATCCGATCGCACGCTTGATGAAATCCTTTCGCACGTTATGTTCGCGCTCTTCGGGAGAAAGAATGGCTGTAGAAGGAGCTTCGAAAACGATGATTTCATCATGACGCACGTCGCGTAATTTTAAAATACGCTTCTCCGTGAAAGGGACTCGGATGCCGTACATAAACTTATTCACGAAAAGATGATCTCCGATCAGCAGCGTATTTTCCATCGATCCCGAAGGAATTTTAAAAGCTTGAACGACCGCATACATAATGACCGCCGCCAGGATAATCGCGGAATAAGAGGTTTCCACCCATTCCAGATCTCCAGCGAGCAAACCAGAGGCCCCATTTTGATTCTTACCTTCTCGAGTCATTTGAATAATGCCCCACAGGAGCCCAAAAATCGCGCCCAGCAGCGGCCACTTCGGAGTCGGACCATGAAGATCCATCGAGGCGCTGAAAACAAAGCCGATCAGGCCCCCGACACCCGCCGTAAACAGAACGTGCAGGAGACCGACCAGCGCTCTGCGACCCACCAGGCTATCCCGCTTGAAAATCTGCCGCAGCACCAGCGCGTATCCAAATAAACCGATGCCGATCCATAATAATGTTGTTTCCAAATCAACCTCCCTACAATTATCTCTTTAAAATCGCCATAAAAGCTTCCTGAGGAATTTCCACTTGCCCGAATTGCTTCATTTTCTTCTTTCCTTCTTTTTGTTTTTCGAGAAGTTTACGTTTGCGGCTGATATCCCCCCCGTAGCATTTCGCCAGCACATCTTTTCGAAGGGCCGGGATCGTTTCCCGGGCTATGATGCGGCTCCCGATCCTCGCCTGGAGCGGAATTTCAAACATTTGTCGCGGAATCAGCTCTTTGAGTGATTCCACCAAGGTACGCCCCTGACTATACGCTTTCGTCTCATGAACGATAAATGAAAATGCGTCAACGACTTCATTATTCACCAAAATTTCCATTTTGACGAGGTCTGCCGCTGAAAACCCCGTGTGTTCGTAGTCAAAAGACGCATACCCTTTTGAAAGGGACTTGAGTTCATTGTAAAAATCACTGACGATCTCGGCCAGGGGCAAATCGTAATGCAGCGCGACCCGCGTGGCCGAGAGGTACTTCATATCATGGAATAGTCCTCGGCGATCCTGGCAAAGCTGCATCAGAGGTCCGACGTAATCCGCAGGCGCAATGACCGTGGCGGAGACATAAGGCTCGAGAATCTCTTTGATCTCGCCGGGGTCGGGAAAGCGGGCAGGATTATCGACAATGCGGCGTTCTCCTTGATGGTTGATAATCTCATAAATGACGTTCGGCGCTGTCACAATGAGCGGTATTTCAAATTCGCGCTCAATCCGGGTCTTGACGATGTCCAGATGGAGAAGCCCTAAAAAACCGGAACGGAAACCGAATCCCAGAGCTGAAGACGTTTCCGGGGTGAAGGCAAAAGCGGAATCGGTGAGATGCAGCTTTTCGAGGGCTTTTTTCAGATTGTCGTAATCGCTGGGATTCACCGGATAGACGCCCGCAAAAACGAAGGGCTTAAGTTCTTTGTAGCCCGGATGCGGGGTTTTGGCCGGGCGGTCGCTTCCGGTCAATGTATCCCCCATCTGCACATCGCTTAAATCCTTGAGACCGAGGATGAGATAGCCCACTTCGCCCGCGGAGAGGATATCCTTTTTAATCAGCTTGAGCTGCAGAATGCCGACTTCGTCGGCGACCACTTTGCGGTCCGTGTACATGAATTTCAGCGGCATCCCCGTGCGAACCTCGCCTTCAAGAATGCGCACGTAGACAACGACTCCGCGAAACGTATCAAAGACGGAATCGAAGACGAGCGCTTTAAGCGGCGCCGCGCGGTCTATCGCCGGAGGAGGAACGTCGGCTACCACGGCATCGAGAATCTCGGTAATGCCCTTACCTGCTTTTGCGCTGGCCAGAATCGCCGGTCTCTCGATGCCCAGAACTTCCCGAATTTGAATTTCACAATTAGCCGGATCGGACGCGGCGAGGTCGATTTTGTTGATCACTGGAATGAGCGTCAGTCCAGCATCCCGTGCAAGGGTCGCATTGGCAAGGGTCTGCGCCTCGACGCCTTGCGTCGCGTCGACCAGCAGGAGCGCTCCTTCGCAGGCCGCCAGCGCGCGGGACACCTCATAGGTGAAATCCACATGACCCGGGGTATCGATTAAGTTCAGGATATACGACTTCCCGGAGGAGGCCTGGTGATAGATCATCCGGACGGCCTTGGCTTTGATGGTAATACCTCTTTCTCGTTCCAGATCCATCCCATCCATGACCTGCTCGCGCATTTCACGCTTTGGAATCGTTCCCGTGACCTCCAGAAGCCGGTCCGCCAGGGTAGATTTACCATGGTCAATGTGAGCGATAATGCAGAAGTTACGAATGTCCATGAGGAATTATGCTTTGGAGGCGGAGAGCCGCTTTTGAACGGCTTCGTGGTCGGTCAATTGCAACACTTCCTGCGCCAGCGTTTTGGCCTCCTGCCATGTCGAATCACGCAGAAGGCTTTTAATCTTTGGAACGGCGGCGGCCGGCACTGAAAATTCGTCGAGTCCGAGTCCCAACAAAATCCGTGTAAACGTCGGGTCGCCCGCCATCTCCCCGCACATCCCGACCCATTTTCCGGCTTTATGCGCGGCCTCCACCACCATACCGATCAGTCGAAGGACGCCCAAGTGAAGCGGGTTATACAAATTAGCGACATTTTCGTTCACCCGGTCAACCGCCAGTGTGTACTGGATGAGGTCATTGGTCCCAATCGATAGAAAATCGACTTCGCGAGCTAAAATATCGGAGATCATGGCCGCCGAAGGGGTTTCCACCATGACGCCGACTTCCAGTGCGGCGTCAAACGGGAGATTGTTGAGTTTGAGATCCGCCTTGAGATCCGTCAGTATCCGATTAGCTTGCCGAACTTCTTCGACGCTGGTAATCATGGGGTACATGATTTTGAGTTTGCCATCCGCAGAGGCCCGGAGAATGGCCCGTAATTGAGTTTTGAAAATGTCGGGATAGCGAAGACATAGTCGAATGCCTCTCAAACCGAGAAACGGATTTTGCTCATTATTCAAGCCTGATACCCCCAAAGGAATGAGCTTGTCCCCCCCCAGATCAATTGTCCGGATAATGACGGAATACGGAAGCATCTGCCTCGCCACCGCCGAATAATTCTGGTAGTGTTCCTCTTCCGTAGGCAGCTGATTGTGGTTCAAATAGAGAAATTCCGTACGGTAGAGACCAATCCCTTCGGCTCCATGACCCAGTGCCGTTTTGATTTCTTCGGGCGCCTCGATATTGGCGGCCAGAACCACCCTCCGGCCATCCAGGGTCTGAGCCGGTAGGTCGCGTAATTTTTCCAGCTCTCGGGTCTCGGCCAGCTGGATCTCCCGGACTTTCCGGTAGTTTTCCAGCGTCGTCATCGTCGGATTGATAATGATCAACCCCTCATTGCCGTCTACAATCAGCAAGTCGCCTGTCTTGACATGATTGGTGATATCTTTGAGCCCTACGACAGCAGGAATTTCGAGTCCCTGAGCAAGAATCGCGGTATGGGAGGTACGACCGCCGATATTGGTGGCGAACCCAGCCACCAGATCATCGCGGAGCGACAGCGTATCCGATGGCGCCAGGTCATGGGCGATCACAATGGACCGTTCGGTCAACTGAGAAAGCTGTACCGGACTTCGCCCCAACAAATGCCGCATCACATGTTTGCCGACATCCTGAATATCGTCTTTGCGCTGGCGGAAGTACTCATCCCCCAGCTTGTCGAAGGTTTTTCCCACGTGATCGAGTACGGCCACAAGCGCCGCTTCGGCATTCATGAGTTCATGAGCCACTTTTTTCTCGACATCTTTCGTAAAAAGGGCGTCTTCGAGAATCAGCAGATGCACATCGATCAAGGCCGCATGCGATTTTCCGAGGACTTTGAGCACCTTCTCACGAGTTTCAAGAATATCCGTCCGGGTTTTCGCAATGGCTGATCGGAATCGCTGGATTTCGCGCTTCACTTCTTCGCGCGACAAGGCCCGAAAAATGTAGGAAAGGGCTTCTTCTTTTAAGAGAAACGCTTTTCCAATCCCGATGCCCGGCGACGCGGCAATGCCGCGAATAATCACCGACTTCGTCGGACCCTTGCCCTCATTAGTATCCGCCATAAACCTTATTCCTTTTCATCAAATCGACTAAGAAAAAGCCGTTCCAAAGCGCTTAGAACTTCCTTTTCATCGGGTCCATTCACCAGCACCTTCACACTGGCCCCCTCCTCGGCGGCCAGCATCATGAGCCCCATGATGGATTTTCCATCGACCTCCTGGCCGCCTTTGCTCACTTTCACGCTGGATTTAAAACGTCCGGTGGTTTGAACAAAGAGAGCCGCAGGCCGGGCGTGCAGCCCAAGCTTATTGCGGACCGTAAACACTTTTTCGGTCATGGCCAATGGATCCCCAGTAACGTCATGGCGACGGAAACTCCACAGACGAGATAAAAAAGAACGAAACTTGGAGCCCCCCATCGCTTCATAATCACGGTCCCCAGCAGGACCGCAATCATCCAGAGCAGCATTTCAGAGGAAGTCCAGCGCGCAAAATACACCATCACCATAATGACAAGAAGCAGGAGTCCGATACGGCGGATCTGAGCGGCCCAGGCCTGGAGATGCAGCGATTGGACCCATCGCACGACCAGCGGTCCGTCATGAACCGCTTTTTGAAGACCGCGCCATCGAAGCCACAGATGCACGGAATTAAAAATTCCCAGAAAACCTCCGACCCACCACTGAGCGCAGATTCTGGCCGAAGCCGAATCAAAAAGCGTCTTCTGCTGGCCATTGCCGGCCAGTGGATAAGCGACGAGCATGCCCACGCTCAAGGCCATGATCGCGCAGAAAGGCCGCCACGTTCCCCAGATCACATGGTCGCCGATCGCTCCGAAAGCGCCGCCCATACTGTCCTTCAGCACCGTTAAAGTCGGATCTTCACCCTTGAATTGCTTCTGGCGAGCCGCTTCTTTCGAATAAACAACGCCCATCACGATAGGAGCAAAATACGGGTGCGTATTAAAAAAGGCCATATGCCGCCTTAACGCCTCCTGATAAGCGGTGCGGGAATCATTCGGGCGCTTCAGAAGCGGCGCGACTCCGAATGCAAAACCCACATTCTGCAGCCGCTCAAAGTTCCAAAGCGTCTGCACAAAAAAGGAGCGAAAATAAGTCGACAGTAAAGTGAAGATCATTCGGATTCTTTATCCTTTGAGAACTTAAAGTAACGCAGGGACGTGAGTCGGCCCTCGGGGTCTTCCAACAGCAATAACTCCAGGGCAACACCCATCCCGGCGACAGGCAACATAATGACAGCCATCGTCAAACCTTGATCTTTCCAGGTCATCCGCGGCGAATAAGCCAGATAACTCCAGAGTTTCTGTCCGGCCCACATTGAAATGGCATAGGTGCCGGCGTAACGTACCCAGGTCCATATCAATCCGCCCAAAATCCCGAAACTCAAAGCGGCCGGCAAGCTTTCATCCTGGACCTTTTCAATACCCCGGGCAATGAGAGTATTAACCCGTCTCGCATAAAAATCCATAACACGGAACAGGAATCCGAAGGGGACGGCAATAAAAAGCGCCAGCACAATTTGAGACAGCGAGCTGTGTACCGGCAAAGCCGCCCAGTAGACGGCCAGCACGGTCACGGCCGTGGAATCATAAGGGATTCCAACCCCGACCGGCGTGACATCGATCCAGAGAAGCTGCACAATGCCTCCCAGAATGACTCCCACCGCCAGCTGACCCATGAGCCAACCGAATAAGGGTCCGCACACCATGGGCTGCGCCACCATCCAGGGCCCCAACCCCGTGAAATCAAGCGCAATCAATCCCGCCCACGCGGCGGCGATGCCTAAGCGCGGGATCATTCTCCGGCAACCCCCACTCGCCACGTCCTCACCCAGGATTGGCCGGGATTTAAATTGATTCGGGAATGAGCCAGAAGAACGGTTCCCTGGTAGGTTTTCTCGAACCCTTCTTCCGAAAGCGATACGGTTTGAAGCGGGAATTCCCAGAGATCGGTTGGAACATCGAACTGCACTTTCGTCGCGATGCCGAAACCATGATCCCGGCGCAGCCACACTTGCTGCTGAAGATGTTCCAGCGGTTCCGAGAGATCCTGACTCGAGAAAGCAAAGGCCATTTCGCAGCCGAACCATAGATTACAGCCCGGCCCCTGTTGATTTTGAATGCGATAGATCACTTGCCATCCCGAAGATCCCATCAGAGAGAGCGTTTTTTCAACGGAGATGCTGTTTTTCTGCTCGCCAGACCAGACGGTACCGACTCGACTCAGTCGAATCTGAGGATAGATGTCCTGAACGACGTCTACCTGGTAACCCGTTTTAATGAAATCGCCCTGCTCACCGTATTGACATCGAAAAAAGTCATTTAGCTTGGTGTTCGTGTGCAGAAAATGATCCAGAAGGCTCGCACGCCGGTACCAATCCGTATACAATCGTTTTTCCAAGGCAGGTTCTTTCACCCGAACACCCTCATGAATGGTTTTGACTCCCGATTCCGACACAGGAGATTGGGCATGTTCGAGAAGCTGCTTGTGGTAGCCTTCGGCCCGGCGCGTCAATACATTGACCAGGTTAATGCCTCGGGAGCGCAAATCCCATTCGAACATGGACCCTCCGGAATGAGGAGCCAAGTAGATATTCTGCTCGGGAGATTCCAGAAGCACCTCTTTCATGCCGTCTTTATCAAAATCCGCTTCCTTCACGGTGATCGATGTCTGGTTCAGAGCTTTATCTGCCTGCTGCTCTGCCGAAATCAGCTCTTTATAGAGCGCCTGCCTCAAATGGGGCAGATACAGCCCCCCGAAAACGCCATGCCAGTAGGCACAGTTGCACTGACCCGCCCAGAGAGCGTCCAGCATTTTTTGCTGTTTGGCGTTCAATTTATTCGGCATTGAGCCGTTCAGATCCGCCGCCCGGTGAACTTTATCCGCGACATAAAGCATTTTCTTGTGCAGATTATTGGACTCTTCATACTTCGTTAAAAAATTGCGCCAGAAACCGCCTCGGAGGAATCGTTTAGCGGCTTCGGCGCCATTAAAAGACAGGGCTTTGGAGGCTTCATGAAGGGATTCCTGCGAAGCCGCGGGCAATGTCCATTCGCTCATCTCGTAATACGATGTCGTGGGCAAATAGACACGACCCTGCGGCACGGTGGAGCCCAGGTAATCGGAAATCCGAGAACAGGAGATCCAATCGCTGTTGCTTTCTAGAACGGTCAGAAACTTCTCAAGCCATCCATCGCGGTAAACATGCTCCTGGGTGTCTGGCCAAAGTCCAAATTTCTCGCCGTCATCGAACATGACAAGACCCTTGTGGCCCGAAGGCGTTGCAAAACGCCTTAATAAATTGATCGTTTCGCCCGGATCTTTAAATGGAATCGCATAGCGAAGGTCTTTGCGGATAGGCAGCAGCCGGAGGGTGACGCCTTGTTCTTCCGTCAGGTAGGAACCGGTCATGTCGTCCTCGGTCATCCCGGTGCTTAAGAAATGGGTGTCATCCACCAGCGTATAATCCACTCCGCAGTCATGCAGAATGCGGGTCAAATGGGGTTCCCAGACTCTCTCCGCAAGCCACATGCCCTTCGGTTTGACTTTGAAACGTTGTCGAATATACCGCGTAAGCTTCTGGATCTGGCCTATTTTGTCGACATCGTGCAGCGCCGGCAGGATCGGCTCGTAGTAACCCCCCGTCAAAATCTCCAGACGTTCCAGACGAACCTGTTCAGCCACCCGGTCCATATACTCCGGATGGTGCCGCTCCAGCCATTCCCAAAGAATGCCCGTGACATGCATGTTCCAATGCAGTTTAGGGTGTTTTTCCATCGCTTCAAGGAACGGCAGGTAAGACAAGCTGTAGGCCTTCTCGAAGACAAAATCAAAATTCCCGATCGGCTGATGGTTATGGACTCCGAGCAGAAAATGAACCTTGTTCACGCTTTTACCTCACGGATCATCGGGGTTGTTCTCCCATCGCCTGCTGCTCCTGTTGCCATTGATCCAGCAGCGTCACGACATTGACCGGTTCGTCAAGAGGCAACGGGCGCGCTTCAAGAACAATTCCCTGGGCCGCCAAGGCATGAAACGTGGCGACGTCGCTGTCATCCAGGCTGACCGCTTTTAAAACCTGGACCCGCCCCTCGCGATAATGCATACCGCCGACGTTGACCGATTTCAACGGAGCGCCGGCATGAAACATTCGCAGAACGTCCTGAGGATTGGAGGTCAGGATAAGAACTTTGTCAGCGCCCCATCCGTCCTTGATCCAATCTCTTGCAGCTTCTGAGACACTCAAGCAGTCAAGTGAAATTCCGTGGGGAACAGCCAGACAATATAAAGCTTTCTGCGTTTCGTCAGCCGCAACCATGTCGCTGGCGACAACCACATGGTTAATGCGGAGCGATTTTACCCACCCCTCGATTACCTGACCATGCACCAGACGATCATCGATCCGAACCAGGACCACACTCATCAGCACAACCTTTTGAGCAACATATCTTTTGGAAGGACAATCGCTTTGCGGCCGTCTTCGGCAACTTTTATGGCAAGGTCCCGCAAATTCAACTTGGCTCGATGCGTAAAGCTGGATAGAACCATGTAGAGGTTAATTCCGGTTACGACTTCGGCGGCGATATCTTTGGTCTTTAGAATAGCGGTGTTGCAGGGCGTTCCTCCCAGCATATCAACCAGGAAAAGAAAACCTTGATCATTTTTCAGCCGCGAAAGAATATCATCTACCCCTTTAGAGACCTGTTCCAATCCCATCTCCGGCGTGATCGACAGGGTGGCGACCGCTTCCTGGCGTCCGACGATGCCTTCCGCCGTGCGCATGAGCTCTTCTCCGAAGTGACCGTGCGTGATAATGACAATGGCGATCATCGATCGATATCCCGATGATGAACCCGCACTTTAAAACCGTGCTGCACGAGATAATCCCGCAACGCGTCAGCCATAACGACCGAGCGATGCCGTCCTCCGGTACAGCCAATGGCGATCGTCAGGTAGCTTTTACCTTCCTGGATATAATGGGGCAGGGTTTCCGCCACCAGACTGAAAAATTTCTTACCGAATTGCTGAGCCTGCTGCGTGGCCATCACATATTTTCGAACCGGCGCATCACGTCCGGTCTTGTCCCGCAAATTAGCCTTGTAATTAGGATTCGGCATGAACCGAACATCCCACACGATGTCGACGTCCACAGGAAGCCCGTACTTATAGCCGAAAGAAACGATCGTCAACTGCATCTCATTGGATCGACGGCGTTCCAGGAGTCCCGAAAGCGTTGTTTTCAACTCCGACAAAGTCAGGTTTGAACTATCAATAATCTTGTCCGCCGCTTCCTTGATCTTCAAGAGACGTTTGCGTTCTTCGTCAATTCCTTCTCGCACGCTGGTTCCGAGAGGGTGCCTGCGCCGAGTTTCCGAAAAGCGTCTGAAGAGCGTGCGATCATCGGCATCCAAAAAGATAATTTTGCAATCCACGTTCTGCTTCTTCATGCTCTCGATCGTCGCGAAGAAATCTCGAAGAAATCCTCCTTCACGAATATCAATCCCCAGGGCGACCCGAGCGAGGGGACGACCCGACTGGGCGCAAAGCTCCGCCATCTTCGGAAGCAGCGCCACCGGCAGATTATCTACACAGAAAAATCCAAAATCCTCAAAACAATTAATCGTTTGGGACTTTCCTGCACCCGACATCCCAGTCACGATCCAGAATAACACCGGAGTTCGTTTCATGATTTCGCTTTTTTTGGCTTTGAAGCTGCGGTGAGAGGTCGCTTCGCCATTAATGCAATTAACTTTTTATTAAACTCCTGGGCGGTAAATTGTCCTCTGTATTTCAGCCGCTGATTCAGCGTAGCGACTTCGACCAGAACAGCCAGGTTCCGACCGGGACGCACCGGCATGACGATTTCAGGGACTCGAACACCCAGAATCGAAGTTGCCTGATCGGAGAGGCCGACGCGATCGTATTCGACGGTTTGCTTCCATTCCTCCAGCCGAATCACGAGCTCAATACGGGTTCGATCCAAAATCGTACTTACACCAAAAATTTTCTGAACATCAATAATCCCTACCCCGCGCAGTTCCATGTGATGCCGGATAAGTTCGGCGCCCGTTCCGAACAGGATGCCCCCCAGGCGCTGCTTCACTTCCACGACGTCATCGGCCACAAGCATGTGCCCGCGCTTGATGAGTTCGAGCGCGCACTCGGATTTACCGATTCCCGAATCTCCCACCAGAAGCACGCCCAGACCATACACATTCATCAACACGCCATGAATGGTGGTCGTCGGAGCCAGCTTCTCTTCTAAATAAACGGTCAACTCGCCAATGAGATGAGCCGTGACCAGCCCCGAGCGCAGGACGGGGATCTTGGCCCGCTCGGCGACCCGCAGCACCTCGGTGTGCGGTTTAATACCTCGGGTCAGAACAATGCAGGGAATATTACGATGATTCAAAACTTTCTGCAGCACTTCCGTGCGCTTGGCCGGAGTCATGGTGGAGAGATACGTATGTTCCCCCAGGCCCATAATTTGAACGCGTTCGGCCGGGAAATAATCCAGATATCCGCTTAACGCAAGTCCGGGACGATTAATTTCCGAAACCGTGACTTGACGCCGCAGCCCTTTAGATCCGGCCAAGAGCGACAGCTCCAGATCCTTTTCCTTTTCGTTGACGAGATCAGCAACCAGCAAAGTAACCAAAGGGGCGCCTCAGTATTTATCTTCTTCGCGAATAATTTTCAGAACTTCGGCCGGATCCTTGACGTCGCGCAGAGACTGCCGGAAAAATTTGTCCTTCAAAAGTCGAGAAATGCGCGCCAGGGCCTTCAAGTGCAACCCTGCGGCGTCTGGAGGCGCGACGAGCAGGAAAATGATGTAAACCGGGTCGCCGTCGAGAGAATCAAATTGAACACCGCGCCGGGACAATCCGAAAGCCGCCACAACTTCATGAGCCTGATCGGTCTTGGCATGGGGAATCGCAATGCCCTGCCCGATCCCGGTGGACCCCAATTTTTCCCGTTCCAACAGCACGTCGACCATCGTCTTCGGGTCCTTCACTTTATTTTCCTTAGCCAGCAAGGCGACCAATTCTTCCAATACGCCCTTTTTAGTCGTCGCCGAAAGCTCTATCGTGACGGCCGATGGCTTAAGGAAATCTACAATCCGCAGTTTTTCCCATTTTTCTTCCTGATTCGCTAACATGATTTTCTCCTCCGGTTCGGTTTTAGATTTAAGAAATCGCTTCGACAACTCCATAGGTTTTATCCGGCTTGCGGTAAACAACAGTGACTCTTTGCGTATGGTGATTCACGAAAATCCAATGAGCGCTGTCGGACTGTTCCATAGCGGCGATGGCTTCCGGTAAAGACAATAGAATCAGGCGCAGGGTCCGCATACTGCTGACCCGGTGATCGGAAACATCCGACACGAGTTCCGGTTCCGGGACTTCCCACGACTCAGGACCGTTGCGCTTTTTTCGTCCCTGCCGCTCTGGACGATGAACTCG
>Ga0206942_1091_pt1 | contig 27728 bp, 6 predicted proteins | sample Alteio_BWOrgHeat_6_FD_153253 | JGI IMG/M metagenome (GOLD analysis project Ga0206942, IMG submission 153253) | Enriched cells from forest soil in Barre Woods Harvard Forest LTER site, Petersham, Massachusetts, United States -... | ecosystem: Environmental > Terrestrial > Soil > Temperate forest > O... | reverse complement strand
TGGGCCGCCAGAACACAAGCTGGGTGGGCATCGGCTATATTGTGAACACATTCACGTCTCCGGGCCTTTCGCTCTATCCGTTGTACCGTTTTTCCGCCCAGACCGACATCCAAAACAGTCCCTCGACGCTATTCAATCTCTTTCAAAATGAGATCATTAGTAACCAATGGACGAGCATGAGCCATCTGATGGACGGGGTGGTGGGCTTGACGGTGCGGGTTTACAACATGAATGGTGTGTGGATGACGAACGGTTATACTCAGGGGCTGCAATACACCAATAGAAGCATCTGGTTCGAGCCGCCGTGCCCGGGGCCGGGCGGCGAGGTGGGGGGTATATTTTTTAGCAACGCATTGCCGGCAAGCGTGGAGATCCAGATGGCCACGCTGGAAGACCGGACAATGCAACGCGCGGAATCGCTAGGCGTGCCGGGGGGGGCCGGCGGCTTATTATACCATGCCTGCGGAGTGGGCATATCTCACCAACCGCGCGGGCGCAGTGCATATTTTCCGCCAGCGGATAACGATCCCGCAGGTGGATCCATCGGCGTACCAATGAAATTTACGAATTACGATTTACGAATTGCGATTGTAGGAGACGACGGAAGGAGTCTCCCTGCTCCGGTTCTGGTCCGCTCCCATGGTGGGAGACGAGGTAACGAGTCTCTGGCTGATGCGGATGAAATGACCCCGTTGCAGGTCTTATCAATGGCGGTCTTAACCGGAAAGCACTCCGCCGGTCCAGGACCGTTCTCGTGCCCTTCCTTCTCCCCTCAACGGGGAGAAGGATTAAGGATGAGGGGTGAGGCTCCAGTGAGACGTCAGAGTTTCTTGGCAAACGAAAAGGCCGGGATGAGGGCGGGCTTTAAAAATGTTCTCTCTTGCAAATCCAATTTTCGTAGCCAGCCGGCCGGCGAATATTTTGTATCGGTTTATCAATGAAACTAAAATTTACGAATTCCGATTTACGAATTCCGATTGGAAAACAATCGGGACCGGCTGCTTCTGCCAATCGTCAATCGTCAATCGTCAATCGCAAATCACAAAAGGGCATCGCGCTGATCATCACGCTGATCATGTTGTCGGTCACGCTGGTCATGGCCCTGGCGTTTTTGGCGATCAGCCGGCGCGAACGGGCATCGGTGACCACGACGACGGATTCCGCGAACGCGCGGCTGGCCACGGACGCCGCCCTGGCCAGCGCCGAGGCGCAAATCGTAGCAGATGCATTTACCGGGGGGACGAACACATTTGGTACCAGCACCGCAAATCCTTTCAACTTTGGCCTGCTGGTTTCGACGAATTTTATTAACACGAATGGGTTAGTTCTTAATGCCGGTACCAACGACCCGATGAATGTAAATTATGATTATCTAAAAGGCGGTGGGGCTTATACGGTGAGCGCTTTTCTGCAAAACCTCGGCGACCTCGAATATCAGCCTCGTTTGCCGGTTTATATTCCACAAAATGGCTCAAATGATTTCCGGTTTTATCTGGACCTGAACCGCAACGGGCGATTCGATGACAGCGGATTGGTGCCGGTCGTCACATTGGATACTACTACTGGTAAACCGATAACGAACACGATCAATGGGAATACTGAGTACACCTATGCGATAGGCGATCCGCAATGGATCGGTTTGCTGGAGCATCCGGACCAGCCTTACGGTCCGAACAATAAAGCGATTGCACGATTTGCCTTCATTGCGGTGCCGGTGGGAAGCGGGTTGGACCTGAATGCGATCCATAATCAAAGCCTGATCCCGGATTATGGCAATCCGGAAACCCCGATGAATATTGCCCAGGACAGTTATTACCGGAACCAGGGCGTTGGAACATGGGAGATCAACCTGGCGGCATTTCTGGCAGACCTGAACACGAATCAATGGGATCCCCCTGCAAATTCGCTGGAGGAATATCAATATGAACAAGGATTCCCGGGCAATCCTCCCAACACATTCAATAAGGGATATGCCTTCGCGGACGCGTTCTCGTTGCTGACAAATCGGTATGCGGCGAATTACAACACGCTGGCTTCGGTTAGCAACCTGTTTAATCCCAACAGCCTCAATTACACCAACTTTTTCATCAATGGCAGCGTTGATGGATACAATGATCTGAACCTGCAAACCAATTTCGACACCAACTATACCATTTTCACACAGAAAACAGGGTTGCCATGGGCTGGCGCGGACAACACAAATCATTTCTATGATCTGCCGGCCGACCTGTTCAATCCGGCTGATTCTTCGGTCAATTTCACCAACCGTTTGATTTCCGCCGGCACGAATAGTGACACCTACGACAGGTACACCTATTACCGGATGTTGTCGCAGTTGGGTACGGATACTTCGCCCGACTCCGGCAAGATGAATCTGAATTACGACAATATTGATTACGCGAACAATTCGGCCAATGCCACGAATTTCATGCCGTGGACCCCGATCGCATTTTTTACGAACGCTGCCGACCGGATATTGAAGATGTACACGGCGACCTGGGCGACGAATTATGTCAATAATGGATTTAATGTTTACACCAACGTCTTGAACCCCAATTTTGCCGCCACATTTTACGTCAGTAATTCCTTTGGCATTTCACATATTCCAGTCTTCATCAACGGCACGAACGTCTATACACCGGCAGTGAACCGCCTGCTGCAATTGGCGGCCAACCTGTATGAACCGGTTTCCACCAATTATTATCCGTCGGTTTATCGGCCGCTGTTCACGGTCACGAATGAGAATGGATGGGCAAATGTTTATATCACTGGATATACGAATATCGTCACAATCACCAATAACGGCACGAGTGACCCGCAATTGGCTCCGCCGATAGATATTGCCACATTGGTGTCGTCATTTAGCTCGGGGTATGGCACTCCACAATATTATGTTAATCTGGCGACCAATATCTATGGTGTGCCGTGGATCATCGGGGCGCGGAAAGGATTCCCCAACTTCAATGAATCGGTCGTGGAAAGCATCGTGGGCATGACCCGGCGGTTGCAGTTCGTGCGCAATATCAACGGGGCCACGCCCGGGAAAGTAGTGCCTATCACTCAAACGAACCAGATGTACATGATGAGTTTGAATACTTCCGGCGGATTGGATTTCTGGAATTCCTACACGAACAATCTCCTGGATAACCTCGTTGTGGATTACCGCATGGTTTCATTGATGTATGTCACCAATGACGAGGCTTATAGCAATAATTTCGTCGAAGGCATCGTCCCCAGCCAGCCTCTGGCGCCGGTGGGGTTTTTTGCATCCAATTCAGTATCGTTGGCCGGCTGGTCCGGCGCCGCGCCATGGCAGGGAGGCCAGCCCAATAATCGTTCATTCGTTGTGCCGGTTAATTTTACGGCGCTGACATCGTTATCAAATTCAGTCTATCGGACGCCATATGCGGGCAATACTCCTGGCACCCTGCCCTACCAAGGTTATCCAGTGCCCTCATTGATTCCCACAAACTATTTCAACCCGTCAGGACAATCCATGACGGCGGTTTTTGAGCAAAGCCAAAATATGCCGGCAGCGGAGGAATTTTATGTGCCGCATTGGGGGTTGTTGGTGACCAACCAAATGCAGGTTTATGTCCTGGATCAGGATGCCAACGGCAATCAGCATGTGGTGGATTACGTCCATCTGGAACAGGCGAGCAGCCATAATTTGAACAACGAGATTTTTGTGGATGATACCAATGGACTGGGATCCAATCCGCCTTCCGGCATTTGGACCACGAATCTGAACACCAAGTTAGGGATCCCCTATGGCATTTATGATCAGATCCGGATTTCAGAGGGGCTGGAAGGCGTCCCCGCTGAGGACGGCACATGGCAGGGCGACCCCGAGGCCGCTACCTATAGTTCTTCAATTGGCGGCCAAATGGCGGATTTTGCGGCGTTCTTTTACCCATGGGGTTTTAACGCGACGGTAAGTTATAACGGCGGTATCTATTTTGGATCGAATTATGAAGCAAGCGTGCAAGCGCCTTATTCGCCGACGCGGTATGCGGTGGGCTTTAGTGTGCTCCAGGCCAACGACCCGCTGGTCCATTACCTGGCCAGTGATATGAATCCCTCGTTCCCGATCAATTTGCAGACCGAATACAATAACATGATAACCAATGTTCCCGGACCAACGGCGCAACCGTTTACGCTGGGAAAATTGAATAATAATTTTCAGCCCTGGGGTGGAAATCCTTATCTGGTGGCACAAAGCGGCCTGACGATGGCAGAGAGCGTCGATCCGCTATTGTTCAGCCTGGAGGAACGGGACCCGGGGGCTTATGGATCGGATAATTGGGATTTTCCGACGAATAAGCTGCCGAACGTGGGATGGCTCGGACGGGTGCATCGTGGCACGCCATGGCAAACGGTGTATATGAAATCCACAGACATTACGAAGCAAGCGTACCCAATAAATGGCGGGCCATCGACAACTCCGGGGATCAATTATTGGGCGAAATGGACGGGAGACCAGCAATTTTTAAATGGCCAGCCCTTTAACTACGACGCGATCAATTCTGCTCCGAACCAGGACCGGTTGTTGTTCGATCTGTTCACTACGGGGATCAATGACAACGCGACGCGTGGTCAGCTCTCGGTGAATACGTTGGCTGACCAATTCGACGTAAACGCCAATCCGGATGCGGGGCTAGCCGGATGGTCGGCGGTGTTGAGCGGGGTGGTCGTTCCGCCAGTGCCGGGGACCTTAAATAGTTACACGAACATCAGCCCAGCGGGAACAGCGGGCGCCAGTTCCTTTATGGATCAGGTGGTGAAGAACATCAATTTCACCCGCGATGTTTTCACTAATCTGGACGGAGTGGTAGGAACGTTTGAGCATAAAGGCGATGTTCTGGCTGCGCCGATGCTCACGGTGCAATCGCCGTTCCTTGATCTGGCGCACACGAATTTGCCGGGATTCAACGATGAGATGTATGAATGGGTGCCGCAACAGATTATGGGGCTGTTGCGCGGACGTTCCTCGCCGCGCTACGTGATCTACTGCTATGGCCAGACGCTGCAACCGGCCATCAATGGATATTATACCGGAAGCCAGACGTTAGCTGATGGAGTAACATCCGCTTTTGACATGGTGACGAATTACCAGGTGACGGCGGAATCGGCGACGCGCGCGGTGATCCGTATTGACGGATTGACGGACGCGAACGGGAACCCGTTGCCGGCGAGCCAGCAGCATCCGCATGCGGTGATTGAGAGTATTAACACGCTGCCGCCTGATTAGGATTTGGGAGCGCGACCGTCCCGGTCGCCGTGTTTGGCGTCTCGCCGAACATCCCATCCGGCATATTTTGGAACATTTTTTGCAGAACAGATGGAAGATGATATGGTAATGGTGGCCTGTAGCCGCCACGACAACGCCCAAAAGGCGTTGTTGCCCGCCAATTCCATCTGGCGTTTGAATGAAGTAGTGATATAATTGTGACTCGTTTGCGTATGCGTTTGCGTCCTGCCATCTGGATCCTGCTCGGCTTGCTGTGCATGACCGGAATTTGGCTTATTTGGCGGGCGGAAAACCGCCATTCTCATGTTCGCCAGGCACTGGGCAAGCCTGCCCTTACGGCACTGCGTTCCACTTCCAGCGCGCCGGCTTTGGCCCCAAAAGCACTTTCTCAAAAGGCCGCTTTAACAGCAGAGTCGAAGACCAACCGGCTGGCCTATCGCCTGAGCAACACGGATAAGACCCTCGATCAGTTGATGCACGACCGTCATGCAATTTTGCTGGAGAACGCGCTGATCGACGTAAGCAAGCCGGTAAATCTGCCGTTCCCCAAACAATTACAGGCCAAAGGCGATCCGGGAGCGTATATCGTGCAATCACGCGGAATGAACAGCGCGATGTTTCAAGCGATGCTGACGGGATCGGGTGCGCGCGTCATCTCTTATATCCCGAACAACGCCTATCTGGTGGAAGCGCCATCGGGCATCGCCGGCGCGCTGGCGGCCAGTCCAGCCGTCCAATCGGTGTTACCCTATGAACCCTATTACAAGATCCAGTACACGTTGCTCGGCGCGGCGGTGAACCAGACGGAGTTGCCGCCGGCCGCAAAATTGACGTTGGGATTATTTCCCGGCAATGCGGCGCAGACGATTGCGCAGATCCAAAGCATGGGCGCGCAGGTCATAGGGCAGGACAGCTCGCCGTTTGGGCCGGTCGTGCGCGTGACGGCGCCGCCGAATTGGATAGCGCTGGCGGAACTGCCGGGCGTTGGGGTCGTGGAGCCGTACTATAACAAGGTCCATGCGAATGATTTGAGCCGCGTTACTACGGGTGTTTCGACTGACACACTGGTGCCGACCAATTACCTGAATTTAACGGGGCAGAACGTGATTGTGGACGTGAATGATTCGGGAATTGACGCACAGCATCCGGATTTTTCACAGAACGGAAATGCGGCGAACGGGCCGAACGGACTGACGCGTGTGACGGGTATTTCGACGGATACGGATGGGCACGGGACGTTTGTGGCGGGCGAAATTGCGGGCAACGGGAGCGAGAGCCATCCTCCTGCAGACCCAAACAACGTGGGTTTGACACTTTTTACCAACAATTTTGGTTCGGTCTCGAACGCGGATTTTCGCGGGAAAGCGTATGCGGCGACCTTATACTCGGTGAATTTCCACGACAGCGACAGCAACCTACAGGCCCAGGCCGCGCTGACGAATGCGTTGATCTCCAACAACAGTTGGGATTACGGCGGCGACCAGACGTATGATTTGGCGGCGGCCAGCTACGACGCGGCCACTCGCGATGCACTGCCATACACCCAGGGTTCGCAGCCGGTATTATTTGTGTTCTCGGCAGGTAATGACGGGAACGGATCCATCGGCAATAACGGAGGGACGGCGGACACGATCGATTCACCGGGTACGGCCAAGGACGTAGTTACGGTGGGCGCGCTGGAAGAAGCGCGGAACATCACGAACATCGTGGTATATAACGACGGGACTTCGAACGAGCCATGGGCGGGGATCACGGCGAACAATTTCCAGGTGGCGGATTTTTCGAGCGAGGGCAACGTGGGCATAGGGTTTGAAGGAAAGTTCGGGCGATTCAAGCCGGACGTGGTCGCGCCGGGGGCATTCGTCGTTTCGACGCGCTCGGAACAATGGCAGGACAGCGGATATTACAACCCCACGAATTTTACCGACGAACTTTTCACGAACTTGACGCTGGACGCAGGTGGCCTGCAATATTTCCAATTGCCCATTCCGGAAAATGCCATCAGCGTGGAGATTGATACGACATTGGCGACGTCCGGTTTGCCGCCAAATCTGGGTATTTGGTACAGCGACAGTGATTTTCCTGATCCGGCGAATCCTACCGCCAATGATTATTTTGCGACGAACGAAGTCTTGATTCCGCCGGATCCGCCCAGCGTGGCAAATTATTTGAACCAAATCCAGGGAGTATTCCTCAATTACGGAATCGTAAATTCGAACGCATCGCCGGTGGGTTATGATTTGTTTACGTCGATCGCAACGACGAATGACTTGGGGGATTATTACCTGGTGTTGTCGAATCTGAACCAAAGCATTGGGCCATGGTACCGGTTTGAGTCGGGCACGAGCATGGCGGCGGCGGACGTCTCGGGCGTGCTGGCATTGATGGAGGATTATTTCACGAACCAGTTGCATCAGGTTCCTAGTCCGGCGCTGCTCAAGGCGATGCTCATCAACGGCGCGCGGTTGAGCGACGCGGAGTTGTATAACTTGCAAGTGGACAATCAGGCCAATCCCGAAGGTTGGGGACTGGTGAATCTGCCGAATTCGCTGCCGTCGCCGATCACTACAAACGGCCTGAGCACTGCCAGCACGGCATCCTCAATTTTCTTCGTGGACCAAAGTCCCACGAACGCGCTGCCCACCGGGGCGAGTCATACTTACATGGTGACGGTGCAGACGAACACAGCGGCGCTGCATGTGACGCTCGCATGGACGGATCCGCCGGGAAATCCGGTGGCGGCGATCAAATTGGTCAACAGCCTGGAACTGATCGTGAGCAATCTGGACAATCTGAACACGACGAACCAGCTGATCTACTACGGCAATGACATTGCGCAGGCCGCTGCCTTTAACACGCCGGAAAGCCCGACGAACGATGTGCCGGTGGATACGATCAACAACGTGCAGACCGTCATCGTCCCCGGACCGACGGGCACGAATTATTCGATCACGGTGAAGGGTTACCGCGTGAACGTGAACGCGGTGGTGGAGCAGACGAATGACGTGGTGCAGGATTACGCGCTGGTGGTCAGCGCGGGCGACGGCACCGCGCCCGAATTGTTCACGGTCCAGGACCAGGGGATGGCTTTCAATCCGACAAACGACCAGGACGTTGCGTTCGTAGCAACGACGAACGCACCGCTCTACAACGAGAGGGTGGGGGCGAGCTCGCCGTTGCTGGGCACCAACCAGATTTCCGTGGGTACGAACTCGCCCTGGGCGACGAACGGCTTGATCACGCTGGGCGAGACGAACCAATGGCATTTTTATATCGTGACGAATGAAGCGACGGACGCCAACGGCTCGACCACTGACGTGACGAATGCGGCGTTTGTGACCTTTGACGCGAACACACTCGCCCTTCCGCGCACGGGGGTGTTCGCGAACAACGACGCCAATTCGACGCGCACGGAGGCAGACCTCAATATTTTTGCGACCACAGTCTCCGCCATCACGAACATGGACCCGGTGACATTGTCGAATTGCGTCGCAGGCGGCCAGGTGGGCGCGGGCACGGCGAATTTCTTTGGAGCTGCGCTGGGCCGGGGCGGCGAGGAAGTGATCGTGGACACCAATTCGCATAACGGCGAGGTTTATTACATCGCCGTGCAGTCGGAGGACCGGGAGGCGGCTGAATATAATTTCATCCCGGTTTTCACGAGTGTTCCGTTCAGCGCCATGAACAATTCAAATGGCATCGAAACGGTCAACGGTACGCCCATTCCAGCCGCCATTCCCTCGGGTTCGCCGGCAGATCCGGGCTTCAGTGATGTCATTGGGATTTCGCTGCAACCGATGCAGATCCAAACGGTGATCGTGACGAACATTTTTTCGCAGGCAACCGTAGGTGACCTGGTAAGTTCGTTGACCTTGGATTCAGGCATCGGCGGTTATACGACGACGGTACTGATGAACCACAATTCGCCCAACACGCCGGGGACATTCCCGTATGTGTACGACGATAGCGGCACGGTTCAGCCGAACACCTTGCCGGCGGGATATACGCTGCATCATACGGATGGGCCGGGGAGCCTGTTGAGTTTTGCCGGCAAGACGGTGGGAGTGGCCACTCTCTGGAACTATCATATCGCCAACAGCGTAACGCCGTTCAGCGGGAGTGTGGACAGCCTGCAGTTGATGATCATCCCGCACCAGAACCCGCAAAAGGGGATCACGGTGAGCATTCCGCCGGGCGCGTGGTACTACAATTTTGTGCAGGTGGGGCCGGGCTTCACGAATTTGACGGTCGCGGCGACCAACCTGGGACCGGTGCTCGAGCCGCCGTTGCAATTGTATTTGAATTACAACAGCGAGCCGACGGCCTCCAACTTTCTCTTTGAAGCCGATTTGACGAATAGCCCGACGGGCTTGCCGTATCCGACAGGCACTGATCCTGGTAATGCGATTTCCTACGGGCCGCCGCTGATACCGGGAACGTACTGGATCGGCATCACCAATCCGAGCAGCTCAACGGTAAGTGTATATCTGATCGCGACGCTGGGCGGGCTTCAATCAGTGGTCCTGCCGTCGAACACGGCGTCCAACGGGCCGTCGCTGACGCCCGAAGCGGTGACGAGCACGAACATGTTCATTTCCACCAGCAACGCCACGATCGCCTCGGTGAACGTGGGCATAGTGGCGACGTACCCGCGGATCTCAGACTTGACGTTCACGCTGGTCAGCCCGAGCGGCCAGGAGGTTTTGCTGATGGAAAATCGCGGCGGCATCACGACGTCCAACGCGGGCGTGGAGCAGGTCTTTTCCAATATCGTGAATTCCACCTCCACCGGCGGCCCGGAGCCATCAACCAATTATATAACCGTTCCCAATGCGCCCACGACCGTGCCGATCACGTATAATTTTTACACCGTGCCGGATGAGATGACGGTTTATGCTGGCACAAATCCAGCCACGTTCAACGCGACTTCCGGACAACTTCTATACGATACCGGCTTTACGAATAATCCGCCTACGGGACCCGGAGCGCAAAATACCACGCCGGTGACCATCAATATTCCGGTGACCACCACCAGCATGACCATCATCATGAACCAGTTCGGCAATCCGTTTGCCAGCGGCAATGGGGATGCCTGGACGTACACGGCCGGTTCGGCGCAGACGAACTTCGAGTACCTGATGTTCACCGAGGACACGAACCTGACGGACACGCCGATCATGTATGCTGTGCCGCCGTTCGGTTTCGATGGCGGAGCGACCAATTACGCGTTCTCGTTTGAGCAGGCGACCAACGGGGATTATCGCGGCCTGACGAATATTTTCGATTCGCTCGGCGGCTGGACCGTGCCGACCAATATCACGACAGTCACCACGGTCTTTAACCTCACGAACAACCAGAACCAGACCCTTACCAACACGGTATTGCTGACGAATAATTTTGTGAGTGTGGTCACCGATCCGGGCAATTCGCTCGGCGACTATGACAGCAATTATCTGGCGCTGGCCGATGGCACGATCACGCGCACTATCCCGACCGTTCAGGGTGACCAGTATAATATCACATTCTGGTACCGCGGACCGGGCATCGCAGGATGGTGGCGCGGCGAAGGCAACGCATTGGACAGTGCTAATCCCGAGAACGACGGGCAAAACGGTTCGCTCATCGGACGGTTTGATTTCCCTCTGGGTGAGGTGGGCCAGGCGTTTGAGATGGAATACAACGGCCAGCCGTTTGATTTTGCCGGCACAAACAGTTACGTGCAGATCCACCCGCAATATTCCTACACCGCCAACACCAACGGCACAGCGTTCACTGAAACTTCGGCGCTGGACGTGGGCGCGGGCGCCGGGTTCACGGTGGAGGGTTGGATCAACCCGACGAATACAGGCTTCCAGCAACCGCTGGTGGAATGGCTGGCCGGCGTGCCGACGAATTATCCGAACGTGACGGACACGAATTTCAACATCGTGGCGGGGCCGTTCCTCGACCAGGCCACGAGCCATTATTATTACCTGCTCGGCGCGACGAACTGGACGGTGTCTGAGCAATGGGCCGAGGCGCTCGGGGGCCATCTGGCCGAAGTGAACAGCGCGGATGAAGAGAACTGGATCTACGACGCCTTTGAATATTTTGTCGGGACGAACCGCAATTTCTGGATCGGCCTCACGAACAGCGGCGCGACGATTGCCGGGCCGTATATTTATTCCACCGGCCTCACGAACATCACGTACACCGATTGGGGAACCAACCAGCCGGGCAATTGCAGCGGAAATCAATCTTATGTCGGTATCTTCACGGCGACCAACGCGGTATCGGGCTTATGGGAGTTGGCTGACAATATCGGCACCACCTGCGTATCCACCAATCTGGTCTATGGCGTGGCGGAGGTGCCTGCCATTCAGACCAATGGCGTGCAGTTCTGGATCTCGGTCACGAACATTCCCGGCACGACCAATACCATCGTAGCCAGCAACGGCTGCCTCTACGCGAACCTGGTCGACATCTCGAACAACTCGCACATCATCTTCTCCGCGCCGGGACTGGTACAGTCCAACGTGTTCCAGCACGTGGCGCTGACGTATAACACCAATTCGGGTATCGCGAACCTGTTCTACGACGGCACGAATGTGGCCTCGACGAACTTCGGCGCTCCTTTCACCCCCAAGACCACCGGCGACGTGTTGTTGGGCAAGGACATGAGCCTGCTCACGAACAATTATTACGGCGGCCTGATGGATGAGATGAGCATTTATAGCCGCCCGTTGTCTGACGCGGAAATTTGGACCATCTACAATGTGTCGGCATCCGATACCAACGGCCAGGCCGGCAAATTTGACCCGACCGTGACGCCGGCCTCGGGCCTGGCGGAAGCGGCTATCACCCTGGGCGGCTATACCAATGTCCTGTTCGGCGTGAACCAGCAATGGAACCAGTTCAGTTACACGTTCATCGCTGTTTCAAACTCGCTGCCCATCTCGATCACGGGCCTGGAACCGGGAATGTTGCTGAATCAATTCGCCGTGACGCAGGCGCCGGTGACCAATTTCTATTATCTGCCGGAGCAATCCCTCAACGAGCTTATCGGCGATGATCCGTTCGGCAATTGGAGCCTGCAGATTTGGGACAACCGCACCGACGCTCTCGTGCCGCCGGACGGCGTCCTGCAGAGCTGGGTGTTGCAGATGGTGCTGCAAACGAACACGCCATCCACCGTGGACCTCAGTCCCAACACGCCGACGACGATCACCGTGCCGCCGGGACAGGTCGTTCCGCTGTTTATCTCCGTGCCGGATTGGGCGTCGCAGGCGACGAATATAGTGGATTCCGACACAGGGTTCCTGGACGTGTTGTATAATTCAACAGTTACACCTGGCGGGCCAACGGGAGACATTTTATTGGCGCAAAATGTGTTGGCGCCACCTGCAACGGTCATCCTGCCGGTCTTAAGTTCTGGCAGCGTTCCGCCGCTCCCGACCTCGCCAACGAATTTTTATTATCTTGGCCTCTCGAACGCCGGTCCGCACGCGGTGAATGCCACGGTGGAGGTGGACTTCAATCTCATCGGGTTGACGAACGCCGTGCCGTACACCGGAACGGTGAACACCAACCAGTCCGAAAATTATTTCTACTTCAACGTGACGAACGGATATGAAGCCACGTTCCAGTTGTTGAAGCTCAGTGGCAACGCGGACCTGGTCGTGCGGAAAGGCTCGCCGCTGCCCACGTTGTTGAGTTCGGATTACGGCAGCTTCACCGAGAGCAATGCCGACGAGACCATCTACGTCCTGACCAATTCGCTGCCCGTGCCCCTGACGAACGGCACCTGGTACATCGGCGTGATAAAGCGCGACAGCGGGGCGCTGAATTACACGGTGCTGGCCAAGGAACTGGCGACCAATGCCGCGCCGTCCATGATCGTCATTCCGTTGAAGAACAATATCCCGTTCACCTTCACCAACGAAGGGCCGGGCGCGGCGCTGACGAATTTCTTCCTGTTTGACCCGACCAACAACCCGGCTTTGACGAACGCCATGGGTATCCGCTTCGAGGTGTATGATATGACCGGCAACGGCGATCTGACGGTGCAGACCAATCTTGAGCCGTTTGCCGCGCCGTTCTTCCAGAGCAGCCGGCAGCCGGGCACGATCCCGGAATACATCCTGGTCCAGACCAACAGCGCCCTGACCAACCTGAACGCGAGTTGGTACCTCGGCGTGCCCAATTACGAGACCAATCCGATTAATTTCACCATCATCGCGGAGATCGAGACGAACGGCGTGTTCCCGGCGTTCCCCGGCGCGCAAGGTGCGGGCGCGGGCACGACCGGCGGTGGCGGCCTGCAGAATACCAACATTCAGGTCTATCACGTCAACAGCCTGGCTGACGACGGCAGCTACGGCACCTTGCGCGACGCCGTGAGCCGGACAAACCGGACGATTGTCTTCGATATCTCGGGTGTGATTTCCCTGCAAACGCCGTTGATCATCACGAACTCGTTCCTGACCATCGCCGGCCAGACCGCGCCCGGCGCGGGTATCACCGTAGCCGGTTACACGACAACCTTGCAGTCCGTGCATGATGTCATCGTGCGTGACCTTCGTTTCCGGCCCGTTTATTCGGTGCCTGTGCAAAACATGCTTGTCTCGACTTATACTCCCGGCGTCATTAATAAGTTCACTCCAGCCGGAGTGCAAAGCACATTCGCCTCCGGCCAAAATTATCCTTTTGGAATGGCTTATGACAGGGCGGGGAACCTGTTTGTGGCAAATTCAGCCAATGACTCAGGGAGCGGCAACATCACCAAAATCACTCCAGCCGGAGTATCAAGCACTTTCTACAGTGGACTGGATCCCAAGGGTTTGGCTTTTGACAGCGCAGGCAATCTGTTTCAGACAGATTATCACAGCGGCAATATCTACAAATATACGCCAGCAGGTGTGCAAAGCACTTTTGCAACAGGCTTCAACGCTGCTCAGGCGCTGGCTTTTGACAGCGCAGGTGACTTGTTTGTGGCGGCTGGCTTCGGCAATAATAACGGTTACATCACCAAAATTACGCCGAGCGGGACACAAACCACTTTTGCCACCGGGTTAAGTGGAACATCTGGTCTGGCATTTAATAATGCAGGCAATTTGTTCGACGCGGATGCCGGCAGTGGCAACATCTACGAATTTACACCAGGTGGAACACGGAGCGTGTTCGCCACCGTGGGTTCTCCTGAGGCGCTGGCCTTCAATAGCGCGGGCGATTTGTTCGACGTGGATAACAATGGCAAGGTATATGAATTCACGCCAAGTGGAGCGCAAAGCACTTTCGCCACTGGCCTCAACCAGCCTGTGGGGGTAGTTTTCAGCACACCCTCGGCGTCTTCAGCGATATTGGGTGCTGTTGCGGGAAATTATACGAATGGCCAGTTTGTCGGAACGTGGAAAGTGACGTCAAATCAAGTGAGTGTGGTTACGGATGCAGTCAACGCCGATGTGGGAAGCAATTATCTGGCTCTTGCCAATGGAATTATTACAACCAATCTCTCGACGATTCAGGGCCAAACTTATTCCATTACATTTTCGTATCGTGGTCCAGGTCTCGTTCATTGGTGGCGCGGAGAAACAAATTCAACGGCAACAACAGCAGTCGATTCAATAGGCACCAATAATTGCACCTTAAATAGTGTTGTATATACGAACGGTTATATCGGCCGTGGGTTCTATTTTAATGGCAGCAGTTATCTTGGCGCTCCTTACTCGACGGCTCTCCAATTTACCAATAGTTTTAGCCTGGAGACTTGGTTTGAAGACTTAAGCGCAACATTTCACAATTACGGTCTTATCTCCGTCAGAAATAGCGATCCACAACCTTATAATTATTCCATTAATCTAATAAATAATGTGGGTCCGGCCACTCAGGTGTCTTTCAATGATCCAAATTATTCCTCTCCCGGAAACGGCACCGATGGTGGTATCAACCAGTATTCAATCTATACGGCTTTGCCTCAAGCAGGTATGTTTCATCATATCGTTGCTACATACCAACAAATCGATCCAACTCATGTCCAAATCAAAACGTACTTGGATGGTCAATTAGTCAGAACCAAGTCGTTGGAAGGAAATCTTGTTAATACGTTATTTAACCGAGTATTGGCTATTGGGGCTACCGCTCCGGTGGTAAGTGAGAATTTGACCGGGATAATGGATGAAGTTTCTCTTTATAATCGGTCTCTTTCCGATGCTGAAGTCCAGGCTATTTACAGTGACAGTACCAATGGCAAATTCGATCCGGTTGAATATACCATTTCGCCCCAAATGAGCATGGCCAAAGCACAATTTTTAGTGAATGGCGTAACAAATACTATTTTCTACGGCAACGATACTAATTGGCAGACGAAGACGATTAGTTTCACAGCCACCGGCAATACGACGCCAATTGCCTTCAAGGGGGTGGAACCGGGTATGTTGCTGGGTTCCATTTCGCAGAGTGCCACTTATACCGTCGGCGGTGATTCTTTACAATTGAATACCGCATCGAATGTCATTGCCGACCACATCTCCACCGAATGGGGCACAACCAACGATTTGTCCGTTTATAGTTCGACGAATGTGACTGTGCAATGGTCTATCATCTCCGACAGCATCCACAGCCTGAGCACGAATGGTTATGGTTCAGTGACCCGTTTCGGAAACGGCACGCTAAGTTTTCACCATAATCTTTACGCCGATAATGCCTATGCCAGCCCGCGGCTGGGAGACAATCTCAGTCTCGATTTCGAAAATAACGTTATTTACAACTGGGGCACGAATGCCGGGTATTCCATGAATGAAAGCATTGCGGATGATCCGAACGGCTTCACCAATGTAATGAATTATATTGGTAATTATCTGATCGCCAGTACGAATTCCCTGACGAACACCGTTGCCTTCTGGGCTGGCAGCACGAACACCTGGATTTACCAGACGAACAACTTTATCCAGAGCACCAACAACGCCACCAATCTTTTGACCCGCCTGGCATTAGCCGGGGAGAACACAGGTTGGAACATGTTCACCACGAATTTGACAAAATTCGACCGGGAGTTCCCCTTCCCGCCGATCTCGGTTGATGAAGCATATATGGCTTATGAAAAAGTCCTGGATTTCGCCGGCCCGGACATGGCCCAACGCGATGCGGTGGACACCAATATTGTTGGGAATGTTCGCACCCAGAACGGTTCCATTATTGCCACGAACGGCACTCTGCCGTCTTTGGCTTCTACATATCCCTATCTGGACACCGACCAGGACGGCATCCCTGATTTCTGGGACGATACCTTTGGCGGCAGTCCATTCGTGCCGCATCCTTACGCGGTCGTGGATGGCTCCGGCTACACCGAGCTGGAAGAATACCTCAACTGGCTCGCTGGCCCGCACGCCCTTACCGTTACCAACCGTCTCGTCGGCGTGGACCTGCAGCAAACGTTCGGACAGACCGGCAATTTGAGCTTTTTCCTGACCAATGCCGTCAATGGCACGGTTTACCTGACCAATGTATTGAATTACACGAATGTGTCTGGCTATATCAGCGCCGTCACCAACACCGGCACTTATAGCAACACGTTTGCCATCTTTACCCCGACGAACAGTTTCGGTGGCGCTACAAATTATGGCGCAGCCTCGTTTGATGTGTATGTTACAAACAACACCACACTGGGTTACTTCGGGCCGGTGACGGTCAGTGTTGTGGCCAGCAAAGTGCCGATCGTTATCAATTCCAACATACCGCCGGTCATCACCATCCTGACGAACGGCATATTGGATCCGACAAATTCCTTTGGATCCGATTATTACGGGTTCACCATCCCCGCCGGTATTCCCGGCGTGCTGTTCAGCGTCACCAACATTTCCGTGCCGAATGGCCTCGACCTGGTGGCGGCTTATAACCGGACGCCATCCCTTTCCGATTACGATTACATCAACACCAATACTGCCAACGAAAGCATCGTCATATTCACCAACTCCAGGCCGGTGCCTTTGACCAATGGCAATTGGTATCTAGCGGTGGTCAATGTCAACCCGTCTGGCGGACCGGTTAGCTATGACATCATCGCCAAAGAATACGGTGCTTCTCCCGGACCGCCGATATTCACGTTCCCGACCAATACCACTGTGTTCACGAACATTGAAACGACGCCGTTTACGACCACGTGCCAGGCCACTGACACGAATAACCCAGCCGCGCCATTGACCTTTGCCCTGGACAATCAGCCCGCCAACGTTGCGGGCTCAACGAACGTGATGACGATTGATCCTAGTACCGGTGTTATCAACTGGACACCCAATGAGGCCCAGGGACCATCCACCAACCTGATTTCAGTGAGTGTTTTCAATGGCGCATTTAGCGTCACCAACACATTTACCATTATCGTTGAGGAATCGAACCTGCCACCAGTGTTCATTCACACGAACTTCCCAAATCAACTGGTGATCGTGCCGGGAGGCGTATTGGATGTGACCAACGCAGCCACCGATTCCGATATCCCGACCAACCCATTGACGTATTTCCTGGCAACAGCGCCTGCGGGAGCGAGCATTGATACCAACGGCGTCATCACCTGGACGCCACCGATGGCGGACGCGGGTAGCACGTATCTCTTCACAACCATCGTCACTGATACGAACCCGTGGGCCATCAACGCCAAATCCTTAAGTGCCACTAACAGTTTTTATGTGACCGTGACCACCCAGGGCGGCGGCGGTTCTCCGCAGACGAATACCGTTCCACCCGGCGGCATCAGTTGGATTGCTGTCACGGTGCCAGGTAATGCCATTTATGCGACGAACACACTGGTTTACGCAACCAACCTGCCGGTGAACGTTTGGTTCAGCACTAACCTGCCGCCGACCATCACCAACAGCAGCGACCGGATAATCATCCCGAACGCTACAAACGGTGTGAGCGTGCTGGGTACTAATACGTCACCAAATATTGTGCCTGGCAGCACTTATTTCCTCGGTGTGCAGAACCTAAACGGTGTCGCCATTAATTATGAGGTGGTCGTGACTTTCGGATATCCAGTTATACCGGTCATTACCAATGTCATCCGTATTTCCAGTATCATTCACACAAATATCGGTGGGACCAACGGATACCTGTTGACCTGGTTCGCGCCCAGCAACTTCCTGTTCGAGGTGCAATGGACTCCCAGTCTTTTGCCGGCAGGCTGGACGACGTTTACGAACATCGTTGGCTATAATACCAATAAGTTCACCAGTCCGACTCATACCCAGTTCAATTTCTTTGACGACGGCTCGCAAACTGGTGGCTTCGACCCGATGCGCTTCTACCAATTGATCCTGCTGCAGGCGAGCACACTGACGCTGCCGCTCCAGACGAACTATATTATTGGAGTATCCAACAACATCGTGATCACCAATACGGCGACCGATTCCAATCCAAATGCGCTTCTCACTTACAGTCTGGTCAGCCCGCCTGCGGGAGCCACGATTAGTACCAACGGCATTATTACCTGGACGAATGCCATGCCCGCCGGTCTGGCCGCAACCTTCACCACAGTGGTGAACGATAATGAATCACCGCAGGCCCAAACCAACAATCAGTTCACGGTCTTCGTGGCGCCGTTCCCGGCCATCACGAATGTGGTCGTCACGAGCAGCAATGCGACTTTGAGCTGGCTGGCGCCGAGCAATGATCAATTTGAGGTGCAATGGACAACAAATCTGGCGTCACCCATCACATGGTCTCTATTGCCGGGCACTAACACTTCGATCAGCGATGTTTTCTCCTATACGGACACTAATGCGCCGGCGACAATGAGATTCTACGAACTGATTCTCTTGCCCTGAGAAATCAAATATGAAGCAGCTTAAGGTGACGGAGTTTAAGCGATTAACTCTCCCGTAAAATCTGTACCGTTAATCGTTGTCCACTTACGGTTCGGACAAAGTTTGGAGATTTCTTCGAAATCAGCGGCTTCAATCAGAACAAATTTTGCTTTTTTGAGCAGCTCGGTTGATCCTTTTAACACTTCGAATTCCGCGCCATCCACATCAATCTTAAGAAGGTCAATCTTGGCTGCACCACGGGACAGCCAAATATCGTCGAGTTTTTGGATTTGGACACGAGTGATGTTTTGACCGGTATATACCCCTGCTTCGGTCGTTGCCGTCCAGCCTTCTTCACCGCCTTTGGTGAGGGTGGCAAAACCGCCTACTGTGCTGCCCAAAGCAGTATTCGCATGCAAGTCTTTTGGGACAAATTCAGCCATCTCCGGCCAGCAATCAAAGGTATAGACTATGGCGCGTGGATTGATGGACCTGACATAACTTCTGAATTGCCCCATATTGCTTCCTATATCGTAAACAACCGGGAAAATTGTTTCCTGAATGTGTTTTTTCCATGGGCCATCGATTTCGCCCACAATCTGCATGGCAAATGCATTGACCAGGCTTTGGATATTGTAAATCGACTCGCCGGTAATGGGCGAATGGATGATTGGACCACAGAATTTTCTTTTAACCATAAAAAGAAATCTGCGAATAACCATTTGGGTCGTAAAAGAAGGCGCAAAAACGAGCATTCTGGGCACGCGGCGCAAACACATCAGTGCGTACCTGGAAAACGAAAACGTAAGTTTTTTCTTCTCTTCAGACTCCATATATCAATTGCGCTGAATTATTGTAAATTTTGGCTCTCAATTTGAGGCATTTGAATTTCAAAAGCCATCTTATTCTCCATGCAGTTGCCCGTTGCGACAAAATAATGCGTGAAATTATTGGATCCGCGGGTAACGCGTCACATTCAATCATTATTGATTAGGCACAAGTCTGTAAAAGTGGCGTGGATTGGCAGGTAATGACGCATCGATATTCGTATCCACCCAAAGTTGCACGGGTACAGTCAACGTGATTGTCCCCAAAGTTGTCCATCCGTTGCTATTCGATAAATCTGGATTGCTTTGGATGACATAAGTATTGCCTGCCGTCCCCGTCACCATGATGCCTGGATACAATCCAATACTGAACCCGGGCGGATTTACCACCACCTCGGCTGTCGCGTTGGTCACGCTACCAAGGAAATCACTCGCGACCACCGAATAAAAGCCAGCATTGGTAAATTGAATATCAGAGAAAATAAGTGTTGCATTAGTAGCTCCAAAAATCGCAATGCCGTTATCATACCACTGATATGTCAGGACACCACTGCCCCAGGCACCAATGCTTAAGGTGTTCGTTTGGCCTGATTCAGTTATAAAACCTGTAAATGGATCAACAATCGTTGGATACATGTACATGTTGGCGACGGAACTGGTTGCTGTGCCAAAACTATTTGTAATTACCACAAAATATTGACCCAAATTAGCTTGGACAATATTAGTGACGGTAAAGATATCATTAGTGGCATTCAATATATTGGAGCCATTAAACAGCCATTGGTATGATAACGGCGTAGCGCCAACCACACCTACGTTGAAAGATGCTGTATCATAAGGGTTGACATAAATATCTTGCGGCTCATTGGTAATGCTTGGGAGTGGGGTTGGAACATTGTTCAGAAGGACATAAACCGTATTGTCATATATGTTGGCAATCGCAATATCCGGGCGCCCGTCACCATTCAGGTCTCCCATGGTCGCATCGTTGGCATCCCATCCGGAAGAAAAGTCAACTCGTCCCGTCAATGAATTGGTTGTGAAACTTCCTGGCGTGCTTGTGTTCTGAAAGATGGAGAAAAGGCTGGGCAGTTGGTCTGGCACGGCTATATCGAGCTTGCCATCGCCACTTAAATCTCCCAATTCAACATTGCACGCCCATCCGCCGGTGGTAAAACTCACAGATGGCGCAAAAGAATTCGTTGTAATTCCCGGACCTGTCGTGAGGTTTCGGATAACCGTCATTGTAACGTTCGCCCAATCAGCCACCACAATGTCCAATTTGCCGTCCCCGTCCATATCCCCAATTTTAAGTAAATGAGCCTGGGGAATCCCAGTCAACATAACCGGTGACGAAAACGAATTGGTGGTTACATTTTCTCCGATGCCAAGGTTTCGGAATATGGATACCGTGTTATCATTAAAATTGGGCACGATTATGTCGGGATAACCATCTCCATCCAGATCAGCAATCTTTACATCAGTCGGATAATTACCTGTGAAGAAATTAACTGGGCTTCCGAAAGAAATGGAGCCGATAGTGCTCTCATTCTGTAGGATGGAAATGGTGTTGCTTCCCGTATTGGGAATGACGATGTCTGGTTTGCCATCGCCGTTCAAATCCTGGACTGCGATCCTTTCCGAAGCGAGACCTGCTGGAATGATGACTGGCGAGGCAAAAGAATTAGTGGTCAACATTCCTGGCGAACTGATATTTCGAAAAACGTAAATAAGATTGCTTCTAGAGGTATTGGCTATGATATCGAGTTTGCCGTCACCATCAATGTCAGCCACCGCAATCGAGAGAATATTTCCATAAGATGCGGGAACGATAGGTAGGACTACGGGAGACGCAAATGATAAGATTCCATTGGAGCTGATGTTCTGGTATATCGAAACATCAGCGGAATAGGCATCTGCTTCGACCAAATCGGGACGTCCATCTCCGTCCAGGTCAGCGAAGATCGTTTGAGCGGGACCCGCGCTGGTATGTATCACCAAAGGCGACTCTAAAGAAGAACTGTTGATTACTCCGTTACCTAGGAACGTGGGCATAAACGGTTGATCGGAATATCCTGTCAAGCCATTGACAGTGACCGTAATGGGAGCAAATGTAGCACCCACTGGAACTGTTACGACCAGGTTCGTTAGCGTGGCTGCGGTGATAGCAGCCCGCACAGAGCCGAAATATACAATATTGCTGCTCATGACCGTGCTGAAATTCATGCCAGTGATAGTGATATTGGTTCCATCAAGCGCTGACATGGGTGTAAACGAAGTGATCATTGGAGGTGTCGCCGGTACATTGACCACCACTTGGGCGCCGGCATTGGTAGCGCTGCCGAGTGAACTGCTAACGACCACTGAATACGAACCGGCATTCGTCAGCTGGATATTTGAAAAAATAAGAGTGGAATTAGTCGCATTAAGGAAGACATTCCCGCTGTCGTACCATTGATATGTGAGCGTGCCGCTACCCCATGCAGTAACGCTTATAATATTTGTCTGTCCCACTGTTGTAACCAAACCTGTGAATGGTACAACGATGCTCGGGTACATGTATAAGTTTGCGACGGAGCTTGTGGTTGCGCCATAATTGTTAGTAACTATTACTGAATATTGTCCCAAGTTGGCTGGTACTACATTTGAGACGGTCAAAATCGTATTGGTGGCACCTACCAGGTCGAAGCCATTAAAAAGCCATTGGTACCACAAAGGAGGAGTTCCTGATGAAGCGGCTGTGAAGGTCGCATTGTTGGAGGCATAGAGATAAACGTCCTGAGGTTGGTTTGTGATGGCGGGGACGGCTAGCATTGGGGGTGTCGATTCATATTGATATAACTGCTGAACCTGAAGCGAAGTAAGGGCATTGGTATAAATTCTTACATTTTCGATGTGCCCACGAAACCCTAAATAAGGACCGCCAGTGTAATCATAAATGCCCAACGCTGTATTCAGAGGGAAGCTCGACTGCCAAAGATTGGTATTGGGGATTGATAAGTTTGTAGCAAGCACACCGTTTGTATAAAGCCAGATATTTTTGCCACGGAGATATACTCCTACGATATGGGTTACGGCATTAGAAATCATGGGTGTAGAGAGAGTCTGAAAATTGTAGGGAGGGCACAAATTAGCCCCAAATGAGAACTGGCCTGAACCGATGCCTACATTCATTTCCCCATTGGCCGGCCCTTTTTCGAAAATGATCTGGTCGGGGTAATTATTACTATCTGTTGTCACCCAGAGCGAGACTGTGAATGCGGGGGTTGTTGGACCAAAGATAGTCTCGGGGAGCTGGATATAGCTGCTTGAGCCGTTGAACATATAAGCACTACTTGAAGTTCCAAACCGATTTGTCGTAAGAGTTGCGCCATGCACAGTTCCATTATACCCGTTCCCGCTGACATCATTTGCATTCCCATTGAACGGATAATATGCCACCAGTCCATTAGTAAGAAAGGATTGTGCGTCGACCGGCGTAGCAAAAACCAACGAAATGATAAGGATCTGGAAGCATGAAAGGATTGTTTTCATAGTCGCCTTTAATTCTAATTTTTAAAACGTCCGATTCGTTGACAATACGCCTAGCAAATTGTGCCTATGATATCCCAATATCAAGCAAAAATATCCAACTGGGACCTGGTTACGACCCCGCCATTTGTTTTTGAGGGCCAAAACCTGGAAATAATGCCGATGACCAGCACTAATGAGTACTATCGCCTTGAATATATAGGGCCATAATGGCTCGGTAGGGTAATAAGGCGCTGACTTTCCATTGTTTCTATATAATTCGCGTTTATTTGCACCCTATTGGTGGGTAAAACCTGCCACCCCTCCATTCTCGCCATTCACTTCGAATTTGTTTCTGGGCAACATTACACCCTCTTTTTTCATGCTATGATGCCAACATGCGAAATGTGCAGACATATCGTTGTAGGAGTCGCCCCGTCCTCCGTAGCAGCATTGCGGAGGATGGAGGAAACGTAGGTAGCGCGGGCCGGATGCAAGTGGCGCTGCCCCCGCCGTTGCCAGGCCAAGGTTCGGCCTTTGGCGTCCCGCCGAAAACTTCTTTGTCTTCGTTTCCTTTGTTCTCTTCTGTAATGATTCATGTTTATTCGCGCCCAACCCATTGCCATCCTCCATTATCTATCCTCGCCGCCCCCGTGCGCGCGTTTGCGTCCCTTTGCGTGGTTTTTCATCCCATCAACTTAAAATTTTCCACGGCTTCTATTCCGGGCATTGCGCGAAATTACGCCAAATTGCGTGAATTTGCGTTTAAGTAAACGCAACACGAACACGAAGTAACGCGTTTTAACGCGAATTTACGCGAAGTAACGTTTAAGGGGCATTTTACTTTTCACGGATTTTTTGGTATGCTTACCGGTTATTTGAATCCAAAAATTTGGCAGACATGAGCAAAGAATTTATCCGGATCGGCGGCGCGCGTGAGCATAATCTCAAAAACCTCACGCTGGAGATTCCGCGCGACAAGCTGGTGGTGATCACGGGCTTGAGCGGCAGCGGCAAATCGTCTCTGGCGTTTGACACGATCTACGCCGAGGGGCAGCGCAAATACGTCGAATCCCTTTCAGCCTATGCGCGGCAGTTCCTCGACCAGATGCAAAAGCCGGACGTCGATTTTATTGAGGGCCTTTCGCCGGCGATCGCCATCGAGCAACGAAGCTCAGGCAGCAGCCCGCGCTCGATCATCGCCACGACGACGGAGATTTACGACTACCTGCGCCTGTTGTACGCGCATATCGGCCAGGCGCATTGTCCCGAGACCGGCGTACCCATCATGCCGCAGAGCGCGAGCGATATCGTGGACAAAATTTTGGCGTTGCCGGCCAAAACGAAGGTCATGTTGCTGGCGCCGGTGGTACGCCGCCAGAAGGGCGAGTTCCGCGATGTTTTTGAACGATTGGCGCGCGAAGGATTTGTCCGCGCGCGCGTGGACGGCGAACTGGTAGAGCTTGGAGATACGAATCGCCCGGTCAAACTGGACAAGAAGAAATTCCACAACATCGAGGCTGTGGTAGATCGCCTGGTGATTGATGACAAGATTCGTGTGCGCCTGGGAGATTCAGTGGAAACGGCGTTGCGTTGGGGCGATGGCGTATTGCTGGCGTTGCATCAATCACCGGGCGCTTCACCGGATGCCTGGGTCGAGACGCTCCATTCCAACAAAATGTGTTCGCCGGCGACGGGAAAAAGTTTTGATCCGCCGACGCCAAAACATTTTTCGTTCAACGCCCCCGCTGGGGCATGTCCGGTCTGCCATGGTCTCGGACAAAAAATGATTTTCGACGAAAATCTGGTCGTTCCCGATTCGGAGCAGCCTTTGGAGAGCGCCATCCAACCCTGGCGGCGTTCGGGCAAGCGGATGAATATTTATTATAAGGCGTTGCTGCGTTCCATCGCGGGGCATTTCAATATCGGTTTGGAGACGCCGTACAAGGATTTGCCGGAAGATTTCAAAAAGGTTTTGATGCACGGTTCAGGAGATGAAGAGATGGATTTTTCATTCTGGCGCGCGGGCAAAGTGAGCAAAATCTCACGGCCGTTTGAAGGGGTGCTGCCCAACCTGGAACGGCACGCAACGGAAAGCGAGAGCGAATTCATCCGCAACCGGCTCAAACAATACATGAGCCCGCAGTTTTGCGACGCCTGCAAGGGCCGGCGGCTCAAGCCGGAGATCCTGGCGGTCACGTTGGGGGACGAAGCGTTCGCGTCCCGATTCAAGCCGGCGCAAAAAGGAAAATTACGGATTCCGGGGCTGTCCATCATGGATGTCTGCAACCTGTCCGTGGAAAATGCGGATGAATTTTTCGTGACATTGGTGCTTTCAGAATTTCAACAGAAAATCGCCGGCGAAGTGATCAAAGAAATCCGCGCGCGCCTTGGTTTTTTGAAAAATGTCGGGCTGGGCTATCTGACGCTGGACCGCGAGAGCGGGACTTTGAGCGGTGGCGAGGCGCAACGCATCCGGCTGGCCACACAGATTGGCGCGGCGCTGGTGGGAGTGCTGTATGTCCTGGACGAGCCAAGCATAGGCCTGCACCAGCGGGATAACGACCGGCTGCTGACGACGCTCAAAGGATTGCGCGATTTGGGGAACACTGTTCTAGTCGTTGAGCATGATGCCGACACTATCCGCCATGCGGACTATATTCTGGATTTGGGGCCGGGGGCGGGAGTTCATGGCGGCGAGTTGGTGGCGTCCGGGCCGTTGTCGGATATTTTAGCGAATAAAAATTCACTTACCGGGAAATATTTGACGGGGGAATTACAGATTCCCATTCCTAAAAAGAGGAATTCACCAACTGAAGACAAGGGCTGGCTGGAATTGTTGGGCGCTCGCGAGAACAACCTCCAAAACATTGATGTCCGCATTCCGCTGGGGACTTTGACATGTGTAACGGGCGTGAGCGGCTCGGGGAAGAGCACGCTGGTGAATGATATTTTGCAGCGTGCACTGTTCCGGAAATTTTATGGTTCGAAGGAAATCCCCGGGGCGCATAAGTCCTTGAAAGGATTTGAGAGCCTGGACAAGGTCATCGTGATCGATCAAACGCCCATTGGCCGGACGCCGCGTAGCAACCCGGCCACATATACGGGCATGTTCAACCATATTCGCGACCTGTTTGCGCGATTGCCGGCGGCCAAGGTGCGCGGATACGAGCCCGGCCGGTTCAGCTTCAATGTCAAGGGTGGCCGTTGCGAGAAATGCGAAGGCGATGGCGTGTTGAAGATCGAGATGAATTTTCTCCCGGCGGTTTACGTGACCTGCGAGGCCTGCGGCGGCAAGCGGTATAACCGCGAGACGCTGGAGATTTCGTACAAAGGGAAAAACATTGCGGATGTCCTGGATTTGACGGTCGATGAAGGAGTAGATTTTTTTCGCGCTGTGCCCAAAATCTACGATCCGTTGCTGACTTTGGCGGAGGTCGGCCTGGGTTACATCCATTTGGGGCAGCAGGCCACGACTTTGAGCGGCGGTGAGGCGCAACGCGTGAAACTGGCCAGCGAATTGTGCCGCAAAGCGACCGGCAAAACATTGTACATTTTGGATGAGCCAACCACCGGGCTGCATTTTCATGACGTGGCAAAATTGCTGGAGGTCTTGTTCAAGTTACGCGAAACAGGGAATACCTTGTTGATCATCGAGCACAATCTGGACGTGATCAAGACGGCGGACTGGATCATTGATCTCGGCCCGGAAGGTGGCGCGAGAGGTGGCCGAATCATCGCCGAAGGACCGCCGGAAAAGATCATTGGATGCGATGAAAGCTATACCGGACAATACTTGAGAAGCGTCCTGCCCGGGGGCAGGAGCTGATCGCGCAAAAAGCGCAGAATATTTCATCGTTTCGCGGTCGGATTGAATCGTCTAAAATCATGGTGTGATTTTACAGCGGCAATTCTCTTTGATTTTGCTCGCGCTTCTTTTGAGCGCGGGGCAACTATTTGCCGCTGATGGGAAAAAGTCACAGCGCGTTTACAATGCCGCGGTGATCGCGTTTCAGGACGGGAATTATCCATTGGCAGAGACGGGATTTGCGCAGTTTGTCCAACGATTTTCAAATTCCACCAACGTGCCGGAGGCGGTGCTCATGGAAGCGCAATCTGCCTACAAACAAAACGCTTTCACAAACACCATCGCTTTGCTCACCCAAAACATGGACAAGGCCGGGACACTGGCCGATCAATATGTCTATTGGAAGGGCGAGGCTGAATTCACAAACCATGATTTTGCGGCGGCGGCAGAAACCTTTGGCTCTCTGGCGCAGGAATTTCCAAGTTCATCGTTGCGTCTTCGCGCAACTGTGGAACAGTCGTCCGCGCTTGCGTGGGCCAACCAATGGCCGGAAGCCA
>Ga0206942_1090_pt1 | contig 27865 bp, 23 predicted proteins | sample Alteio_BWOrgHeat_6_FD_153253 | JGI IMG/M metagenome (GOLD analysis project Ga0206942, IMG submission 153253) | Enriched cells from forest soil in Barre Woods Harvard Forest LTER site, Petersham, Massachusetts, United States -... | ecosystem: Environmental > Terrestrial > Soil > Temperate forest > O... | reverse complement strand
CGTGATATAGCCACTCATCCGCAATTAAGTAAGGCGCGTTACGATAGAGGCATTTTATCTAAAGTAGGAAATTCATTTGAGTTTGAATTTCTCATGCCCTATATTAATAATAGTCATTATGCAGATTTTTACCTGCTTTTATTTTCTTTAAATGTGGAAACAGGCAAAATAGATTAGTTACCATGCGTGGCAGGACTGTATACAATAAGTGAAGATGATAAACATAGCTCAGCAAAGGCAAAAGGTGAAGTCGGTACACCTCGCCACATAAATAATTCATCACAGCAAATTAAAATTTTTAGCTACCACCATTTTATAGTTTCTTCCAATCGGTATCTGATGTTTTCCTATTTCAAGATCATGCTGCGTATAAGCGGTTATTTTATCTTTTGCAATAATGAATGAACGATGAATGCGTAAAAAATTTTCTGGCAATCGTTGTTCTATTGATGAAATTGAAAGCTGCGTAATAATGGTTTTGTCAGGCGTGTGAATCTTAATATAATCTTTAATGCTTTCGATAAACAAAATGTCTTTCAACAATATTCTTACATTTTTCTTTTCGCTTTTTACATAGATGAAAGCATCAGCTTCGGTATCTTTAATTACAGGATTTATAATTTGAGAAGTTTGAATGTCCAGCTTGTTGATCGCTTTCATGAATCGCTCGAAAGAAATCGGCTTCAATAAATAATCCAGCACATTGAGTTCATAACTTTCGAGAGCAAATTCTTTGTGCGCAGTAGTTAAAATAATTGCAGGCGCATCTTTTAAACTTTTAATAAATTCAATACCGGAAATAAATGGCATTGAGATATCTAAAAAGATCAGGTCGATTTTCTTTTTCTTCATCCATTCCAAAGCAACAATTGCATTCTCACATTTTGCAATCAACTCAATAAACGAAAAACTTTCCAGGTAATTCTCAATTACATTTTGAGCCAACGGTTCATCATCAATAATCAAACATTTCAGTTGATGCATATTTTTTATTTAACCAAGAGGAATCATCAAAAAACTATGATAATAATTTTCTTTCAACTCATTATTCAAGGTGTAATTTTCATACAGCAACGATAACCTTCTTTTTACATTCTCCAATCCAATACCCGAATAAAAATTTTGCAATTGTGTTTTTCCGTCATCGAAAACACTGTTCTCAACTGTAAAAAAAAGGTTGTTTTCTTTAACGATCAAATCAATGGTGATCCAGATCTTTTCATTCATTTTATTGGAAGCATGTTTAAAACCATTTTCTAAAAAAGGTATCAACAATACTGGCGCAATTTTTTTATCAATAATATTCCCGGAAATATTGAATGAAAGTTCAAGCCTGTTTGCAAACCTTATTTTTTCAAGTTCGATATAATTCTTCAAATGATTGATCTCATTTTGAAGGTCCACTTTCTCTGCTTCTGCTTCATAGATTACATATCTTAATAAACCCGACAATTGCAGGATAGATTTCCCTGCAAGCTGGCTATCATTAAAAGTGAGCGAATAAATATTATTGAGTGTGTTGAACAAAAAATGTGGTTGCAATTGTGTTTTCAAAAAACTTAATTCACTTTTTATTTTTTCAATTTCCATTTGTTTTGATTCATTCACCTTAATAAAAAACTGGCGAATGATAGCAATCACACTGCTTACAATTACTACCGAACAAACCGGCAAAGAATATTGAGTGAAGCTTTGATAAGTAAAACTACCAGCAGTTGAAATATATGTTTGAATTAAACCTGTTACAATTAAATTCAGCAGGAAAAGAATAAAGAAAGCAAAGTATTTTTTTTGAAAGAAGAACCGCATCAACAAATAAACATTAATATAAACAGCAATTATTTTCACAGGCAAACGGGTAAGGCCATAAAAGGTTGTTTCATTATAGGTCTTATCAAACGTTTGCCATAAATAAGCATTGGATATAAAATAGATTATCCAGAAAAGTATGTGGAAGAAAAAGATTTTATAATTGAACTTTCTAAAATGCATACTGAAATTTACATTAGAAATACACACGCAAAATCATCTAAAGAAGAATGCATATAAAACCACTACGGAAGTTATGATTTCGCCGACAGAATACATATATCGGTAAAGAATTGTTTTATCTCTTTATATATACAACTCCCGGCATTTTTCAAACAAAAGCTTTTATTACAAACATCTATTTGCAGTAAAATTCTGCAAAGTGAATTTTACATCTTACAAAATTATTTTTACTATAAGCATTTTACTAATGCTTGGAGAAATACACGGTCAAGGCTCGTTAACAAGCCGCTTAATCATAATTCATAAAACAACTTCAAAAATTAGTATTGATGCTGATCTGAATGAAGATGCATGGCAAACGGCAGCACTTGCAGATAGTTTTATCAACAAGTGGCCAACCGATAGCGGCAAAGCCAAACTGCAAACGGAAGTAAAAATGTTGTATGATGAACAATTCATTTATTTCGGCATTAAAGCTTATATGAGCGATATGCAACCTGTGATACAATCTTTGAAAAGAGATGTGAATCCCTATTACAGCGATGGTGTTTCTGTTGTAATTGATGCAGCGGATAAAAATACATCAGGATATACATTTGGTGTTAATGCTGCCGGTGCGCAAATGGAAGGAATTGTTGAAGTGAATAATGATTCTTTTGACTGGGATACAAAATGGTATTCTGCTACAAAAATATTTAAAGGATACTGGACTGCTGAGTTAGCCATTCCTTTTAAATCATTACGATTTTCTCAAAATCAAAAACAATGGGGCATAAATTTTATCAGGAATGACATGACGAATAATTGCTTTTCAACATGGAACGAAGTGCCAATACAATTTTTCGGAGCTAACTTAAATTGTCTTGGAAAATTATTTTTTGCAGATGACATGCCGCAAGTGAAAAGCAACAACGCTTTTATTCCTTATGTTTCTGCAAGGTTTGACCAGGATGCAAAAACATTTTCTTCTTCTTTAAATGCAGGTCTTGATGCCAAGATCGCTGTCACTTCTTCTTTAAATCTTGACGCAACGATCAACCCTGATTTTTCACAGGTTGATGTTGACCGGCAGGTAATAAATCTTGACAGGTTTGATGTGTTGCTGCCCGAGCGCAGAACATTCTTTTTGGAGAACAGTGATCTGTTCTCAAATATGGGGATACCAAATGTGGCAACTCCCTTTGTATCAAGGCAGATTGGATTAACACAGGATGGAAGAGTGGTGCCGATAATTGCCGGACTAAGACTTACAGGTAATATCAATCCTGCGTTGCGCATTGGAATTATGAACATTGCAACTGCAAACAAGTATGATCAAAATGCACAGAATTATTTTGTTGCTGCTTTTGATCATAAAATATTTAAGCGTTCCAACATTCGCGGAATGATCACTGACCGGCAGGGAATAAAAAGCGATGAAAAGAACAATGCAAATAATTTTAATCGTGTTGCGGGTGCAGAATTTAATTTTCTGTCTGATAATACAAAATTCAACGGGCGTGCAGGATATTATTACTCGTTTAATCCGGGTCATCCAACAGCCGCAGGATTTGGTCTTGCCAATGTTGGTTATACAAACAAGAATATAAATGTTACAGCCGGCTGGTCGCAGATTGATTCAAATTTTATTGCTGATATGGGATTTACGCCAAGGTTATATAATTATGATGCGTTACATGATACAACTGTGCGGATAGGTTACAATGCTTACAATACAGGATTCGATTATTCTTTTTATCCGAAGTCGAAGAACACGATCAACTTAATTGATTTCAGTATAAAAACAAATCATTATTACACAACTGCGAATAAGTTTATTGAATTTAACGGAACTACAGGTCTCGATGTTTTATTTGCCAATCGTCGCGAAGCCGGGATCTCATGGACACAAAACAGTGTAAACCTTCCTTTTGAAACTATTATATTTTCTGAAACAGGAAGTTTACCAAAAGCAAAATATGATTTTGGTTTTTTGCAGTTAAAGTATCTGTCGAACTTTCTTCGTGCTTTTTCCTGGGGACTTACATTAGAACATGGCGGTTATTATAACGGGAACAGAACGAGTTATATAGGAAGCATAAAATACCGTGCCCAGCCCTGGGGGAATTTTGGTGTGGATTTTATTTATAACGATATCACTTTAAATGATAAGAATATTTATCCTTACATTGTAAGCCCAACTATTGAATTCGCTTTTTCTAATAATTTTTTCTGGACAACATTTTTGCAATACAATACAGAAATCAAAAACTTCAACATAAATAGCAGAATACAATGGCGCTTTAAACCTGCGTCAGATATATTTTTAGTCTATTCCGATAATTATTTAACTGATGGATTAATTCATACAAACCGAAGTCTTGTTTTTAAGATCAGTTATTGGATAAATTAGTTTAAGGATCGGCAATTCTTCACTATAAAAGGCAGCGGGCGATGTTATAAATGAAACCCACAAAGTCCTCAGGCCAACACACATAACCAAATGGAAAGACTTCGTGGAGAAGAGAAACAAGTTTGCCTTATGTTTATAAGTTACACAGAGGGAGGCGTTGGCCCGGACGGATGCGCGGAGCGATCATGCCGTCCTTGATTTTTCTTTTGGTTACTTTCTTTGCATCAAGGCAAAGAAAGTGACAATCATAATTAAAAACGATCAGTTACCTAAGAAGAAAAAATATAATGCAAAGTCTTCCGAACACTTCTGGTGGGCGACCAACAATAGGCGAGGGTGTTTACTTTATAACCTTTCCTTGTAAAGACAGCCATTTAGTTGCTATTTGTTGATGAAATAACTAATGCAATGCCACAAAAAAGCAGCGCAACAATAGCACGTACAATTTCATTTCCGTTCGACACATAAGGATTTGCAATGGCGTCAGGCACATGAAAGAAAATAAAGAAAAGAAAGAGCATGATAGCTAAAAGCAATGCAACCACTTTTATCCATATTTTGAAAATAATTGCTATAGATGAACCTATAAGCGCTATCCCCGCAAAGTAAGTCCAAAACAGCGGCGTTCCAATCCATTTGGGTACCATGGTTGAAACAAAATCAGTAAATACAAAATGACTGCACCCAAACAATAACATGAGAATAGCATAAAAAATTCTTCCCGATGGAATTAGTTTTTCTAACCATATTAGAAAGAAGTTCTTTCTTCTCTCACTAAAACTACTTTCTGAAAACGAGCCTGCCATAACAAATGCACCACCGCAGTATGCCAGTTCCTCACCGGCACCAAACCAAACATCCAAACGGGAAGCTTTATCAGGACTAAAGATTAGAATGTACGGCAAATGGGAAGTAATGATAAGTACAAGAAAACAAAATCCTAAATAAAGGCAGATATTTTTTTTAATGATGAGCTTAGTTTTAAACAACCCTGAAATCATAGTTCCCGAGAATATTAAAACAATTCCTGCAAGAATTGGGAAGGCTATATATTCATGAGGCCATACAGGGAATGGAGATAAGATTTCCGGGCGAAACTCTTTGAGAAAAAGCTGATGTACCCCTACAGCAACAAGGCCAATACCATAAAATAAGCGACCGATTTTAGTAAGTTGTGTCATTAATACCAATATCAGTTTAAAAAACAATTCAATTTACCTCATACATTGTAATTCCAACCCGGGCGAAGTTTGCAGCTTCGCCGCCTCTATATTAAAGTTTGTAACTTTTATTCAGCCTTAAGCAAGGTAACAATGAAGTTTAAAACTTTCAGAATAAAACAAGTGAAGTGGCAAACTTCGCTTAGTGAGAACAATTCAATACTTGCAACGCTAATAGGGTAATAGCAAAACACAACCACTTTGTCGTCGCCAACTTGATTGGCAACCTGCTCTTACATTACAAACTTTTAATAACAATAAACGCGGTGAAATATCAAACAGCAGATTCCCACCTTCGTGGGAAGGACGTTCAGTTTGGTTGATTGAATACTGGCAACCTTAATAAGTTAAAAGCACACAACGCATCGCCGTCATTGAGCCTTTACCGTGTGGTCTGCAACATTTGCTTTCATAACTCTTACGTTATTTTTTTATTACTTCTGTCCTCATTTATAACCATGTAAAAAATAAACAGGTTGTATTTTGTAGATGAAAAGAAGCATATCAATGTTTCTCTTTTTTTGTATTCCTGATAAAATATTATGGCACGGTTTGAGCAATTAATACTTTTTAACATGTGATATGAAAACAGATGTTGATGCAGAAGATTTTGGAAAGAAAAATTAAGCAGTTTTTAAAATTGAGCAGGTAGCTGCAATACACTTCCTGCTCAATTTATTATTCACTTTATCATAAACAAAAAATGGCTCAGTTACACGTACAAAAGAAAAAGAACCAATTGTGGTGGCTTTGGTTATTGATTTTTATTATCATTATTGCTATAGTTTATTATGTATTGGTTATTAAAAATATTATTCCTGATACATTCGGGATAAAACAATATACCACTACGGCATTTATTAATGATTATGTAAAAATGTACCTGGGTTAATTACTTATAAATAATATTTTATGCCTACTAAAAAAGTATACTCCAAACTGGTTGAGTTAAGTAACAGCGGTTATGAGATTGTTTCAGATGAACCCGATATAAGAAAATGGAAAGTAGCAGATGTGCAGGGAAGGATATTGGGTATTGTTGAAGAATTGTTGGTAGATAAACAATTGAATAAAATAAGATACATTATTTTTAAGCTGGACGGCAAACCGCTAAACCTTGTTTCAAGAAGATTACTAATACCAATTGGTATTGCTGAATTGGACGAAGTAAGTGACATTGTGATTCTTCCAACAATAAGCATTCAGCATCTTGCCACATTACCTGAATATAAAAGAGGAAAACTTACACTTGATACAGAAAGAAAGATAAGAGGAATATTTTCTTCTGCCGATGTTCCTGTTGATTACAATGATATGCCTGCAGACAATACCTTTTATGAACATGAACAATTTAATGATACAAACCTGTACAACAGAAAAAGAAAATTTGACAGGAATTCCTCTTCTATAGAATACAACAGGGATAAAGATTACGTTGAAAGAAAAGAAGTTAGAAATACGGAAGTGGATCTTGAAGATTTAAGATCCTGAGAAATAATGTGTAAAGTTGAATAAAAGCAAACACAACCACTTGCCCGTCATGCCCAACTTGATTGGGCATCTCACTATAATGTTCTGTGATGACTGAGAATGAGATTTCCGCCTTCGCGGGAATGTTATAAACGAACCCCCAAAGTCCTCAGGCAACACAATCAAATGGATAGGCTTTGCGGAGAAGAGAATTATCGGATTTCCGCTTTCGTGGGAAAGGCATTGGTTACTTAAATAATATTTAAACGTTAACGAGGCGAGAGTAACACACAACTACGCTACTATCATTGCCAACTTGATTGGCAACCTGCTCTATTCGTTATACACAACCTGTTAATACGAAACCATTCTTCAATATAATGGCATGCAGGTTGAATATCATATCTATAAAAAATTATGGCAAAGACAGTAAAAAAAACCGCTAAAAAAAGCAGCAGTAGCAAACGCGAATTAATTGCTCCGAATGGAGATAAGCGGTATGTACGCAGAAATGCAAAAGGTGAATTTAGTGAAAGCGATGACCAGACGAGGTCTTTAAGAGAAGATGTGAAGAAACATGCTAAAACCAAAGTAAAGTCCGGCTATGGCGATAAAGGTGATCAGCCAAAAAAGAAATCAGTGGCTAAGAAGAAATAGATATTTATTGATGAAACATCAGATTCCCGCTTTCGGGAATGAGTGTAAGTAAGTGATTGAACACTTGCCTTGTTGTTAACAAAGATTGCTTTATGCATTCACAATGAAAACATACACGATAAAATATGGAACGGTTGCATATTAAAATGTCAACAACACCAATTTGCTGTTACAACTTTAAAAAAATGCTGGCACATTTGTATTGCAGAAGCAACAGCAAAGTTTGATGAACTATCATCAGTGGTAAATTCAACCAAAACTAACTAAACCAATTATTTTACCCCTTTGCTGTATTCTGCTCCTTTTGCGGTTTCAATGAAAGCAACCCAAAGACATTAACCGAAGCATTGCAAGATTATTCCCTTTCCACTTTCACACGATCAAACAAAGTTGTCCATGTTAGAAGTTCAGATAAACCTGCTGAAACCTGTATTATTATTACATCTCCGGATTTGATGTTTACATCAGCAGTTACGTGATTCACTGCCCAATCATGATTTTTAAATGAAGTTTCTGCAAGTGTTTTGCGCTGCGCATTTGAAGTAGTTGATATGCTTTCTTCAATCAACCGTAAATACCCGGTGCCAAAGGTATCTGTAGAATTGCTTTGTATTTTGGTATAACAGCTAAACCGCAAACGATAGCTTCCGGTGTCTGCCTTAATAATATGTTCTGCATGACCTCCATAAGGAATCAACTCCGGGTACAAGTATAAAGACCACAGGCCACTGTTTGGCGGAACATCTTTTGAAAAACCATGGAAAGGGCCCGTCCAGCCTTTAAAGCTTGTGTCATGATCGTTTGTTTCAAAACTGAATTTGTAGAGTAATGTTTTTGGTGCGTTGGTAAGCGCATCATCTTGTGACTGGCTTTGTGACTGTGGAGCATTGGCTGTTTTCTGGCAAGCTGAAAATAGGATAATTGCAGACAGGAATAATGGCAAATAAAATAAGGATTTCATGATAGACATTTCTTATTAGGCAAATAAATTTTGCAAAACGTTGTAAGCCGGTTTAAGTTTTTTTACAGTCCGGCATCATCAGCTCAGCGAAAGTTAGCAACTTCGCCGCATCTATTATTAAAGTTTATCACTTTTCTTCTTCGCAGTTTCCTTGTAAAGCCAATGAGCAAGTCTAAGGCCAACATACAAAACCAAATGGAGAGATTTCGCGGAGAAGTGAATCTTGTCAGTATGCGCCTTGTGGTTACATTAATTTTTGCGTATTTTCATTACTGGCTTAATTAATTTAATTAAGCCATAATAAAATATTCATGCTCTCTTTTTCTCAAATCCCACGCCTTGATGCTGATATACTGATAGCCGGCGGCGGCCCTGCCGGTGCCAGTGCTGCCACTTACCTTTCACGTGCAGGAATGAGGGTATTGCTTATGGATTTTCAACAATTTCCACGCGATAAGGTGTGCGGTGATTTTGTTGGGCCTATCGCACTTGAAGAGCTTAACAAGCTCGGTATAACGCGTTTTTTTAACGAAGAATATCAATCGTCCAATTTGATAACAAATGCGGCCCTTTTTTTAGATGGCCGTGAATTGGCAAACCATCATATTTCAAGAGTATCGGGTCTGCCTTCCTTTGGGCGGGTTGTACCCCGACTGAAGCTTGATTGGTGGATACGCGAAACTGCCCGCCTTGCCGGAACGCAAATATTTGAGCCATGTCGCGTAAAAGATTTTGAGGTCTTTAAAACTCATGTTGAAGTAGTTTGTAAATATAAGAATGAAGAAAAACGTTTTAAGGTCCGCGCACTGATTGGTGCAGATGGAAGCAGCTCTACAGTGGCGCGTTTACTTTCCGGAACCAGTCATTCATCTAAAAACAGGATGTTGGCTGTGCGGGCTTATTTTGATAATATGGAAGGGCCATCGCAAAGAGCAGATGTTTATTATTCTTCCAATAGTTTTCCGGGTTACTACTGGTTATTTCCAACAGGCAGAACAACTGCGAACGTTGGAATTGGTATGGTAAAAGAAACATTTCCTGAAAACCAAATGCATTTAAATGAATTGCTGAAAGACACTATCGAAAAGGATCCGGCGCTACGCAACCGGGTAGGAAAAGCTGTACTCAGGGGGAAAATTGTGGGTTGGCCTCTTTCTACATTCGATCCGAATATGGAGGTTACGGCAGACAGGGTTCTTTTGACCGGTGATGCTGCGGGGCTTATTAATTCGCTTAATGGAGAGGGAATTCAAACAGCCATTTCAAGCGGCCGCTGGGCAGCCGAAACACTTATTGATTGCCTTCGAAAAAATACGCTTGCCAAACGTGATCTTGATGTTTACCGCATTACTGTAGAACGTGAGATTGGTTGTGATATGATGCTGTCGCAGGTAGTCATCGAATTTATACGGAACAGAACGCTCAATCCCATTTGGCTGCAATTGATGAGTACCATTTCTTCCCGTGCACGTGCCAACGCAAAGTATGCGGGCTTGGCAGGAGGTGTGCTATCGGGTATTGTTCCCGCAAAGGAAGTATTAAACCCTGCCTTCATGGCGGAAACAATGATGCAGATTGGTATTTCAGGCAGCCAGTATTATGTAGAAACGCTTTTTGGCGGGCCGGAGGCATGGCAAAGATATATACAATCAATTACACAATTGAGTTTAAACCTTGCGCAACATGGAATGCAAAGGCCTTTGGATTATATGGACTGGATGCAGGGGCTATCGTTAAATGGCTTTGAATTTTCGCGGCGTTTATGGAATAATTATTTTAAAAAATAAACAATAAATGTTTAATTAATTTAAGCATTGAAATGGCGCGATGTCCTCAGCTAAACACAAAACCATTGGAAAGACATAACGGAGAAAGTAAATAACTAATTAAATAAAATATGAAAGTAATTATTGTATTGCTTGTACTCGGGCTAACCATTTTGGCGTCATGTACCAAAAACGCTGATAATCCTCAAAATACTTCTAACATAAAAGAAACATGGAATATTATGTATTTAAAAAGACATTCTATAGTAAGAGATATTAGTACCGTCTTTGGCCAAACGTTAGACCAGACAACAGAAATGAACTATACAACAGAAAACACCCAGGGTACACTGGTGATCACTGACTCTATTATTTCTGTAGTGGGGTTAACTTATACTGTTTCCTCAACAATGTCCATAGAACAAACTTTAAATGGAGAAGACACATCCTATCAGGCGCCACTTGCTTTCACGTTCCCGTCCACAAATTCCAGCGCCAAGTATTTCTTATTAGGTTCAGATTCTATGTTTTATCCTAAAGGCTTTCCTTATACAAACCCGGATACAACCGGTTTGCAAAAAGCTTCATGGGGAACATTTAATTTAGCCGGGGATTCACTTGTTCTTCTTCAATTTGCCAATACAGACCCGTTTCTGTTTCCAATCATACGCGATACCACAACAATTGTATTAAAAAGATGATTACCAGCACTTACCTCTTGCAAGCGCAAGATTGAAGTGCAGCTTAAGGTGTCTTGCCGCATTGCACAAGCGAAGTGCAAACTTTGCTTAATAAGAGAATTGATGTTATAGCGGTATTTTTTAATCATTACACTGCTTAATTATTTAATCATGCTAAAATTGCAATTGTTTATAGGTAAGATAGTCTAAAAAACCTTTACCGGTTTTCTTAACTTTACTGCCCTGATATTACATGCAAAGTCTATTACATAAACGATTGCTGATAGTTATAGCTGCTATTGCCATACTTATCATAACAGGTTCATGGATAATTCATGCCGCTACAGATAAGATTGATTTCAGCACGCAGGTAAAACCCATCATTAACAGCAATTGTATAACATGCCACGGCGGCGTAAGAGCTAAAGGCGGTTTTAGTTTATTGTTTCGTGATGAAGCGCTTGCAAAAACGAAAGATAGTAATTATGCTATCATACCAGGCGATGCAGATGGCAGTGAAATGATAAAACGCATTAGTTCAAAAGACCCTGAAGAAAGAATGCCTTACCAGCATGCGCCGCTTCCAAAACAAGACATAGAAATTTTGCGTAAATGGATTGACCAGGGTGCACACTGGGGCGAGCACTGGGCTTATATTCCATTACAACCTGTTGAAGTGCCGCAGCATAAAATATTCTTTGGATTGTTCAAAACAAAAAGTAAATGGGCGCAAAATGAAGTTGATAATTTTATTGAAGATAAATTCAGCGAGTTAAATCTTAAGCCTTCTGCAGAGGCAGACAAAGCAACATTATTAAGAAGAGTAAGCCTTGATATCATTGGCATGCAGCCATCTGAAAGCATTGCCAATAAATTTTTACAAAGCAATGATCCAAATGCTTACAATGAATTGGTTGATTCACTACTCGCCTCAAAACATTTTGGTGAAAAATGGGCAAGTATGTGGCTTGATCTTGCACGGTATGCCGATACAAAAGGTTATGAACGCGATGACAGCAGGAGCATCTGGCGTTACCGCGATTGGCTGATCAAGGCATACAATAATGATATGCCTTATGATTCATTTCTTATCAAACAAATTGCCGGAGACTTGCTGAAAGATCCAACAGATGATGATTATATCGCAACAGCATTTCACCGTAACACAATGACCAATGATGAAGGCGGTACAGATAATGAAGAATTCAGAACGGCTGCCGTACTCGACCGCGTGAACACAACCTGGAATGCAGTAATGGGAACAACATTTGGCTGCGTACAATGCCATAGCCATCCTTATGATCCTTTTAAGCATGAAGATTATTACAAGTTCATGGCATTCTTTAATGACACGCGTGATGAAGACACTGAAGCAGATTATCCATTGCTGCGCAGTTATGATAACGACACATTGAAACAAGAACTTTCAGCAGTTGTTGCATGGATCAAACAAAATGTATCTCCACAAAAATCAAAAGAAACATATACATTTTTAAAAACCTGGCAGCCTTCGTACAATTCACTTACCTGCGACAGTTTTACCAACAGCGAATTGAATGATACGAAATGGACCTCTTTCCGCAATCATGCTGTATGTCGTTTAAAAAGTGTTGATTTGAATAATAAAGACCGGCTTATATTCCGTTACCAGGGTTGGGTTGCAGATGGTGTTTGGCAAATACATCTTGATAGTGCAAATGGAGAGTTGATCGCTTCAACGCCACTTCCAAAAACAAAGGACTGGCAAATAACAGAAACAACTCTCAAACATTCAGGTGGTGTGCATAATCTTATTTTCACTTATGTAAATAACAATCTTAAAAAGCCTGTTGATGCAGGCGCCTTACTCGATTGGTTGTATTTCACGCAGGAATTTCCGGGCAAAGACAAACAAGGTTATACAACGATAAAAAATGATTACTGGAAATTATTAAAAGCAGATGTTCCAACAACGCCTATTATGATGGACGATCCGCGCGATATGCATCGTGCATCTTATGTGTTTGATCGCGGCAACTGGTTAACCAAAGGCGATAAAGTAACACCTGCTGTGCCTGCTTCATTAAACCCATTTCCGAAAAATGCACCGCAAAACCGCCTCGGGCTTGCATTATGGCTTACATCAAAACAAAATCCACTTACTGCGAGAACAATGGTGAACCGTGTTTGGGAACAATTATTTGGGAATGGCCTGGCTGAAACACTGGAAGACCTCGGTACACAAGGCGCGCCGCCAACACACATGGAATTGCTGAATTATTTGAGTTATCAATTTATGAACGACGATCAATGGAGTATGAAAGCATTGATCAGGAAAATTGTAACGAGTGCAACATACAAACAGGATTCAAAAATTACACCTGAACTCAATCAAAAAGATCCACAGAATAAATATTACGCAAGAGCACCGCGTGTTCGTTTATCTTCAGAGCAGGTGAGAGACCAGTCGCTTTGTATCAGCGGTTTAATAAGCGATAAAATGTATGGCCCGGGCGTTATGCCTTACCAGCCAAAAGGTATATGGCTTTCGCCGTGGAATGGCGCAGACTGGGTGCAAAGTGCAGGAGAAGATCAGTATCGCCGTGCTGTTTATACTTATTGGAAACGTTCTGCCGCTTATCCGTCCATGTTAACTTTTGATGGCGTGTCGAGAGAAGTTTGCACAGCACGCCGCATACCCACCAACACACCATTACAGGCGCTTACAACGCTGAATGATTCTGCTTACATTGATGCAGCAAGGCATTTTGCTTATCGCATGCAACAAACAGGCGCTGATGTTAAAACGCAGATCAGTAAAGGGTTTACCATGGCGACTTATCAGCAGATCAATGCAAAAAGTTTAATGGCTTTGATGAATTTATACAATGATGCATTAATGCAATTCAAAAATAACAATGATAAAATTTGTGAAATAACGGGCGGTATGAATGAACATACAAACGCAGAAACAGCAGCCTTAATAGTTGTTGCAAATGCTATATTGAATCTGGATGAAGTAGTAACGAAGAATTAAAGCCCGGCATCCGGCTTGCAGCCCGACGCTCGCAGCTTGCAGCTCAAAGCACAAAAATTATGACCCAAAAAGAATTACATAATCAACGTTTGTTGCGTGAAGCAGAAAACTCGGTTATACAAATGCACACACGCCGGCACTTTATAAAAGAAAGTGCGATGGGTTTGGGTGGCCTTGCACTGGCCTCATTGTTTGGTTGCGGCAAAGACAATGCATCGTCACAAATTGCATTCGATCCCGCACATCCGCTGGCGCCAAAACTGCCACCTTTTCCAGGCAAGGCAAAAAGCGTAATTTATTTACACATGGCAGGTGCACCATCGCAGCTTGAGTTGTTTGATTACAAACCCGAGTTAATGAAAATGGATGGTCAGCTTTGCCCGCAATCATTATTGGAAGGAAAACGTTTTGCTTTTATACGCGGCGTGCCTAAGATGCTTGGTCCACAGGCAAAGTTTGCACAACATGGGCAAAGCCGTGCATGGGTTAGTGAGAATATGCCGCATCTTGCATCTATAGTTGATGAAGTAAGTTTTTTAAAAGCTGTAACTACAGATCAGTTCAATCATGCACCAGCGCAATTGCTGGTGCACACAGGTTTTCCGCGTTTGGGCAGGCCAAGCATTGGCAGTTGGGTTACTTACGGGCTTGGATCGGAAAATGAAAACCTGCCTGGTTTTGTTGTACTAACAAGCGGCGGCAAAAATCCTGATGCCGGTAAAAGTGTTTGGGGCAGTGGATTTTTACCAAGCGTTTATCAGGGTGTGCAATGCAGAAGTGAAGGTGATCCTGTGTTATTCCTGAATGATCCCGATGGCATGAGCCGCGATCTGCGTAAAGCAAGTATTGATGCGATTAACCAGGTAAATGCAGAAGAATATAAACAGTACAATGATCCCGAAATTCTTTCACGCATTTCACAATATGAAATGGCGTATAAGATGCAGATTTCAGTGCCTGAAGTAATGAATATAAATGATGAACCTCAATATATTCATGATATGTATGGTACAAAACCAGGCGAAGCTTGTTTTGCAAACAATGTTTTGCTTGCAAGAAAGCTGGTTGAAAAAGGTGTGCGTTTTGTGCAGTTATTCGATTGGGGTTGGGATAGTCATGGTACAGATGCAAGCCTTGCAATAGATGTTGGCTTTATTAATAAATGCAGGCAGGTTGATAAATCTATTACCGCTTTAATACTTGACCTGAAACAACGTGGCCTGCTTGAAGAAACATTAGTGGTTTGGGGTGGTGAATTTGGCAGAACGCCCATGATGGAAAACCGTGAAGGCAAACAAAATCCTTTTAAGGGAAGGGATCATCACACTGAAGCATTTACTATCTGGATGGCAGGTGCAGGTATTAAGAAAGGCGCTGTGTATGGCGAAACTGATGAAATTGGCTATAGTGCCATCAGCGGTAAGGTTGAAACATTTGATGTACAAGCTACAATACTTAACCAGCTTGGTTTTGACCATGAGAAATTTACCTATCAATTCCAGGGTAGGCCGTACAGGTTAACAGATACAAAAGGTAAAGTGATTGAGGAAATTATTGCGTAACATTATTGCAAACGTTCATTTGAAAAAAAGTATTTACGATTTTGATTTCACTGTTGAATTATTTGTTGCAGTACAAGTGTGCGACGCAACAAAAGCTTAATAGTAATCAACAGCCGACTACATAAAAAAAATAAAATTTGAAACGAAGAAATTTTATTCAAACCACAACATCTGCAACCACTGCATTAATGCTTTCATCATTGAAGGTTTTTGCAACATCACAATCAATCAACAACATGAATAATAATTTTCAATTAAAAATCTTAGCCACTAACTGGGGCTTCAACGGAACGATAGATGAATACTGCGCCAAAGTAAAAAAAGAAGGATATAATGGCATTGAAATATGGTGGCCAACTGAAAAGAAAGACCAGGATGATTTATTTACCGCATTAAAAAAATATGATCTTGAAGTTGGTTTTTTAACTGCAGGACATGAAAGTGATTTTAAGCAACACTTTCAATCTTTCACCAACATGATAGATGCTGCTGCAAACAATACAGTGCAAAGGCCCTTATACATTAATTGCCATTCGGGAAGAGATTACTTTACATTGGAACAAGGCAAAACATTTATAGAACACACTACTGCATTACACAAATCAACAGGCATAAAAATTTGTCATGAAACACATCGTTCAAGATTAATGTATGCAGCACCGGTTGCAAGACATTATCTTGAAAATATTCCTGACCTGCGTTTTACATTGGATATATCGCATTGGTGTAATGTGCATGAAAGTTTACTGGAAGATCAGCAGGAAACAGTTGATCTTGTATTGCCAAGGGTAGATCATGTGCATGCACGTATTGGCCACCAGGAAGGCCCGCAGGTAAATGATCCGCGTGCGCCTGAATGGGATGAAGCAGTAAAAGCACATTTTGCATGGTGGGATAAAATTGTTGAAATGAAAAAACAACAAGGCGATACGCTTACAATATTAACAGAGTTTGGGCCCCCGAATTATTTGCCCACCATTCCTTACACGCAACAACCTTTAGCAGATCAATGGGCTATTAATGTGTATATGATGCAGACGTTGAGGAAAAGATTCGGTAGTTAGCTGCGTGCCTTGAGCTACGAGAAACGAGCTACAAGCTATTAGCTGCAAGCTGCAAGTAAGGAAACTAAAACTTAAATCAATATGAAAAATTTTAAACAGTTAAGAATCTGGCAGAAGGGCTTTGATATTGCTGTGAAATCTTTTAAGCTGACAGCTTTATTTCCCAACGAGCAAAGATTTGGAATTACCTCTCAGGTTACAAGAGCAGCAGTTTCTATTCCATCTAATATTGCTGAAGGAAGCAGTCGTAGCAGTGAAAAAGATTATAATCGTTTTCTTGAAATTTCTCTTGGGTCTGCTTATGAATTGGAAACTCAACTGCTGATTTCTCAAGCCGCAGGTTTTGGTAACATAAATTTGTCAAACGAAATTATGTCTGATATTATTGAAGAGCAAAAAATGCTTATTGGATTTATTAATAAATTAAATGTCTGAAAGCTCGCAGCTTGCAGCTAATAGCTCACAGCTTCTCTTATGATTGAATTTCTCGGCCACTTTCATCCGCTTCTTGTTCATTTGCCAATTGGTATTTTGTTGATTGGATTATTGCTGCAGTTTCTTTCGCCCAAAAAAGAATATGAAGCGCTGAAACATGCAGTTCCTGTAGTGTTATTAGCAGGCGCTGTAACTGGTTTATTCTCCTGTATTACTGGTTATTTACTTTCTATAAGTGATGATTATGACAAAAGCCTCATAACATGGCATATGTGGATGGGCATCGTTACAACCCTTGTGGCGTTTATGTTATATGTAAAAGAAACGAATGACTTTTTTAAAGTAAACAAAACATTTTTGTCTGTTGGACTGCTAGTGCTTATCCTTATAACGGGTCATCTTGGAGGCTCGCTTACACATGGTTCTGATTATCTATCGTTAAAAAATATTTTTAATAATGATAGCGTTTCAACGGCAGCAATAAGACCTATTGCGAATGTGCAGCAGGCACAGGTTTATACAGATATTGTAAAGCCGATCCTTCAAACAAAATGTTACTCCTGTCATGGACCAAATAAACAGAAAGGCAAATTAAGAATGGATGACAGCCTGAAATTAATGAAAGGCGGAAAAGATGGAATTGTAATAGAACCCGGCAATGCAGATGCAAGCGAAATTATTAAGCGATTAATGTTGCCTGTTGATAATGATGATCATATGCCGCCAAAAGAAAAACCGCAACCAACCGAAAGCCAGATTGCATTGATACATTGGTGGATCGCAAACGGAGCAGCTTTTGATAAAAAGGTAAACCAGTTTTCGCAGGATGATAAAATAAAACCAATGTTAACTGCTTTGCAAAATATAAGTGAAGAAATAAAACAGGCTTCAGATCTGCCTGCAACACCTGTAGAACCTGTTGATGCGAACATTATTAAACAACTAAAAGAGAAGAATATTTTAGTATTGCCAGTTGCTTTAAACAATAATTATGTCTCTGCGAATTTTGTTAATGATACAACTGTTGATAATAATGATCTGCAACTGATAGCGCAATTAAGTAAACAACTGGTGTCATTAAAATTAAGCAGTACAAATATTACAGATGATGGTTTGAAAACAATTGCCCAATGCAATAACCTCATCAAATTATTTTTAAATGATACACATATAACAGATGAGGGACTGAAAAATCTTATACCGCTTAAAAACCTTCGGTATTTAAATCTTGTAAATACAAAAGTTTCTGCAAATGGTATTAGTCAATTGAAAACATTATCCAAACTTCAATCAATCTATCTCTATCAAACACGTGTTACCAAACAAGACCGGGCGATGCTGCAACGATTATTTCCAAAAGCAAATATTGATAGCGGCGGTTATATAGTACCGACGTTGATTACAGATACTACAACAGTTAAAGCAAAAACTGAATATTGATGCTAAGAAAAATTTACATTAATCTGCAACAAGCATTTTTTAGTCTGTACAAAGCCACGATGTATGTAGCATCACTCTGCGTCATGAGCCGCATGTTCACAACCAGTCATCACACAATCAAATCAGAACTCCCAGAACAATTAACTTCGGCAAAACAAAATCAATTCAAATATCTCTGCGTAATAAAATGTAAGCCTTTGGCTGATCAATCATTTTGTTTGCATAAAGTTCCTGTTTATGAAAAAATCACTCATTCTTTTTGCAGCATTGCTTTCATTAGCAGCATGCACAAACACATCAGATAAAAATGTTGCCGATATACAAGGCATAGATTCTTCTATAAAGCCCGGCGATAATTTTTTTATGTATGTAAATAAGAAATGGTATGATACCGCGCAAATACCGCCTTCACAGGCCGGAGTGGGTGCGTACATGTTTATGAATTACCCGCAGCGCTTACGTTTGCAGGGCATACTGGATAGTGTTTCGAAAGCTAACAATACCGCCGGAAGCATCGAGCAAAAGCTCGGTGATTTTTATGCTTCAGGTATGGATACAATTACTATCAATAATCGCGGTTATGATCCTGTCAAACCAATACTCACACGTATTGACAGCATCAGCGATGTTGCTTCTTTATTGAAGTTTGTAACTGCTGAAGCAAAGACGAACAATACTTCTATTATAGCTTTTGGTGTAGGACCTGATAATAAAAACAGCGATCTCAATATTGCACACATTTCACAAACAGGTATTGGATTGCCCGAGAGAGATTATTATTTCAGAACAGATGCGCCAAGCGTTGCCGTTCAGCAAGCGTACAAAGTATATCTTGCTACATTATTTGAACTTACAGGCAGCGATACTTCAACGTCAACAAAAGATGCTGACATTGTTTACAACATAGATAAACAATTGGCTTCATCACACAAAACGAATATTGAATTACGTGATGTAAATGCGAACTATAATAAGATGCCGGTTACAGATCTTGCAAAGCGGCAACCCAATATTGGCTGGGTAAATGTGTTGAATGATCTTGGTGCAAAAACAGATTCTATTGATGTATCACAACCTACTTATTACGATAAGCTGAATGCAGTTTTAAAAACGATTCCGATAAGCGAGTGGAAAATTTATCTCAAAGCATATACTATCAGTGCATATACTGATATGCTAAGTAAACCTTTTGTTGATGCAGCATTTGAGTTCAGCAAAGTATTGTCAGGACAGGCTGTGCAAAAAACCCGTGGTGAGATAATGGCAAGTACGATTGATCAGTCTTTAGGAGAAGCGCTTGGCCAGTTATATGTAAAGAAATATTTTACGGAAGATGCTAAAAAGCGTGCATTGGATCTTGTAAATAATTTACAGAAAGCCTTTGCTGCAAGAATAGATAAACTGGATTGGATGAGCGACAGTACAAAACAAAAAGCGAAAGAAAAACTATTTGCAATAACAAAAAAGATTGGCTATCCTGACAAGTGGAGAGATTACAGTAATGTAACTGTTGTAAAGGATAAATATTTTGAAAATGTAGTATCGGCGGCTTCTGACAATTACCAGTTTCAACTGGCAAAATTGAATAAGCCTGTTGACAGAACAGAATGGTTTACTACGCCTTCAACCGTTACTGCTTATTACAATCCTTATGCAAATGAAATTGTTTTTCCCGCAGCCATTTTACAATCTCCATACTTTGATAACAACGCTGATGATGCTTTGAATTATGGCGGCATTGGTATGGTGATCGGTCATGAAATGACGCATGCTTTCGATGACCAGGGTGCACAATTCGATAAGAATGGCAACGTAGAAAACTGGTGGACGAAAGATGATTACACAAAGTTCAAAGCAAAAACGCAACAGGTAGTTGATCTGTATAACACGTTCACCGTTTTAGATACCGTACACATTAAAGGTGCGATGACGCTTGGTGAAAATACAGCAGACATTGGCGGCGTTGCTATTGCTTATGATGCTTTTAAAATGACCAAAGAAGGGCAGGACTCAACAAAGATTGGCGGCTTTACACCCGATCAACGGTTTTATATTTCTGTTGCACGAATATGGCGTGTAAAGATGAAAGATGAATTCATGCGGCTGTGGGTGAATAACAACCCGCACTCACTTCCTATGTGGCGTGTGAATGGCCCGCTAATGAACGCACCGCATTTTTATGATGCATTCAATGTGCAGCCCGGCGATAAAATGTATGTACCTGAAGACAAAAGGATACAGATCTGGTAAGCATATATTTCTCAGCTTGCTTAATTGCATTGCTTATTCTTTATAATTATTTTTTGGAAACCGGCAATTATATTTCAATTGAGCACGGTGTGTCACTCCCTTGTGCTGTATATTAAGCACTGCCGGAAAATGTTTTTTCTGTTCCGTTGAATTTTGCTTTTATAAAATAACTTCCGCTGTTATTCACTGCATCTTTTTGCATGCGCTGTAATACATTGAAGCAATGATTAAAAGCAACAACCATTTCTTCATAACAAATTTGTATTACGATTATAATTCAACTAAAAACGTTGCAATCAACGGCACAATTAAGTATTAATTCAAACCTTATCGCTATTTTTAAATCTCAGCGATACATCATCATTCATGCCTTTTACAATTGACATAAGAACCGTAAACGTAATGCGCTATGTTGTGCCCTTGCGTGAAGGTGGTTCTTTGCCTGCCATTGCAGAAGCAGATGATGGCTTTATGTATGTTATAAAATTTAAAGGCGCAGGCCAGGGAACAAAAGCATTGATTGCTGAACTGATTGGCGGTTTGTTGGCAAACGTTTTAGGCTTAAAAATTCCGGAGCTTGTTTTTGCAATACTGGATACAGCATTTGGGCGCACAGAACCTGATGAAGAAATACAGGATCTTTTAAAGGCAAGCACAGGGTTAAACTTAGCACTGCATTATCTTTCCGGCGCTGTGCCGTTCGATGCCGCTGTTACAATAATTGATGAAGAACTTGCATCAAAAGTTGTGTGGCTTGATTGTTTTATCTGCAATGTTGACCGTACCGTGCGCAACACCAACATGCTGATGTGGAATAAAGAACTCTGGCTGATAGATCATGGCGCATCATTGTACTTTCATCATTCATGGCAAAGTTTTTTAAACAATCCACAGCGGCCTTTTGAACAGGTAAAAGATCATGTGCTGCTTAGATATGCAGCAAGGCTGGATGATGTAAACAAACTATATCACACCATCTTAAACGATGAAATAATTGATGCGATCGTTGCTTTAATTCCCGCTGAGTGGCTGATGGAAAATGACTCAACACAAACACCTGAGGAAAAAAGACGAGTGTATGCGCAGTTTTTAAAAACGAGATTCGCGGCTTCTGAAATATTTATACAACAGGCAAAACATGCAAGAGAAGCAATTATTTGAATATGCAGTTATAAGAATTGTTCCCCGTGTTGAGCGGCAGGAATTTTTTAATGTTGGTGTAATTATGTATTGCGCATCAGCAAATTTTCTACAAACACAATGTGAGCTGGATGAAAACAAACTTGCTGCATTTGCAAACGATATTGATAAAGATGACCTGCAAAAAAGATTAGATGTTTTTAAAAAGATCTGTGCTGCTGATAAGACCGCAGGAGCCATTGCATTATTACCTGCAGCCGCACGTTTCAGGTGGTTAACCGCAGTAAGAAGCACTATTGTACAAACCTCTCCTGTTCATGCCGGCTTCTCGCAAAACGTGAAGGAAACATTGAATAAACTTTTTAATGAACTGGTGAAATAGCGGTTTCTGTCGCCGCAGGGTCTTCATTGTATAGCTATGTGTGCAGCATGAGATTCTGCGTTATAACGCAACAATGCTTAATTTAGTAAATGCCTGTTCGCACAAGCCACTCAAATCAAGTCAACTCTTCGAAGTGTTCAACAGTAAAGTGTCAAACACTAACAAAAGTCTTTTTTCGTTAAGCAATAATGCTAAAACCAACAACATGCTTTTTAATTTTCTTTGGTGTGTTATTGGTAGGGTTTGCAAATGCACAGGATCCGCATATAGACGGGCAGGAGGATATGAATATCTAGTGGTTGGTGTCGACATCAATCACTAAATAAAATGCTTATTTTAGACTTAACTTACTTGCCTTTGCTATACTGTCAAAACCGGATTTGTAGCCACTTGTAATTTAATAAATTAATTACGGATTCATAACATTATAGATAATAGCACAAGCCAGTATAAGCACAACAACAATTATTAAAATAATTAAACCTATTGAATTTCCTCTGGGTTTAAATTTTTGATCGCTCATTTGGATTTCTTAACTGCTTTCTTCTTCGGATTTGGTGCAGGATTATTCTTTACTGATGCTTTTATAACATCTTCCCAGTTACCTGTTATAACTGATTGTTCTTTCTTCTTTGCCATTCATCAAAATTATTATTTTATATTAAACCAAAATGAAACAAGCGCATTAGTTCTATAGTTATTTAATTAGATTTATAGATGTGTATAATGTAGTTCTATAATTGCCACAGCAACTACTGTATTTATGTTTACTATAGAACTCTCTTTGTACACATTCGAAGGTAGGCCTGACCTATCATTAAGAGGCATCGCTTCAGATAAAACAAGTGAGTTTGCAAACTTCGCTTAGTACAGTGAACAGCTATTATTGCATGTGTATTACAGCAGCGCTGGCTGAAGGTAAATTCAATGTAAAGCTATTTTCATTTGCTAAATAATGCTCGATATCAGATGCAGTAAAAGTACCGTCTTGTCCAATTATGCCTCCTGCAAAAGTGATTCTATCGGTAGCATTTAAACCAGGTCCTTGTAAACGTTGTACATCCAACTTACTAATAGTGCGGCCTGCATTAACTTGTAATGTTACAGAATTTGCAGCTGTTTTATTAATAACGGTCAGCCACAAACTACTATCAGCTGCAACCGCAGCATACGCTTTTATATTCAAACCATGCGTGTCGGAATTTACAGTAATAATATTACCCTGGGCTCCTGCCTCAAAAGCCATCATACCATAATAAAGCGGCCGGGCAATATAACTTCCATTAACCAAGGCAATAGGTGTATAGACACCGTTGTCGCCTCCATGAAAATTAACACCACTGCCTCCATGAGAAACGATTGTCCACATCATATCCAAACCCCAAAGTGCTGAGGCATATGCATTGCTTATACCCGGGACCCCGCCTGAATATGCTGAATTGCATTCTGCTATGCGATATAACATACCATTTGAGGAAGCTGCCGCTTCAAGTTGCTGGCACAATCCTTCCAGTGATGTTTCCGAACCAAGAAGTTCGCCTATAGAAGGGCCATTATAAGGGTTCATACCGTAATGATGAGCCGTAAGAAGCTTACTGGTATTTTTTTCGTCGGCAGCAAACGAAGTACACCAGTTTGTGTTATGAGAGATATCCGGTCCGGATACAGGTGCATCAGGCACAACGCCCCGAATAGCTTTTACATAAGCATCAAACTGCACTTTAAATTTGCTGTAATTATAGCCGGGAGAACGGTATTTAACCTGCTCGTATGTGTCGGGTTCATTACCTATTTCAAAATCCATTAAGCTGCTGCCTAATTTATTTGACACATAAGTTGCTTCATTGGCAGCTGTACCGGGACTATAATCCGCAAGATTCAAACCGAAAATTACAGGCCAGTCAATTTGTTTATCAAACGCGGCAAAGCGATCTACATCACTTGTTGTAATGCTATTGTCGGGCGAAGAGGAAGAACGTGGGCTGTTAGTCCAATAAGTACGATCCACTCCGGAAGCGCCAATACGCAGCACTCCGTCGCCAAGATTTTTTATTAATTGAATGAGTGTTGCATTATCTGGTGAAAAATAAGAAGGTGAGGTAATCTCAGTCATTTCATAACTAAGCCCAATAAAACGTTTTGGTAAAGCCAGCCTTTGTTGAGTGGGGTTAAGACTAAGGCTAATCGTTTTTACTTCTCCTTCTTTTTTACATGAATACAAAAACAAAAAAAGGCAACAAACTGTCAAAAGTTTAATGCGAATCATAGAGAACATGTTTCAAATAATTAAATGGTTAAAGCCAGTTTATTTGGTTACAGAATTTTGGTATATTCCTCAATATTTTTATGCCTTTGTTTTGCAATTCTATTCACATCTTGTTACTGCAGGAAATATTTATACAAAGGCTATCGGCAATATAAGAAGACTTGTTAAAATAAAACATACTTCTTTTAAATTCTTTATAGGGGAGTTGCGGAGAACGTCATTTTATTTTTTCTCTTCCTCAGCCCGGCGTAAAATGTTTAACTGTTTGGCGCAGTCTACAGGTTATTTGCAATCTTTCATCATTATCTTTAAGATATACCTTGCAGGTACCATCTTCGTATCAAGTCCGTTATTTAACGGACTTGATACGAAGCAAATAGCTATATGGTATTATGTTGATCCATATAATACCCAGCCTCAGCTCAGCGTAGAATGTAATTGTTTGGCGTAGTTGCTTACTACGTCACAGCCTAAGCAAATCTCAGATTGTGTGCCTGCCGTAGAATTTTCTTCATTCTCCATACGACGGTAACTACAAAAGCAAATGAAGCCCTACTACATGTATTGTTTAAGACATAGCGATATCTTCAAATATTATCTTACCTGGAGACTGGTAAATACCGACCTTCGCCCGGTACAGAATATTTAGTTTGATTGATGCAGCCTTCCAACATAACAAAGGCCAGGAATTTGATTTAATAAACAACGCTAAACTATTTGCATAAATAGTTTAGTGATAAAACAAGCGGATGAAAAAATTATTTGTTATAGATGATGAAGCAGATGTACTTATTTCTATAAAAGCATGGGGCGAAAAGAAAGGCTATGAAGTAATGACATTTGAAAATTCGGATGGCTTCCTGGATAGTCTTCTGGAAATTAAACCAGACATAGTGTTGGTGGATATTAATTTAAAAGATGATGATGGCAGGCATATCTCCGAAGACTTAAAAAACATATTGCCGTTCCCGGTAAAAATAATTTTAATTTCTGCTGATCCTGTTGCATTGTTAGATTATCATGCCCATTATGCTGACGGTATTTTAAACAAACCTTTTTCGTTTTCAGAATTAGAAAAAAAATTAAGGCAGCACTTAAAAAAATAATTTTTGTGGGTTTGCTTTGTTCAGGCAAAGAACACTTATCATCTTGTTTCATTAGTTATATACAACTGTATAACAGCTCACCAACAACGACCCCTAATAAAAATATCGGCACCGATGTTTACCGGCGATAGATTTGAACCTTTCTTTCCTTTAGAATAATATTAAATAAAAATTGAATAAAAGATATAAATTAATATTACCTTCAGAAATCATTTATCACCAAACATTGCTACCATGTCTATTAAAATCATTGGAGCCGGATTTCCCCGTACCGGTACAAACACACTTAGAGAATCTCTTGAATTACTTGGATTCAGCAAAACTTATCACATGAAAAATCTCCTGGTTCACCCGGAGAATCTTCGTTACTGGCTAACATTGAAAGAAACCGGTACAACGGATTGGGATGCATTGTACGATGGGTATGAAGCCACGGTGGATTTTCCCTGCTATCCCTGGTATAAGGAGCACATGAAACAATATCCTGATGCAAAGGTTATTTTAAGTACAAGGCCCTTTGAGAAATGGTATGAGAGTTATTCCAGTACTATATGGCAGGCGCATAATCCTCCGGAAGCACAAAAAGCAGAAATGGACAAAAAAGTAGCTGCTGATCCTCATCTTCAAACTGTAATGACAGTTATGGCATTCGCGAGACAAACTATTAATGAAGAACATTTCCAGGGTAAATTTTTAGATAAAGACTTCATGGAAAAAGTTTTTAATGATCATAATGAAGAGGTGAAAAAATATGTTCCTGCCGATAAATTACTTGTTTTTGATGCCCGTGAAGGATGGGAACCGCTTTGTGAATTTTTAGATGTAAAAGTGCCCGATGAACCACTTCCGCATACAAATAAAAAGGAAGATTTTGCGACCATGGTAGGGCAATTGATGCAGGGCCATCTTGTGTAGTAAATATTTATTGTATAATCTCACAGATACTTTCAAAAGCCTGTTTTCCAAAACAGGATGTTCTGGTTCAGAAACGGAATAACGGCGATGTATAGCTATATCAATATTAAAGTTTATAACTTTTATTCAGCTTTAAGTAATGTAATAATGAAAGTTTGAAACCTCAGAATAAAGAAGCGAGGTTGCAAACTTTGCTTAGTGCTTTTAGTGTTTGTCACGGTGTAACAAATCTTAGAGAGGTAATTGACATAAATATTTAAATGAGATGTTTTCAAAAAATTATTTCTTACCCATTCATATTACGTTCAAAAATCTTATTATAGTTTCAGTATAAATTTTGAATCACTCCAGTTTTTAAGCTGCAGGTGAACAATATACTTGCCGGTGCTAAGATTATAAGAAGGTAATTTGAAAGTCTGCGTGCCTGAAACATCTTTATATAAACGAAATTCTTTCATGATTGCGCCATGCATATTTACTATTTGTACTTTCACCACACCTGTATTCTTGCTGTTGATCTGCAAAACAAAATTCGAGCTTACCGGATTAGGACTCACTTCAAAAGAAGATAGTTTCTGCTTTGCCAGGCCTTCATCTGAACTTTGCAACATGTTGTTCGTGCTCTTCGCTGTTAAACCAGAAGATGCATCAAAGTCTATCCAGTTTAAATTCCAGTTTACATCAGCCGTAGAAATAATCCGCAAAGTTTGTTTTCCGGCGGGAATGGATATGGTAGTGCTAACGGTAGCCCATTTTTGATAGCTACCTGTGTTAGGAATAGTTACGGTGGCAAGTACGGCGCCATTTGAATTTCTTATCTCTAATTCCGCCCCGGGATCAACGGCGGCTATTCTTAAATTTACTGTATATATGCCTCGAGACGCTGCATCCACAATATAATCCATCCAATCTCCATTATCAATCCATCCTATATTCAGTCCGCCGTTTACATCACTTGTGGTTTGCATTTGTATTCCCTGCATTGCGTCATAAGTTTCGGCTTCAATTTTCGCAGGTATAGGTATGGGGGGTATAGTACCGTTAATAAATTCCATCCAGTTTAAATTCCATGCCGGCGATGCTGTAGAGATAATTCTGAGCGTTTGATATCCTTCAGTAAGCGAAACTTCTTCGTTAAGCGTTATCCATCC
>Ga0206942_1089_pt1 | contig 27925 bp, 24 predicted proteins | sample Alteio_BWOrgHeat_6_FD_153253 | JGI IMG/M metagenome (GOLD analysis project Ga0206942, IMG submission 153253) | Enriched cells from forest soil in Barre Woods Harvard Forest LTER site, Petersham, Massachusetts, United States -... | ecosystem: Environmental > Terrestrial > Soil > Temperate forest > O... | reverse complement strand
TACCATGACATCCGTAAGGAGCAGCAGCCCATTTTTGACGAATGATCTGTTCGATAGGTGTTAACGCTGTGCCACCTTCTTTTTCATTTCCCCACTCATATTTACCACCGTCTGCAATCATATCTGATCCATCGAGGCCCAGCCCTGAAAATGCTGCTAACACACCTTGATCATATAAGCTTTTTGCATCATCGCCACCAAAATATCTCACATTGGCTTCTGCCTGTAAGAAATATGATTCAGATTTTGAAATAAAGAATACAGGATCAGTTGGGCTTTGCACAAATATTGGCGCCGCCTGGTATGTAGGGTTATTACCTGTATAATCTCCCTGGTTAATAGAAGCAGGATTGGTTTCTCCAAAATAGTTAACTATTCTTGGATCATTATTGTCTTCGAGCCAGGTTACAAAAGTTGTACTGGCTTTAATATTTGTTGTTGTATTTAGCTGGCGAATGTTTTGTTCATACAATGGATTGTCCAAACCGGGAGCATCTGTAAAGTTTGTAACGCCTGCATTTGTTGACAAAAATTCAGCATTGGCAGCATATAATGCTTTTACGCCGGCTTCCGCCACATCAGGATGGCTGTTTACCATTCTTAAATACATCTTTAATTTAAGTGTATTGGCAAAAGCCTTCCAGTTATTCATATTTCCGCCAAATACCAGGTCATCAGAACCTGGAACAGAATTGGTGCTTAGTGTAAAATCTTCATTTAGAGCCGTATCAATACTATTGATCAACTCTGTATATATAGTATATCCATCATCAAAATGAGGCTCTAAATTTGCCGTGCCTTTTAGGGACTCATTATAAGGAATCTGGTCATATAAATCTACCAAAACTTCAGTAGTGTAAGCCTTCATTACAGTTCCCATTAAATAATAATTCCAGTCACCGGAAGCCTTAGACTGGTCAATTACATACTGGTAGTTTTTTGAACCATTGGGGAATAATACGTCCCACACACCATTTACATACTGATTTGTTGTAAGCATATTATATGAATCTATAGTAGTGTATTGTTGTGATAATGTTGCCTGGGTAAAAAATTCAGACCACATGCCACCAACAATTGCAAGGTCGCCACCTACTTTGCCTGTTGTTGCCAAAACTGCTGCAGGAAATACAAGTTTGGGATTTCCCTGGTCAAGTGTTGGAAAGTTGGGATTTTGATTTATATCCAATTGTTTTTTACATCCAACACCAAGGCACAAAACCAGCAGAGATGCTATAACAAAAAGATTATTTTTAAGTTGATATTTCATTTAATTAATTATTTTATTTTAAAAATTTACTTTCAAAAGCACTCCATAATAAAATGAAATCGGGGCTGAAGCAAACTCACCTAACAATCCAGTCAGATCATTGCCTAAGTTTGTTCCTTCCGGATCTATGTATTGATTAGCTACAGGAGTCCATAATAATATATTCCTTGCATATACACCAAGCGTTAAAGATTGCGCTTTGATTTTTGATGCCCAGCTTGATGAAAGATTATAAGAGATGTTTACGTCTCTCAACTTTAAGAAAGAACGGTCAAAGATCCTGTTGTCGTAAGCTGTGGGATTTTGTGCAGGATAATAATAAGCCCAGGTATTATCATTTTGCCCGGCACCATACGCTCCAATAAAAGTTGTATTCTCTACGTAAGTTGTCTTGCCGTTAGCGCCTGTTACTGCATTCACCGAATTTGGAATAACAAATGGTTTCCTATCATTATACGTGGTTGCAATTCCATTTCCTGTAAATAAAACAAGGTCTGCAGTTTGACTGTACATCACACCACCTTTGCGGTAATCAAGCGAAAAACTTAACTGCCAGTTTTTATAGGTGAAAGTATTGCTCATTCCCATTGTAAAATCGTATAAGCCGCTGCCATAATTTCCAAATATCATTCCATTGGAATCAAGCTTGGTTTGATTTAACGCAGGATAACCTGTGCTGGGATCAACTACTACTTTACCATTTGGTGCGCGTTGTGGTACAGGTGCATAAATTTCAGCCACTGTTTTACCTACTACAGCTCTTAATTCTGCATCATACAGTGAATTAAGTAAAGGATTTTGCTGGCCACCCGTAAGTTCTAAAACTTTATCCCAGTTCTTCGCAAATGTGTAAGCAATATTCCAGGTAAAGTTTTTACCAGCTACAGGTGTTGCATTCAATGTAATTTCAATACCCTTATTCTGAACTACTCCAAGATTTTCTACTAAACCCGTATAACCGCTTGAAGGAGCAATAGGCACTGTGAATATCTGGCCTTTGGTTTTCTTGTCATACACCGTTGCATCAAGGCCAATCCTGTTTTTGAAGAATTGCATTTCTGTACCCAATTCAAACTCGTCGGTAAATATTGGTTGAAGGCCTGGATTGCCAATTACATTACTTACCCCAAAACCAGTTACGCCATTAAAGGGGAAAGTGAGTGACCCGAAACCTAAATTTACATCGCCTGCTCCGAGCCTTGGATAGACAAGATATGGATCAGGATCTGAACCTGTGCGGCCATAAGCTGCACGGAACTTTAAATAAGAAAGTATTGAATTGCTCATATCAAATGTGCGGGAGGCCAACCATGAAATATTAGCACCGGGATAGAATATTGAATAATTTTCCAGTGGTAGTGTTGAAGAAAAATCATTCCTTACATTACCTGTTAAGAACACCTGGTTTTTAAATCCAACTGTTACCTGTGCATAAGCGCCAACACGCTTCCTGTGAAAAGAGTTATCAGAGATTACAGGCGGGTTACCACTATTGGTGAGATTAAAAAAGCCTGGTACGGTAAGATCAGTTATTTGAGCTGATTCACTTCTTTGATCTGTTTGGTAATAGTTAACACCTGCCAATGCATCAATGTTAAAGTTCTCATTGATGTCTGTATTATATTTTAAAATAAAATCACCATTCATAATACCAAAATAATCAGAACCCTGGTACACAGAACCCACATCATCTCTTCTTATAGCACCTTCAACATTGCCACCTGCATTCCAGCTTCCTGGCGTGGGTGAGTTTACCTGGTTCCAGCTTTTAGTGCGTGCATTGGTAAAATCACCGCCTATACGCAATTGTGCAGAAAAAGAGCTGGTGAACTTATAGCCCAGATCAATATTACCAAAAAACCTGTCAGAGAGCTGCTGGTCACCATTTTCATGCAAGCCATAATATGGATTTTCTGCATAAGGTGTAAAATAATTATCTACGTTAAAAAACTTATTAGTATAATCAGCAAAATCACTTATAGGTATATCAACCGGAATTTGAAGTACAGACTGGAATACACCGCCTCCACTACTTGTACTTTGTCCTGTATTTGGAACGTTCAATCTTTCATTTGTATAGTTGAATGAACTATTAATGCTGAACTTATTAAAAGTGCTGTTTGTACGTAAAGCAAAAGTATTGCGTGACAGGTAATCAGATTGTGTTGGAACAACACCATCGCTGGTTACATTACCATAAGAAAAATAAAACCTGGTTACATCACCACCTCCGGATACAGAAACAGTATTATTAATTTCGTTGCCAACATCATAAAAATTCCTCAGGTTATTTTCAATAGGAGAAAAAGGCTTTATTAATTGAGAGTTATCTACTATAGAACCCCAAAGCCTGTCCTGTCCATCTAATCTTGGCCCCCAGCTTCCGTTTTCGCTCAATACAAATACGCCTGCCCAGCCCTGGCCAAATTCTTTTTGATAAGTGGGTAGCTTACCTACCTGGCTAAAGTTAAGTGAGCCATCATATTCTATTTTTAGCTTACCACTGGCTCCGCGTTTTGTTGTGATCATGATAGCTCCGTTCTTCGCTAAGCCGCCATATAAAGAAGAAGCGGCAGTGCCTTTAAGAACTGTGATGCTTTGGATATCGTTTGGGTTAATTCCATTAATGCCATTACCAAAATCAACACTTCCATTTGCATTTTGAAATTGTGCATTACTTAATGGAACACCGTCAATTACATACAATGGCTGGTTGTTGCCGCCAGCAATTACTCCATAACTTCTCAACACCACTTTTACGGAAGAACCCGGTCCGCCGGTATTTGATATATCTGCACCGGCAACTTTTCCGCCAAGGTTATCAAGTAACCCAACAGGCGCATTCTTGTTTATAGCAGCAGTACCAAATGTAGCTGCAGAATAACCGAGTTTAGCTTTATTTGCTGTTTGCCCCAGCGCGGTTGTAACAACAACTTCATTTACTGTGCCTGAAATTCTTTTTACTGATACAGCAATAACAGGTTCAGCACCCACTGTTACGGTGGTATTTTCAATTCCCACTGCTGATACTTTTAAAACATCGCCGGATTTTGCAGCTATAGTAAAATTTGCATTGGCATCTGCAGAAACAGAAATTTTAGTGCCTTGAAGATTGATTGTTGCATAAGGCACCGCCTCACCATTTTGATCCCTTACTGTACCGCTTACCCTGTCCTGGGACCACGCTATTACACCTGAAAATAGTAGTAAAGTAAGGAGACTTAAAACTTTTCTCATTTTAGATAATTTAAAATTTAGCTTAAAATATGAAGATTAAAAAACCGTTAAGAAATTTTCAACAGTTTGTTAATTGCGACAAAAGAAAAGACAAAACCCTTTTTAAAAAAGCTGCAATTTACCTGGGTTAAAAAATTAAAGTTTCCTTCACAAAATATTGTAAATTTTTTTTAAATATATTCATTAGTAAGTAACTGATATTTAGATTATTAAAAGCATTTTATGTTAATAATTTTTGCAATTATCAAAGGAAATGTTAAAGCAAAAACTTGATGAACGGTAAGTTTATATAATTATTATTTGTAGTAAACAAAAGGCAATTCATTGTATGTTATCAGGTTTAATTTTCAAGTGTAATTTTGCTTAATGGAATTATTAAATGGTAAACAAAGCGCTGATAAAACTAAAGAAGAGCTTAAGCATAAAACAGATACACTAAGACTTAAAGATTTGCGTTCGCCACATCTTGCAGCAATATTGATTGGAAATAACGGAGCCAGTGAAACTTATGTAGCCAGTAAAATAAAAAGCTGTGCAGAAATTGGTTTTCAGTCTTCCTTAATACGCTTTGATGACACCATTACTGAAAAAGAATTATTAGAAAAAATAGAAGAATTGAACCAAGAGCCAACTGTGGATGGTATTTTGGTTCAGCTTCCGTTGCCTAAGCATATTCATGAGCAACAAGTGATCAATGCAATTTCTCCTGAAAAAGATGTAGATGGGTTTCACCCAGCAAATATTGGCAAACTGGTTCAGGGAACACCAACCTTTATTCCTGCCACACCTTATGGTATTATTATAATGCTACAACATTATAATATACAAACCAAAGGCAAACACGCAGTGGTTATTGGCCGCAGTAATATTGTTGGAAGACCGGTAAGTATACTGCTTAGCAGTAATAAACCTTACGGAAATGCTACTGTTACGCTTTGTCACTCGCACACACATAATTTAAAAGAATTAAGTTTGCAGGCTGATATTTTAATTGCTGCATTAGGCAAACCAGGTTTTGTAACTGCAGATATGGTAAAGGAAGGAGCTGTTGTAATTGACGTAGGCATAACAAGGATAGAAGATGCAAGTGCAAAAAAAGGTTTTCGCATTAAAGGTGATGTAAATTTTGATGAAGTAGCGCCTAAAACTTCCTATATAACCCCGGTTCCCGGCGGCGTAGGTTTAATGACGATAGCTGCGCTTTTAACCAACACCATGAATGCTTACTTAATGCGTAATAATTTAAATGAAGACATTTTTCGATAAATGATAACAGACCTGTCAACATACAAAAACCAACATTCTGCAATTACCGATAAGCTTGCAACCTTACCGGTTATGGAAGCTTTTTATACATTGCAGGGCGAAGGTTTTCACCAGGGAAAAGCTGCTTATTTTATTCGCCTTGGGGGTTGTGATGTTGGATGTTTTTGGTGTGATGTAAAAGAAAGCTGGGATGCTTCCGTTCACCCTCAAAAAACAGTGGAAGAAATCATTGTCGAAGCAAAGCAAACCATCAACAGTAAGCCATCAGATGCAAACCCGATTTTCGTAATTACGGGTGGTGAACCTTTATTGCATGATCTTGATGTTTTGACTAATCAATTAATGAGTGCAGGTTTTAAAACACATATCGAAACTTCGGGCTCTTCTCCTCTCTCCGGAGATTGGAACTGGATATGTCTTTCGCCAAAAAAATTTAAACAGCCTTTGGCAGAAGCTTTTGTAATAGCGGATGAACTTAAGATTATTATATATAATAAATCAGATTTTAAATGGGCAGAAGAAAATGCAGCGCAGGTTTCCCCCCATTGTAAGCTTTACCTGCAGCCTGAGTGGAGCAAATCCCCAGTGGCCAGTCGCTGGATAATTGATTATATAAAAGCGAACCCGCGCTGGCAGTTGAGTTTGCAGGTGCATAAATACTTAAATATACCGTAACGTCCGGCTTTCTGCATATTTCAATATTCTATTAGCCAGGACCTTTAATGAGTGTATAAAATTGTTTTTCATTTTCCGCAATATTTTTATTGTCTTTAGATTTTAAGCTAAACTTGCTGTAAATTTAATTCGCTACCGAAGTATTATTTTTTAAAAATAAATTTATAAATAACAATTGTACCTACAGCAGAAGAAATTTATTTGGGAAACAACATTAACAATTGCGGCAACAAATAAAATCGTATTTTTCAGTGCATTTATACTACATCGCAAGATGAATATACATATGATTTTCTCATTTTAAATTGCTCCGGCGCATGCCTGTTAAAGTAAGTTTTTCTAAAAGCCAGCATCCTGATTTTTATACCACTTTAAATAAAAAAGTGGAAGAATTTTTTGCATCCGGTAAGATTTCCAAAAAAGGAAATGCTTTAATGCTCTTTAAAGTATTGTTTTATTCCATAGTTTTTATTTCCACCTATCTCATTCTTATTATATTCAATACACCTGTTCCCATCCAGTTTTTATTATGGGCAGTCCTTGGTTTATTTATTGCCTTTATAGGTTTAAATATTTCACATGACGCGGTGCATGGTTCTTTATCGTCCAATAAATCGGTGAATAAAATACTCGGGTATTCATTTAATGTAATCGGCGGCAATAGTTATGTATGGAACATCACTCATAATATTGTTCATCATACTTATACCAATATAGAAGGTCATGATGAAGATATAGAGCAGATACCATTATTACGAATGTCGCCTCATCAAAAGCTTAGGAAAGTTCATCGTCATCAATATTGGTACGCTTTCTTCTTTTATAGCCTGTCTTCTTTATCCTGGGTGTTTATTAAGGATTACGTTAAATTTTTTAAGAAAGAAATTGGTAATTATAATAACAAAACGCATCCACGCATTCAATACTTTATTCTCTTTTTGTCAAAAGCTGTTTACTATACTTTGTTTATTGTATTGCCTTTTATTTTTATTAATGCACCGTGGTGGCAGATATTACTTGGCATTATTTTGATGCATATAGTACAGGGTTTAACTATGGCAATTATATTTATGTTGGCGCATGTAGTAGAAGAAACAGACTATCCTTTACCGGACAACACAGGTACTATGGAAAATACCTGGGCTGTACACCAGCTTTATACCACTGCAGATTTCGGGCGCAATAATGCGTTATTAAACTTCTTGTGCGGCGGACTTAACTTCCAGGTAGAACATCATCTATATCCTAAAATATGTCATGTACATTATAAGCGCATTTCTGTGATTGTAAAAGAAACAGCGGAAAGTTTTAATCTCCGGTATAATGATAATGCAACTTTCTTCAGTGCTATCAGCTCGCATATCCGTTTTTTAAAAGCACTCGGAAGGGCAAACCCAACTGTTACCAAACATTAATTAAGTACAATTTATCTCATGGCGACTAATCAAGATCTTGATTTTACTTATACAAGTATTGATAAAATATTCAGGCTAAGTTTTGGCGAAATGGCTGATTACAGCGGTGCCAGGTTTGATGGTGATTTTAGTATGACTGTAGAGGAAGGGCAAAGAAAAAAGCATCAGTTTATTGCTGAAAGCCTGTACATCAAAAAAGATTCAAAAGTATTAGATATGGCTTGCGGGTGGGGCCCTTTTCTCAATTACTTAAAACAAATAGAGGCAAAAGGAATAGGGGTTACGCTTTCAAAAGGCCAGGCTGCAGCATGTGTAAAAAATGGTCTTAAGGTTGAAATTAAAGATTGCCGCACTATCACACCTGATATGTTTGGAAAGTTTGATGCTGTTACCTGTATTGGAGGTCTTGAACATTTTTGTTCTGTGGAAGAATATAAAGCAGGAAAACAGGATGAGGTGTACAGCAATTTTTTTAAAACTGTAAGTAACCTGTTGCCGCCGAAAGGAAGATTTTATATGCAAACAATGGTGTTTACTAAAACCACACCTTCTATTGATAAGATGACTGTTGATGCAGATAAAAATTCTGTTGAATATGCTCTAGCACTTATGATAAAACAATTTCCGGGATCGTGGCTGCCATACAGTGAAGATCAGGTGATAAAAAATGCTGCGCCTTATATGAAACTGATTTCTAAAAGCAGCGGCAGGCTTGATTATATTCAAACTATAAAATGCTGGAGAAAAAAATTCAGAAAATTCAATCTTTATAAATACCTGCTTTATGCTTCACTTATTCCAAAATATCTTTTTAATAAAGAATTCAGGCACCAGGTAGCTATATTCAGAATAAGCCCTAACAAAATATGTTTCGAAAGTGAAACAATGGATCATTACAGGCTTGTTTTTGAAAAGATATGATCAAACCGAGCCTTTATGACGTTAACTGTAAGCAGAAGTAGTTTAAAACTTAAGCCTGATTATAAGAAAGTAATCGCAAGATTTTTTAATACCGGCAACGAGCGTTCGCTTACTATTATACAGAAAATAGTACAACTGCAGGATGATATTGTAGAAAATCTTTTTAATAATATTCTTACAGAATTTTCCAGCCGGTATAAGCATATTCAAAACATATTTTTAAATCATTTCAACAAGATAAAATATTTGCTGAATGATGATGAAATAAATGCTTTATCAGAAAATAAAAAATTATTGATCGGCGCGTATTTTACTATGGAATATTCTATAGAAGCAGCCGCTTTATTTAATCCTTCCATTGTAGAAGATACAGACCAGGAAGGCGTAAGCATTGGACAAAAAAAAGTAATTGTAAGTTTCAGAACCACCGGCGAAAGCCATATATCATCATTAATATTTAAGCGGGGAATTCTTGAAAAAGATAATGCTTTACATTTTGAATCTTCTGGCAGGTTTTTTACTGAAGGAGCAGTTACACAAAAAGAAAGAGAATCTAAAACAGCTTTCAGAGATACATTAATACAAATGAATTTGCCTGAGAATATTCTTTCTGATATTCTTGGCCAGCTGAATGATCCTTTTTCTTATAAAGAATTAGAAGCAGCTTTAAAAAATACTTTACCTGCAACACCATCGCAACCCGAACAAAAAAAACTAAAGCATGAAATTCTCGGCAATGTAAATACGAATTACGAGTTGAAATTTTCACCAGATACACTGTTATCTGAGCGCATTATTTTCCCGGTAACACGTGCAGAAAAAAACGGAATAGAAGATGCACGCTTTGTAAAATTTTTGGAAGATGACGGAACCTTTAGTTACATCGCCACATATACGGCTTATGATGGAACTACTATTTTACCGCAACTGATAATAACAAAAGATTTTTGCTTTTTTAAAATAGCACCATTACATGGTAAAGCAGCCATTAATAAAAACCTGGCTTTGTTTCCAAGAAAAATTAACGGGCAATATGTAATGCTTTCGCGTATTGATGGCTTTAATAATTATATCATGTTTTCAGATGATATTTTTATATGGGAAGAAGCTGTTTTGTTGCAACAGCCAAAGTATTCATGGGAATTTATACAAATTGGCAATGCCGGCTCTCCTGTTGAAACAGAAAAAGGCTGGCTTGTAATAACACATGGAGTAGGTGCCATGCGTAAATATTGTTTGGGTGCAAGTTTATTTGACTTAAACGATCCAACAATTGAATTAGGGCGTTTGCAGGAACCTTTGTTAATGCCTAACGAAGAGGAAAGAGATGGTTATGTACCGAACGTTGTGTATTCATGCGGTTCTATAATTCACGGAGATCAATTATTCATTCCTTATGCGGTATCTGATTATGCTTCTTCATTTGCCACTGTTCCATTAAATGATTTGCTGGATGAGATATTAAAAAGCAGTTAATACAATTAATTTTATAGAACAAAAAAGATTAAAGACTATCTCTTCTTTTTATAATTTGCCTGTATAAGTTTATATAGTTTACTGCCATTGCCTCGCTACCGAACTTATTTAACGCATGTTTACGGCATTCACACCTGCAAATGCTTTTAATGTTACTTACAGCACCAACAGCTTCCTGAATATTGTTAACTAAAAATCCTGTTCTTCCATCAATAATTAATTCTTTCATGGCACCTCTTTCAAAAGCAATAACAGGAGTGCCGCACATCATGGCTTCTGCCACACTTAAACCAAATGGTTCTTCGAAACTGATTGGATGCAATAATGCCAATGCATCTCCTAATAATTGATTGCGTTGCTGCGGACACACATTGCCTAAATAAACAACAGAAGAATCATTAATAAACGGAGCTACCATTTCTTTAAAATATGTTTCATCTTGTATAAATCCGCAAAGAATCAATTTTTTATTTGATTGAATTGCTATTTGTATAGCTTCATGTGCACCTTTATGCGGATGTATTCTCCCAAAATATAAAAGGTAATTGCCTTCTCCTTTTCCTATGTGAAACTGTTGCTCATCCAACCCGTTATAAATTGTACCTGCATAAGTGAGGTCAGCATGCCTGTCGCTGTTACTAATGGAAACATAATGCGAACGCGCATTATATTTTTTAAATACCGGGATAATTTCTTCTGAAGAAAAACCATGTATTGTAGTAAGAATCGGAGTTTGAATTAATCTTGAATAAGTAAGTGGTAAAAAATCGAAATGATTATGTATTATATCAAACTCACCAGCTTTTTCCATCAGGTTTGAAATATGAAGGCACTCAGCAACTTTTGCATCGCGGGAATATTCTCCCAATGGTTTTTGCGAAACAGATTGCAGCTTTGCATGAGTAACAGAATCTCCCGTTGCAAATAAGGTTACATCTATTCCTTTCTTTACCAAAGCTTCAGTTAATACAGATGCAACCTGTTCCCATGGTCCGTAATTTCTCGGTGGTGTACGCCATGTAAGCGGTGATAATACAGCAACTTTCATGGTTGTAATTCAAACGCAACAATCATGTGTGATATCCAGTAAGCCAATGTGCTTTCAGCACCTTGATTTAAATTAATTTCTTTCCTGTGTAATCCATCTGCGCAGCCACCGGTTAAAGGGTCATATAATGATAATCCCAGATCATTTTTACCTATAAACCATTGATAACATACATACATTTTGGATAAGTGCTCACTGTCAGATGTAATTCTATAAGCCTGCTGATAAAAAAGTATCATTGCCATAGCATCAATTCCCTGCTGGTCAAATTTTGCAAACGTCTTTTTTCCGCGTTCGCACCAGCCATTATTTCCTATAGGGCTTAGCATGCCATCATGCAATACTTTAGACTCTAAAAACTCCATAGCTTCAAAAGCAGTATTCAGGTAACCTTCGTCTCCCGTTATTTCATAAGCATTCAGTAATGCAAGCGGCAATATAGCATTGTCGTAAGCAAGAACAGGTTCAAACCAATGCCAGTCTTCTGTTTTATTGGCTCTATACATGCTAATCATTTTATCAGAAAGCTTTATCACCAGGTCACGCTTTGTATCATCAGGATAATTATATTTTACAACCTGGCAAACACCAATCACAGCATTAGCAATTCCGCGCACAGAAACAAGACGATCTATATGACAATATGCTTTGGAAAATATACTTGTTGCTGTTTTACTCAGCAGGTTTGATGGACCTTCATTTATAAGAAATCCAAGCGCCATAATTGTTCTTCCAAAAGAATCTTCTGAACCCCTTTCTTCTGCAGCAACCTTAGTATAAGTCATAAAGTTTTTAAATTCACCATTCTCTGTTTGCATATAGTGAATAAAGCTTAAGTATACCTGCAGAAGCTGTACTATTAATTTATCAGGCTTATACTTACAAGCCAGAACAGATAATAACAAAGCCCGTGAATTATCATCTATGCAATAACCTTCTTTACGATTGGGAATATTGAATATTGCGTGCTGTATAATGCCGGTATCATCAGTTAAACTGTTAATGTGCGAAAAATTTATTTTAGGCAAATCACTAAACTTGAATGTTCCTTTTTTTGATAATCGTTTTTCCTTTATTTCCATAATTTTTTTATTATAATTGAATGCCCGGAGATATTAATTCGTGTTTAATGGAATTGCTGTCCAATATTTCGCTGAATAAAGTTGCGTGGTTTTCGCCTACCTTTTTCCAGCTTGTACTCCTGGTTTTTAAAAGCGCATTATTGCTCATTTGGTTTCTTAATTGCGGATCCTGCAGAATGCGAATGGCATGCGCGGCCAATTCACTTTCACTTCCTGATGTAAGAATAACGCCGGTGTCTTTATCAAGCATTTCTTTTGCTAATACAAATGAATTTGAAATGATTGGGCAGCCCGCACTCATTGCATATAAAAACGTTCCGCTTACAGCTTGTTCAGGATCTTTTGACGTAAACAAATAGATGTCTGTCAATGCCAGGTATTCCATTAACTTTTTTGTAGGCACGTATTCATTGATCAATCTTACATTTTCCTGCAAACCAAAATCATCTATTAACTGTTGTAAATAATCGCGGTATTTTTCTCCTTCCTGTTCCAGTAAATTAGGATGTGTTTGTCCAACTACAACATACACGGCTTCAGGAAAAGCAATGCTGATTTCTTTCATTGCCAAAATACCTTTTTCAATGCCTTTGTTGGGGCTTAATAAGCCAAAGGTTGTAAGTACATGATTGTTAGAAAGATTATATTTTATTTTCAGTTCATGTTTATCTGCAGCGCTGATAGCATGTGTGCCATGTGGGATAATAATGATCTTATCAGCACTTACTCCATACTCTTCTTTTATTACATGAGCAGAATGTTTGGTCATCACAATAATTTCGGAGGCAAGCAATGCAATCGCCCTTACAAGATTCAGCATTTTTGCAGAAGGATGCGAAAGCATTGTGTGAAAACGAATTATAAAAGGTTTCTCAAGCATTGATAAAAAACCAAGTAAATATTCACCAAGTTCTCCGCCATACAAACCAAATTCGTGTTCTATACAAATGAGCTTAATATCATTATCGTTATTAATTTTTTCAGCCGTTTCTATACATGAATCCAGGTTATATGAATTCATTATGCCAGTAACAGGGTATTTATATAATGCTGAATTTTTTTCTTTATCTAATGCATAAGTTTCAATTATAAGTTCCCCTGATGTTGCATTATTAACTGCATTGATCAGATCTCTGGTGAAGCTTGCAATGCCGCATTTTTTGGGAGGGAACGTGCTAACAAAAATTATTTTTTTTTCCAAATTATTATAATGTCATTTAAATTATTAATGAGTGTAAACAAACAATAAACATTTAATGCTTGCTTATACAATTTTCAATGCAGCAATATTAATTATTGAGCTTAGGTATGCTATGAAGAAGTAAGCCGGAAGCTGATAATTGAAAGAAGTGAACAGTGAAAGGTCTGATTAGTGTCTGCCAATTTCCGGCTATTACAATGAAGGTAGTCTAATTAATCTGTAAGTATGTATATGTTTTGAATTGCTTCAGAATAGATGCCTATTTACCTGGTTCGTAAGTAGCAATCTTTAATAGTTCTCATAATGTGCTTATTAATCAATATCTTTAATTAATGAAAGAATATGATGATTTTGAGTTGAATGAATTAATAAGTGCGGGCAGGGACGCAACGCTTAAATTGAGTTATATAAAAGTAAAAAAACGAAACCAGGAAATAAAAGAACTATTGATTTTTCGCAGAAACCGGTTGAGCCTTATACGCAAACGGGCTACTGAACTCAATTTAACAGAAACAGACCTGGATAACATACATGATTATATACAGATGAAAACTCCCTAATATTTATTTGCAGTTATCAGTGAACAAAAGTGCATTTTGCATACCCCAAATTGCTTTATTTTTTTCGGTAAAATTTAGTCTTTTACAATCAATATGCTTATTATGAATAGCAGCCAACTGCTTTACAAAATCTCGAATTTGCAGTACAATATTCGTATGAAAGAAGTTGAATATATCAAAGCGTTAAACGCAGGTGATGAATTTGATATAAATTTAAAAAATGCAGCCTTAACGCTTTTAAAAGAAGATCTTGCCCTTTCGATTGAATCTTTTAATTCTCTTCCCGCTCATAGTTTTAATAATAGCTCAAAAGACTCAAAAAAACCGCGATGGTGGCAAAGCTTTTTTAATTTGAGGGCATCCTTTAATAAAAAATATTAAGTTGTATTAATTGCTCTCTTTTTATTGATAATAAGATTAAGAAAGTATGATGATGCTGATTGGTTAAAGAATTTCAATTACTAAGAACCAAATATTTTAAGGGTATTAATTTCTTTACCCGCGAAAACAAATTTCTTCACTTTTTGCAACTATTCATTCCGCGTATATTTGCCGCCCGGTTTAAAGTTGAGCAGCAATAACCCAATCTATAATTATAACATCATTCATAATGTTCAGAACACATACTTGTGGAGAATTAAGAATTGAAAATGTAAATCAAATAATTAATCTGGCTGGCTGGGTACAAACCATACGCAAGTTTGGGGCAATAACTTTTGTTGATCTGCGCGATCGTTATGGTATTACTCAATTATTGTTTGGTGAAGATTTAAATACAGCACTTGATGCCCAGCCATTAGGAAGAGAATTTGTTTTACAGGCAAAAGGCAAAGTTGCCGAACGAAGCAATAAAAACAAAAATCTTTCAACCGGTGATATAGAAGTATTGGTTGAAGAATTTAATGTATTGAATAAATCATCAGTTCCGCCTTTTACTATACAGGATGACACCGATGGCGGTGATGATCTGCGTATGAAGTATCGCTATCTGGATTTGCGCAGAAATGCAGTAAAGAAAAATATTGAATTGCGTTATGCTGTCAGCCGCTCCGCAAGAAATTATTTACACGAGAATAACTTTTACGATATTGAAACGCCCTTCTTAATAAAATCAACTCCGGAAGGTGCAAGAGATTTTGTAGTGCCTTCAAGAATGAATGCCGGAGAATTTTATGCATTGCCTCAAAGCCCGCAAACCTTTAAGCAATTATTAATGGTAAGCGGTTACGACCGTTATTACCAAATTGTAAAATGTTTTCGCGATGAAGATTTGCGTGCAGACCGCCAGCCTGAGTTTACACAGATAGACTGCGAGATGGCTTTTGTAGAACAGGAAGATATTATAAATATGTTTGAAGGCCTTGTTAAACGCATTTTTAAAGATGTAAAAGGTATAGATTATAATGAACCTGTTGAACGCATGAGCTGGGAAGATGCAATGTGGAACTACGGCAATGATAAACCGGATATACGGTTTGAATTAAAAATTAAAAATTTAAAAGTTAAAGGTCAAAATAATTTTCAGCCACTTTCAACGACGGAATTTGGTGTATTTAAAAATGCTGAAACTATTGTCGCTATTTGTATTCCTGATGCGGCTGAGTATTCCCGCAAGCAAACAGATGAATTGATTGAATGGGTAAAACGCCCGCAAATTGGAATGGCTGGTTTAGCCTTTGTAAAAATGAATACTGATGAAACGATCAAAAGCAGTTTTGATAAATTTTTTAATGAAGATCAATTAAAAGAGCTATCAACATTTTGCAAAGCGCAAAAAAATGATTTGATCCTAATACTTGCCGGCCGCGAAGAACGCACCCGCAAAGCAATGAGCGAATTACGTTTGGAAATGGCAAAGCGTTTGGGTTTGCGTAAAGACAATGAATTTAGATTACTCTGGGTGTTTGATTTTCCCCTGTTTGAATATGATGAAGAAAGTAATCGTTGGGTGGCAAGGCATCATCCATTTACATCACCAAAGCCAGATGATATTGAAGTGATGATCAATAATAATCCTGCAATTGAAAATGCAGAAAAATATTTAGAACATCCTTATGCAAACATAAAAGCAAATGCTTATGATATTGTTTTAAACGGTAATGAAATCGGTGGCGGTTCTATCAGGATTTATCAAAGAGAATTACAGGAAAAAATGTTTGCTGCATTAGGAATGAGCAACGAAGAAGCACTGCATAAATTTGGGTTTTTATTAGGCGCTTTTGAATACGGCGCTCCTCCGCATGGAGGCATTGCATTTGGTTTTGACAGGCTTTGTGCTATTCTCGGGGGCAGTGAAAGTATCAGGGATTTTATTGCATTCCCTAAAAATAATGCCGGCAGAGATGTAATGCTTGATGCGCCTTCTGCTATTGATGAAAAGCAATTGAACGAATTGAGCATTAAATTAAATTTGAAATAACACTCTATGAAACTTACTATTTACCGCATAATGAGTTTTCTGTTATTACCTATGGCAATACTGTTTGCAATAGGTTTTTTAATGTTTTTAAGAGCTGCTTTTGCTAATCCACCGGTTTTTATTTCATTATTTTTTGCGGCAAGTATTGCCATATACACTTTTGCATCTTTAAATTTTTTAATAAAAGGAATTGATGGAAAAAAAATTTTAGGAAGGTCTTCAAAAGATTGGCTGATAGTAAATGCGATAGTAAGTATTATTTATTCTTTGATAGCTATTTTTCAAAGATTTGTTCTTTCATCTAATCCTGCAATTGTTGAGAATTATGCAACTGCACTTAAAAACAACGGAGATATTAAAATTCCGGATGTTCAGATTAATCAACTTATAAATGGCATTTCTTATTTTTTAATGATATATGGCATTGTGCTGTTTTTACATATTATTTTAAGCTTCAGGTATATTAAGCAATATGGTTATCTTTTTCAAAACGAAAAAAATAATTAATTACCAAAAATGCTATGTATACATGGTATAATTTTATCAAAATTAAAAAGCTACATTGCCGAATGTTAAGAAATTATTACCAATTTAATTAAACAGGCACTTGGTTTACTATTCAGTCATTTTTGCAAAAACACTTTTATGTCATTAAACACAATAATGAGAATTTTTCAGCCGAAAGACAAGGTGTTTTATACTTTTTTTGAACAGGTAGTTGATACTGTTTCTGAAATGAGCGACCTGCTAAAGAAATTGATTGTGGAAACGGAAAGAGATAAAAGATTCGCCATTCTTAGCGAAATTGAAAATGCCGAACACAAAAATGATGATACTACCCATCGCATTTATACTGAGCTTGGCAGAACTTTTATAACTCCTTTTGACAGGGAAGACATTCATTATTTAGCTACAACTCTCGACGATGTTGCTGATTATATTTATGCGTCGGCCAAACGCATGGCTTTTTACAATATAAGTAATGATGATGAAGGTATAATAAAGCTGGCAAACCTTATAGGATTTGCTGTACGGGAATTAAAAACGGCAGTAACCGGCTTACGTAATATGCGCGATCTTCAGGCAATGACAACTGCCCTGGTAAAAATAAACAGTATAGAAAACCAGGCAGATGATATTTATGATTTGAGCATTGAACGATTATTTGACATGGAAGAGGATATAAAAATGCTTATAAAAAAGAGAGAAGTTTATCATGCTATGGAAACCGCAACCGATAAATGCGAAGATGCCGGCAATGCAATTGAATCTATAATTGTAAAATACGCATAATCAATCCTTAATTGGCACCCATGTCAACGCTACTAATTGTAATCGTAGTTCTTGCAGTAATTTTTGATTTTATTAATGGTTTTCACGATGCAGCAAATTCAATTGCCACCATTGTTTCAACAAAAGTGCTTACCCCGTTCCAAGCAGTTGTATGGGCAGCATTTTTTAATTTCCTGGCTTATTTTATTTTTAGCGATCATGGAGTTGCCAATACTGTTGCGAAAACAGTTAATACAGGCAGTTTTGACCTTGTAGTTGTTTTAGCAGGTGTAATAGCGGCAATATGCTGGAACCTGCTTACCTGGTGGTATGGAATACCTTCTTCATCTTCGCATACATTAATTGGAGGTTTTGCAGGTGCAGCCATTGCACACTCGGGTTTTGGAAGTATAAACTGGTCACTTAACGGTGGCATTAGCCTTACGCTTATTTTTATTTTAATCGCACCCATAGTTGGCATGATCATCTCTATGTTCATTACCCTTGTAACCATACAAAAAAACTTTTGGCTAAAGATTCTTATCATAGTTGTTGTTGAAGCAGTGTGCCTGATTTTTATAAAATTTAAAAAGCCATTTGAATTCTGGGCTTTGCTGGCATTAGGTGTCATCTTCGTCGCATCTTATTTCTATACTCATTTTAAGGGAGAAACGGCGAGGCGCTCCACTAAAATGTATAAACGTCTGCAACTGGTTTCATCTGCGAGCTTTAGTATTGGCCATGGTGGAAGTGATGCGCAAAAAACAATTGGTATAATTGGAGCAGCAATGGTGGCAAATAATATAATTCCAAATATTCAAAGCATACCGGAATGGGTTCCCTTTATGTGCTATACTGCAATGGGTTTAGGTACCATGAGTGGAGGATGGCGAATTGTAAAAACCATGGGTACAAAAATTACAAAAGTTACACCGCTGGAAGGTGTTTGTGCAGAAACTGCCGGCGCAATTACTTTGTTTACAGCGGCCAATCTTGGCGCACCTGTTAGCACCACGCATACAATAGCAGGCTCAATAATGGGCGTAGGCGCTACCAAGCGTTTAAGCGCCGTTCGCTGGGGCATTACTATTAATCTTATATGGGCCTGGGTGCTTACCATCCCGGTTAGCGCATTACTTGCCGCAGGATTATACTGGTTCTTCCACCTGTTTTCTGTTTAGTTTTATTTATTTTGCATCTTATTAGCCTGTTATGAAAAAAATTCTGGTTAGCGGGGGCTGTGGTTATATTGGTGCGCATACAATTGTTGACCTTATTGAGAATGGATATGATGTAATTTCCATTGATGACAATTCACGTTCCTCAACTTACCTGCTGGATGGCATAGAAAAAATTACTGGTAAAAAAATAAAAAATTATAAAGTAGATCTTAAAAACTTTGATGAAACGCTTGCTGTGTTCCAGGAAAATGATGATATAAATGGTATTATACATTTTGCTGCATACAAAGCCGTTGGTGAAAGTGTTGCAGAGCCTTTGCTTTACTATGAAAACAATCTTTTTTCTTTAATAAATATTCTTAAATGTGTAAAAGAATTTAATATTCCGCATTTTGTATTTTCATCTTCCTGCACGGTGTATGGCAATCCTGATGCAATACCTGTTACAGAATCTTCACCTGTAAAAAAAGCAGAATCACCTTATGGCGCAACAAAACAAATGGGCGAAATTATTGTTGAAGATTATACCAAAATAGAAGTTTGCAACGCAATTTTATTACGATATTTTAATCCTGTTGGCGCGCATCCATCTGCACTAATTGGAGAACTGCCTTTAGGCAAACCTCAAAATCTTGTACCAGCAATAACGCAATGTGCTATTGGAAAAATTAAGCAAATGGTTGTTTACGGCGATGACTATCCAACCCGTGACGGAAGTTGCGTTCGTGACTATATACATGTGTGTGATATTGCACATGCGCACACGCTTGCATTGGAATTTCTTATTAATCAAAAAAATAAATCTGCATGCGAAATATTTAATTTAGGCAGCGGCAATGGAGTAACTGTGCTTGAAGCGATAAAAGCTTTTGAAAAAATCTCCGGTAAAAAATTAAACTATAAAATTGGACCCAGAAGGCCGGGGGATGTGATTGCTATTTATGCTAATAATGATTTTGCCAAATCAACTTTAAATTGGGATGTGAAATACAATCTTGAAGATATGATGCAGACAGCATGGGATTGGGAAATTAAAATTAAAAAAGATGAAGAGCTTATAGATGCGCAAAATCACGTTTTAAATTAAATTATAAGATATTTATTGAAAATTTGCCATTAAACTTTATTGTTGCCAATTCATCTGAATAACTGGTTTAGAAATTACAAAAAATACCTGCATGCAAATTGAAGACAAGGAATTATTACAACAGTTCAGGCGGCCGGATACAAAAGAAACAGCATTTACAGAAATTATAAAAAAATACCAGGAAAAATTATACTGGCATGTGCGCAGAATGGTGGTTGATCATGATGATGCTAACGATGTTTTGCAAAATGTTTTTATAAAGGTTTGGAACGGTCTTGAAAATTTTAGAGAAGATAGCCAGTTATATACATGGTTGTATAGAATTGCTACTAACGAAAGTCTTACCTTTCTTGAACAACAAAAGAAAAGAAGCACGATTAGTTTAAATGATGTAGAATCCGGGCTTGCTAATAAAGTAGTGGCAGATAAAAATTTTGACGCGAACCGGCTTGAGTGGAAACTTCAATTAGCCATTCAGCAATTGCCTGAAAAGCAAAAACTTGTTTTTAACTTAAGATATTATGATGAAATGCCGTATGAAGAAATGAGCCGTGTGTTAGATACCAGTGAAGGTGCTTTAAAAGCAAGTTATCATCACGCCGTGAAAAAAATAGAAGAATTCATTAAAAATAATTAAACGGTTTAAAGCTATAAGTGTCAAAATAACACCATGCAGGATAAAATTAACATATTGAATGAACTTAAAGACGCTGGTGCATCTGTTTTAATAAATGCAGGTAATAAAAATTATTATGCTGTTCCTGAAGGTTATTTCAACAACCTGCCTAATGATATATTATTGCATGTTTTTGTAAAATCATTGCCATTAACCAATGTTTATACGGTTCCTGAAAAATATTTTGAAAACCTGCCGCAGTTTATACTTGAAAAAATACATATCCCGCTTTTAACTAATAAACAAAACCTTTATTCGGTTCCGGATGGATATTTTAATACTTTTTCGGACAATATTCTTAAGAAAATAAAATCTTCTGAGGTTCAGCAAGAACTGGAAGAAATTTCCCCTTTTTTAAGTAAGATAGAAAAGAGGAATGTTTATTCTGTTCCTGAAAATTATTTTTCAGAAATCAGTTTTCAAAAAACAACCAATGTTGGCGATTCTAAACCAGTAGCAAAAATAATTTCACTTGGCAATAGAACCCGCACCTGGTTAAAATATGCGGTTGCCGCCTGTGTTACTGCGATATTATTTGGAGGAGGTTATTTATACTTTTCTAATGGCAAACAAGATAATGTTGCAATTTCCTCACTATCCACAATGGATGTGCAAAAAGAAATCTCCGGATTAAGCGATGATGAGATAACAAATTATTTAAAAGACAATAATAATATGGCTGTATACACGAGTTCTGAGCCTGATGATTCCCAATTACCCGGTACGGATATTCAAAATTTGCTGCAAAATGTATCGGACGAAGAAATACAGCAATATTTGAACAACGATCCCCAATCCCCGAAATCAGGGAAGGGGATTTAAAAATGAAAAAAATGAAAAAAATATATACTTTATTATTGTTTTTATTCTTTCATAATTACTTTTGCCAGTCGCAACCACCTGAAGGAGACGATGGTAGTAAAGTAGAAGTAATAAAAATGGCTTATATTACTCATGAATTAAATCTTACTCCGCAGGAAGCACAAAATTTCTGGCCCGTATACAATAACTATGTAAATGAAATTAAACAGGCAAGAAATCAATATCCGAATGATGAGGTAGCTTTTGAAAAAAAGGTTGTTGGAATTAAAGAACGTTATCAGGGAAATTTTAAAAAGGTATTGGGAAACAATAGTCAAAGAGTAAATAAAGTTTATACAACGGATAAACAATTTAATAACGCACTTAATAACGAATTAAAGAATCGCCAGCAAAAAAAACAAAATTTTCAGCAACCGCAACAAAAACAAATACAGCCTCAACAGCCACACAAAAATGAGAACAAGCCTGCTAATAATAATAACAATAATAATATAAAGCGTGGAAGTGGGAATGCAAAAAAACCACATCCTCCTTTTTAAACCATATTTAATTCGGTGTTTTTCATAGGTTAGCAACGGCCAGCCCTTTTTAGGGCCGGCCTATTTTTTGCCGCTAAATTTAAATAAGTATTAAACTATAATCTGTGGCTTGTGCTTTCTGTTGCTTGTGCTTTAATTATCCGTCTTTTGGGATGGCAATATGTAATGTTTTTGTGAACTTCTTTGAAGCACTATTTGCCATCAATTAAATTTTACCGCTACAAGTATTTACTCATGAAGTAAAATTAATTCAGTCATCAATTATAATACTTAAGATAACCAGACTAATATTGATTTGTGCTTAGCAAAACCAATGTGCATGCTTCCATTGGCAAAATTTTATTTTTTCTGGCAAGTGCGGCTAATTCCTGATTTTCGGCACCCGGATTAAAAATAATACGCGTTGGGTGAAGATTCAAAATATAATCATAATACTGCCTCTGATTTTGCGCATTGAGATACAAAGTAACTGTATCAACATTTTCAATTGACAATGATTCTGTAATTATGTCTGTACCATTTATTTTCCCTTGTCTTTTACCAATTGGTATTACCTCATGCCCATGAGCAAGAAGCCTGTTAACTGCAAGATAACTATAGCGTGAAGGATTTAATGAAGCACCCAACACAACAGTTTTTTTGTTCATTAATTTATTACTTGTAAATACTTATTAAAAAAGAAAAGATTTATTTTAAGAATGCAAATTATATTTTTGCATCAATGATTTAAAAGGCCCCGTAGTTCAATGGATAGAATAGAAGTTTCCTAAACTTTAGATACAGGTTCGATTCCTGTCAGGGCTACAAAAATCAGGCTTTACTCTTACCGGATGAAACCAAAACAATAACTCCGGCAGCTGTAACTATGATACCTGCATACAGCGGCCAATTAACAGATTTTTCTTCCTTCTTATTTATTTCAATCGGACCTACGTCTGCTACCTTTTTTTCTGTTGTAAAATTAATTGTTCTAAAAACTATCATAACAATTCCAATTATTACTAAAACAATTCCTAAGGTTTTCATGTATTCTAAATTATTTTGTAGTAGAAAATATTTTTTCAATAGTATGCATCATACCGCTCATAGGTCCTTCCATTTTATTAGTACGGTCATCAACGGAAGAATCATCCATTAACTCTCCCATGTTCAATTCAACAGGCAGATGCTTTAGAATGTTGGAACGCTGCTCTGTAAAAAAAGTGGTTACACCTTTAGCATTTATATCTTTAATTTCTTTTCTTAAAACCTCTATTATTGATGAAACAGTATTTTTCATTTCTGTTTCTCCGTCAGCTTCAGAAACGCCTGAATAATTGGAAACAGATTCTATTATTCTATTTCTTTTATCTCCAAATAATACCGTTAAGATATTATCTGTATCTTTTAAATTTAATAAATCTGCGCTCTGGCTTTCGTTTCGGGTATGTTTGTAAAAGCCTACAAGCAAGGCAGGTATCACAGCATTGCCTAAATCAGGGGTCTGTGATTTTCCAGGTTCCGGTGCTTGTGTATTAGGATCAATTTTTGGAATGGGTTTAAAACCAATATGCCTGCGCACTTCTTCAATTATATCAATTGATGCCATAATAATAATTTTAATACATCAAATGAAATAATCATGCCATTTACAGCATAATTAATACTTGTTGACGCAGTTAAAAAATTACTCGGCTTCTGAAAAAACAGACTTTGATTTACTTTTTAAAATTTTGGGAATTTCGTCGGGCGTAGACTTTTTGAATAGCATTGCCGTCCATACATGATCAAGCGCAACCTGATTGATTGCTTCATATTCAGTGTCAATTAATACCTCCCAGCTTGTATGCCGGTTCAAATCGCTGGCGATCTTACTCGTAATTTTTGGATAAGCAATCCACAATTTACTATTACAGTGCAGGGCAGGAAAAACATCCTGCAATATATTGGACAACTGATTGCGGTTTACAGCGAATATCAAAGCAAAATCAATCTTTCTCGCCTTTAAAAGCGGTGTTACATTTTTTGCATATGATAATTTCGCAAATTGCTTCTCAATTGAAGATGGAAGACCTTGGATTAATAAGTTTTTGTCTTCACTCAAATCCAATTTTTCAAACAAACTGTTAGAGAACATTCTGTAGATGAAATTTTGTATTAACAATACGGGACTGCAAAGGTAAGTATTTTCTACGTTATACAATCATTTCAGGAAAAAAGCATCCAAAATAAAAATCTAAAAATATTTTTATACTTTTAATAAATGCCTAAACCTGATATAATTGCTTCAAAAAATTTCCCTTTTTTAAGGTTTTTTTTACTGTTAATAGCAGGTATAATTTTTCAATGGTATTTAAAAATAAATCTTACCGCAATAATTATATTTACCTGCAGCATTCTTTTTTTACTTTTTGCATTCTATTTTTTACCGCTGTCAAAAAAATTTGTATTTGCCAAGATTCGCGGCGTTCTCTTTCTATTGTTATTTTTCAGTGTTGGAATGTTTGTTACATGGCAGCAAAACATTCATAACAATATAAAATGGTATGGAAAAATTTATAAGCCTGCAGATGAAATACTTGTTACCATCCGGGAACCGCTGGTTGAAAAACCAAATTCTTACAAAGCTCTTGCTAATATAACTGCAATATATAAAAATAGAGTTTGGGTTGCTTCAACCGGTAATGTGCTGTTATATTTAAAAAAAGAGAGCAATTTACCGTCCCTAAAATATGGCTCTCAAATTGTATTCAATAAGCAACTTCAGCCTATACAAAACAGCGGCAATCCTGCGGCCCTTAATTATAACCGCTATTGTCTTTTTCAGAATATAACAGCACAGGTTTTTATTTCTGCGAAAGATTATGTAATACTTCCATCTAAAAATAAAAACATATTTCAGCAATCTTTATTCAGCATAAGAGATTGGGCTTTGAATGTACTTAAACAAAATATTCATTCCCCAAAGGAACTTGGCATTGCAGAAGCTTTGTTAATAGGTTATAGAAATGATTTAGATAAAGATTTGGTACAAGCATACAGTAATACAGGTGTCGTGCATATTATAGCGATCAGCGGTTTACATATCGGTGTAATTTACAGTGCGCTGTTGTTATTCTTCTCTTTACTTAAACCATCCAAATTTAAAAGATGGATCGAGCCTGTTACAATCTTATGTATCATCTGGATATTTACGCTTATAGCAGGCGCAGCGCCATCTGTGCTAAGAGCAACTGTAATGTTTACATTTATTCTTTTTGGAAGGTTTTTAGGCAAGAATGGTAATATTTATAACACGCTTGCCGCATCTGCATTTGTTCTGCTTGTTTCAAATCCATTTTACTTATGGGATGTTGGTTTCCAGCTTTCTTATGCAGCCGTGTTAAGTATTGTTATTTTCTTTAAACCTGTAAATAATTTGCTTTATTTCAGAAATAAGTTTTTAAGATGGATCTGGCAGCTTAGTGCAGTTAGTATATCAGCTCAGGTTTTTACGTTGCCGCTGGTTATTTATCATTTTCATCAGTTACCACTTTTATTTTTAGTAAGTAATTTATTAGCGGTGCCGTTATCAGGCATTATTTTATTTGAAGAACTATTATTATTTTGTTTTTCATGGTGGCACGCAGCAGCAGTAACAATTGGATGGCTTACCGAAAGTTGTGTAAAATGGATGAATCAATTTATTGAATACATCAACAAAATTTCCTTTTCTGTTTGGGATGGTTTGCATATTTCAATTCTCCAGCTAATAGTCATTCTTTTAATTATTAGCCTTTTGTCTTTGTGGATATTCAGCAGGAACACTAAAAATTTTGTCTTAGCATTGTCATGTACTGTAGTATTTTTTATTCTGCGTGATGCAGACATCATTCATCACAGGCAGCAGCAAAAAATAATAGTTTATAATGTTCCTAAATTAAGTGCGGTTGATTTTATTGCTGGCAATACTGTGCACTTTGCAGGCGATTCAGTTGCATTAAAAGACGCTTTCCTCAAAAACTTCAACTTAAAGCCTGCGCGTATAAAAAACCGCGTTTATCAAACAAAAGATATAATACTGCCTTATGTAAACAATTTTATTTTAAACATTAATTCTTCTAAAATTTTAATTCTTGATGAACCTTTTGTGTCACGTACTTTAACACAAAAAATAGTTGTTAATATTTTAATTCTGTCCAAAAAAATTAAGCAATCACCTGCCGAATTAAGCGATTTATTTAAGTGCGATTTTATTGTTGCAGACAGCAGTGTTCCAATCTGGCAATCTGCAAAATGGAAAAAAGAATTTGAGCAATTACATTTGCGCTTCTTTTCAGTAGCACAACAAGGTGCATTTACTTTAAAACTATAAGTTCAAACACTTATTATGCAGAAAAAAATCTCCAGCGCTTTAATTTCTGTTTTTTATAAAGATGGATTAGAGCCTGTGGTAAAAACATTACAACAGCTTAACATAAAAATATATTCAACAGGAGGCACGCAAAAGTTTATCGAAGATTTGAACATACAATGTGAGCCTGTTGAAAAGCTTACAACTTATCCTTCTATTTTAGGTGGGCGTGTTAAAACATTACATCCTGCTGTGTTTGGTGGCATTTTGGGCAGAAGAGATTGGGATCAGGATATTAAAGAAATGCAACAATACAATATACCTGAAATTGATTTGGTGATCGTAGATCTTTATCCTTTTGAAGAAGTTTTAGAACAGCAGAAACAAAAAGCATCTTCTTCCAAAGAAAGTTTGGAGGAAGCGCTCATTATTGAAAAAATTGATATTGGCGGTCCTTCAATGATTCGTGCTGCAGCAAAAAATTTTAAAGATGTGCTTGTTATTGCTGCAAAAGAAGATTATCAGCCGCTTGTTGAATTATTGCAGAACCAGCAAGGCGAAACAAATTTCGAGCAACGCAAACAATATGCAGCCAAAGCTTTTGAAGTAGTAATGAATTATGATATTGCCATAAGCAATTATTTCAATCAGTCATTATTCAATCCTTTTCATTCAAAACAATCTTTACGCTATGGCGAAAATCCTCACCAGCATGCAATGTTTTATGGAGATTTAAAAGAAAGTTTTGATCAGCTACACGGCAAAGAAATTTCCTATAATAATCTTGTTGATATAAATGCGGCTATTGAATTAATTAGCGAATTTGATGCACCAGATAATATCACATTTGCTATTATCAAACACACAAATGTTTGCGGCATTTCACAAAGAAGTTCAATAAAAGAAAGCTGGGATGCTGCTTTAGCCGGAGATCCGGAAAGCGCATTTGGAGGCGTGCTTGTAACCAATGCAACAGTTGATGCAGCCACAGCCTCAGCTATTAACGAGCTATTTTTTGAGGTACTAATAGCACCTTCTTTTAATGAAGATGCTTTACAGATTCTAAAATCAAAAAAGAACCGCATTTTACTTCAACTCAAAACCCAAAACGTAAAGCTGAAAACTCAATATAAATCTGTTTTAAACGGAACGCTTGTGCAGGATAATGATGAAGGAAATTTTAGCGAATGGAAAGAAGTTGGCGGAAGAACAACAACACAAACAGAGCATGATGATCTGGTTTTTGCAAACATAGTATGCAAGCATTTAAAAAGTAATGCAATTGCTTTAATAAAAAATAAACAGCTTATTGGCAAAGGTTGCGGACAAACAAGCCGCATTGATGCACTGCGCCAGGCTATTGAAAAATCAAATCAATTTAAATTTGATTTGAAAGGCGGCGTATTAGCAAGTGATGCATTTTTCCCTTTTAATGATTGTGTGCAGTTAGCGCATGCTGCCGGTAT
>Ga0206942_1086_pt1 | contig 28086 bp, 22 predicted proteins | sample Alteio_BWOrgHeat_6_FD_153253 | JGI IMG/M metagenome (GOLD analysis project Ga0206942, IMG submission 153253) | Enriched cells from forest soil in Barre Woods Harvard Forest LTER site, Petersham, Massachusetts, United States -... | ecosystem: Environmental > Terrestrial > Soil > Temperate forest > O... | reverse complement strand
TTGCCTGGGAGGCCCGGGGCGAACAATGCTTTGAATTTGGTTTTCATACGCTGATTTTGGTTCCTTTCGAAAGTGTGGCTAGTGTAATACGCGTAAAAACAGTTAGCCAATAATTCCTTGAGCTCACCGAAAAATTTTGATAGCTTAGTCACCCTGTTCATACCTCATCGCTGAATATTCAAGGCAACTTCCCAGGATTTTTCAGAAATTTTCAGGTTTCCAGTGCGGGATTGTTTTTGCTTCTGTTTTAGACGATAGGAAAAATTAACATTATTTGAAAGGGAGGGGTGATTCATGAGACAAAAGTTTACGCCACTGGCACTTGGCTTATGCGTTCTTGGTATGATTTCTGTTCCAGTGTTTGCTGCAAGTCACAATCAGAATGTAGATCAGCTTGCAAAACAACTGGCACAATTGCAAAAACAGGTGAATGCGTTACAGGCACAATTGCGTTACCAGAATAAACAGCCTGTGGCCTCCACCGTGAGCACTGGAAAAACTGCCAAACGTCATGGCGCTACGCAAGCTTCGACAGCATCCTCTTCTTCCTATGATGCGACCCATAATAATAACAATGCGCCTATTTCCGGTATTTCAACCTTGCCAACGTCAGGTACAACGTATATTCCTGTTGACGTGGATGTACCTGGACAATCTTTCGTATCCAGCGGTCCCTACATTGGCGTGCCCTTGCAATTCTCAGGCTCCAACCTGATCGTGAATACACCCAGTGTCAACCAGGACGTTGCCTTGTTGAAAGTACGTAAAAATATTCACGAACGCTTGCAGGGTCTGGGTGTGATTGAAGAGCCGGATCATGCTCACGTGCTGTTGAGCGGTCAGGTCGAAGGTCAGGCTTATTACCAGGATATTGGCGGTGGTCCAAACAATACCAACATTGATCTGACCAATGTGACGCTGGATACCTATATTCTGGGGCCCAGTCAGTGGTTGTCGTCATTGATTTCGTTTACCTATGACAATCTTTCGGGCACGGCTGATGGAACCTTTGCAAGTAATTCGACTGATCTGAACTCACGTGTTTATATCAGACAGGCATTCTTTACCATTGGTAATCTATCACTCACGCCATTTTACGGCACAACGGGTCAGTACTATGTTCCATTTGGTACCTATGCCAGTAACATGGTGACCAGTCCGTTGACGCTGGATGTAGGACGGGTCAAGGCGCGTGCCATTCTGCTGGGTTATCAGCCACAGTTGGCCAATACACCTTATGCAGCTGCCTATATTTTCCAGGGTGATACGCATGCGGGCGCAACGAATCGGGTGAACAACGGCGGTATTAACCTGGGTTATCGTTTCTCGCGCAGCAAATGGAGTGGTGATGTGGGCGCGGGTGTGATTGCCAATATTGCGGATTCCGTAGGCATGCAGGCTGTTTCCAATAGCACGGGTATTTTTAACGGTTTCGGTGGTGTGAATGGTACGGGTAATGAAAGAATTGCGCATCGTGTTCCGGCTTACGATTTGAGAGCAACGCTTGATTTTGGCAGCAAGTACGATCTTCTGCTTGAATTTATTACGGCATCCACTGCGTTTAATACCAATGATTTGACGATGAACAGTCATGGCGCAAGACCGAAAGCGTTTAACTCGGAATTGTCATACAGCTTTCAGACGTTTGCGCGTCCAACGGCAATCGCAATTGGTTATGGTTTGACGAAAGATGCATTGGCATTGCAATTACCGGCACAGCGTTATTCGACAACGCTTAACACGTCCATCTGGAAAGATACCTTGCAAAGTCTGGAGTTCCGTCATGATGTGCATTATGCGAAGAGCAGTTATGCGAGCGGTTCGCTGGTGCCTGCACCGCAAGCCAGTGGTCAGGCGGATAATGTGCTGACTGCGCAGTTTGATGTGTATTTTTAAACAATACCGACTGGTAAAGTGGTAGGGTGGACACGCGCTTTGTCCACCCTTGTGCTAACGTTTGTTACTTTTGCGAATTTTAAAAACTCTAGTATAATCATCTAGTTGCTAAAATTTAGCCCAAAAAAACTTTTTTCGACGTCTAAATTTCTCAGTATAATCAACAACTTGTTCGATTTCTCCCGGTAAGTGTCGCTAAAATCTGCTAACGTGCTGCTAAAATGCAGTAAAATGCAAGATCGCGCAGTAAAATCTGCGAACGTGTTTAGCAGGTTTTTCGTTTTATGGCTTAGCAGGGTATCGGATTCTGGGTATAGCCTTGAATTTAACGACCAATTATCTGAAAAAGCAGGCAAGCAGTTTCAGTGTATTTCTTCCCGAGGTGTTTTTTCTTCATTTTTTAGACCAGAATCTCAAGCGACACGTGCCATTTTGCAAGCGTTTAAAGCGAATGATGATGAGGTTAAAGAGGTTGCGGGATCTCGTCGAGCTTGGACTGTATAAGTACAACTCAGGTTAAACACGTTAACAGATTTTATTGCACGTTCTTGTATTTTGTTGCATTTTAGCAGCAAGATGCTGCATTTTAGCGACTTTTACCGGAAGCAATCACACAACTTATTGATTATACTGGAAAATTTTGACATCGAGAAATTTTTTTTGACGTGTTTTTTTGTAAGACCATGATTATACTGAGGTTTTTATAAGTCCCCCTGCGCTAGGAGCTGCACAGGATGACGCAAGGGGGGCTACTGTGCACACACTTTGTGTTTATATTGACCCCAACCCACGCGTTCTACGTAGCTCCTTACCCTTGCGTCATCCTGTGCAGCTCCTGGCGCAGGACCCAGTGTCTTTAATGCATTTATAAATTAATGGAAATAAAATTTATGGCATCCTATGTTTATATACTTTCATCAGGTCGCAATGGAACACTTTATATCGGTGTTACCAATAATTTAATAAATCGCATCTTGCAGCATAAGACAAAGCTTGTTCAAGGATTTACTGCACAATATAGCGTCGATAAACTTATTTATTATGAAGAATATGATGATATTGCTATTGCAATTCAGCGGGAAAAACGTTTAAAAAGTTGGTTGCGAAAATGGAAGGTACGATTAATTGAAAAAAATAATCCGTATTGGCAAGATTTATTTGATCAATTGTCAGGATAGGCGCTGGGTCCTGCGCCAGGAGCTGCGCAGGATGACGCAAAGGTAGGAGCTACGTAGAACGCATGGGTGTTGAGGTCAATATAAACACAAAGTGTGTGCAGGGTAGCGCCTGCGGAGGAAGGCGTCCCAGGCAGCGCTTATCCATAACTAATTGTATGGACCCTACCATTTACTAAAAGGCTTCAAAGAGCCAGAATGAAAAGTTGTTAACAGTCATTCAAATTCAACGGAGGATCCATATGAAAGATATTAAAGTATTAGGGATAGATTTGGCAAAGAATGTTTTTCAGGTTATTTAAATCCTCCGCAACACTTCCAGATAATACTGCTCATCCGGCAAACTGCCTGTTTGTTGTGCGTCCCATAATATTTTACCGAGACACTCCAGCATTTGATGTTCTGCGAAATGTTCATCATGAAATTTTTTACAAAGATTCTGATAAATCAATCGAATACCCGGAGGGCTATCAGCAGCAATTTGTTCGCGAACCGCCAAATGCAGGCTGATATGTAAAAAAGGGTTGGATTCATCGAATTCAAGCGCTGCGGTTTTTTCGGGATGATCAAATAATTCATGGTATTCAGGATGCCATAAAATAATGTCAATAATGATCGATTCCAACGGTTCAACCAGCAGATGTTCCTTATACTTCTGCCACGCGTCATAAAAAACCTTGCGCATTTCGTCACGCGTCATATTGTCTTATCCGGATATTTGCACAGATCGCTAATGGGACATGCAGTGCAGCGTGGTTTACGTGCCACACAAACATAGCGTCCGTGTAAAATGAGCCAATGGTGTGCGTCAGGTAGAAATTCTTTTGGAATAATCTGTAGCAATTGTTTTTCAACTTCGAAAGGTGTTTTGCCTTTTGCCAGTCCAATGCGTTGCGCGACTCGAAAAATATGCGTGTCGACTGCAATGACAGGTTCACCAAAACAGGTATTTAACACGACATTCGCTGTTTTGCGTCCAACACCCGGTAATGCTTCCAGTGCGGTGCGATCGTGTGGAACGTTTGAACCATGCTGATTTACCAGAATCTGGCAAGTTTTCATGATGTTTTTTGCTTTCGTATTAAATAATCCAATAGTTTTGATGTAATTTTTAAGCGTGTCTTCCCCGAGCGCCAGTATTTTTTCCGGCATATTGGCTATTTGAAAAAGTGGACCCGTTGCCTTGTTAACCGAGATATCGGTCGCTTGAGCCGACAGCATCACAGCTACCAATAATTCAAACGCGCTATGATAAATGAGTTCAGTCGCGGGTTTAGAGTTGGCTTTCTGAAAGCGTTGAAAAATGTGGCGTACCTGTTTTGGGGTCATAATGAATGTAATAAAAAAGTTATCTCTGGTCAGGGCGTGTCCCCATTCCATTTATAAGGTTTAAAAAGCGGTAAAATCGGCCAAAATGCGCGAAAATTCTCGTTAAATAGCGGTGCTATTTGCCTCAAATTTTCGCACATTTTGACTCGATTTCCCACTTTTTAAATCTTATAAATAGAATGGGGACACGCCCTAAATTGTACAGTATAATCGTCCACCATTGTAGATTATTGAGGCTAGCAGGCCATGCAAAATCCAAATCCCTATTTAAGCATTGTTATTCCCGTTTATAACGAACAGGAAACATTGGAAGAGCTCTATCGTCGTTTGACCGCAGCGCTTGATAAAACAGGTAAAACGTATGAGATTATCCTGACCAATGATGGTAGCAAGGACCTCTCATCGGAGATTTTGCGGGAATTGCATAACCGTCGTCCTTCTCAAATTCGAGTGATCGAATTTAATGGTAATTTTGGTCAGCACATGGCAATTATGGCGGGTTTTGAAAAAGTACGTGGCGAAATTGTCATTACCATGGATGCTGATTTGCAAAATCCACCCGAGGATATTTATAAACTGGTTGAAGCCATCGAAGCAGGCCATGACGTGGTGAATACGCATCGCCTCGGTCGACAAGACACCTGGTGGCGGCTATTTGTTTCGAAAATGCATAATACATTGCGCGCGTGGATGATGCCGAAACTGGTGATGAAAGATGAAGGCTGCATGTTGCGCGCCTATCGACGAAATATTGTGGATCTGATGGTTGCAACCGGTGAAACAACGACTTTTATTCCGGCATTGGCGTTGAATTATTCTTCCAATCCTGTGGAAGTGGGGGTGGCGCATGAAACCCGCTTTGCCGGGGAATCCAATTATAATTTATATAAGCTGATTCGTTATAATTTTGATCTTGTGACAGGTTTTTCAGTATTTCCGTTACAGGTTTTCACCATGATCGGCATGCTGATTTCATTTTTAAGTTTTTTGTTTGTTGTTTTCCTGATTGCACGACGTTTCATTGTAGGTCCTGAAGTTGAGGGTGTTTTTACTCTGTTTGCCATTATGTTCTTCCTGTTGGGTATCGTGTTGCTCGGGTTAGGTGTGACAGGGGAATATATTGGGCGTATTTATCAGGAAGTGAGAAAACGTCCGCGTTTTGTGATTCGTAATGTGTTGGAAGAAAAAACGAGTAGTGAAGATTGACATCAGGACGATGTAATTAAAATCGTCAGTGTATCGGTATAGGTTCCCTGTTTTGCCAATACCTGATTTGCATTTAATAGTTTAATCTGTAAAGTGGCGTTGGCAGGCAGGAGTGAGCATGTTAGTACGCCGAGGAGCTGCGCAGGAAAGCTGCTTGGCGAACTTTGTCCGGAAGATAAAGTCACGAATGTTGGCGATGCACCTGCAGTACCTGCCCAGGCAACAGAATAATTTAACTTGTATGTACTGCCGCCTGAATTTGTCATTTGGAATGCAGTTGATGAGCTGCCACTGCTTGTTGCTCTGACAAAATAGGAGCTGGGTTCCACCACCACAGTATAACCGACACAAATGTTGTTATCCGTCAGGGTTAAGTCAGGAAAAGGAGAGGCAATTGTGCCAAAATTAAAAGTCGCATTGACGCCTGAGAGGTCATAGGATTCTGCAGAATGAGGATATATTAAAAATAAAAATAAAAATAAAAATAAAAATAAAAATAAAAATAAAAAGGAATGACCTATGTGTTTTTGTCGGATCAGGAACATGGAACATCTCCAATATATAGATATACCTGATTTACGTTGAGCCTCGGTAAATTGATTTGACACGAATTACCCGCGGCGAGTCTTGTTGTATTCTGTGGTAATTCCAATTGGAAATTACCTTCGCTATCACTATAAATCCCATTGTCGCCATCGTGTATCCAGGTATTGCCTACTGGATCACCCTGGGGCTTGGTGAGTAGCCGTCCAATGACAATGATTCTTTTTTCTGCCTGCCATGTATAATAATCAATATTGCCTGGATATAAAGTAATATGTCGCGTAGGTTCTCTGATGAGATAATCCGATTTTGAAAGATTGACAAGCGTGTAATCCTGATCAGTAAAAGCAGGTAATGAAAGAAATACTTTTTGATTGGCATGCATTATTGCCATTTTACGATTATTTGCATCCAGTAAAACAAATTTGGATGAGGTATCCTTACTGTTACCCGTGTCAACCTGAATAATAATTCCTGAGGCATTTCCTCTGTCCACACCATTCAGACGTGCAGCATTTGAATTCATCGCAAGTTCAGTTTCAACATTTCCACCATAGCCTGTTGAACTTCCTGAATGCCTGATCCGATTGTAGTTGATGTAGCTTGCAATAAAACCAGGGCGCGCAGTGTAATTATATGTTCCTGCCAATGAGGAGACAGTTGAGGATAGCGAATGAATTTCATTAAATGATGAACCGATTCCCTGTTCATCCAGATGGGAGTAAACCGTGCTTCCCTGAGCAACAACAGGCAGTGCCAGTTGATTTCCGGGTGAGTTGTTTGTTTGACTTTGCCATGAAAGAGCTTCGGTTCCAGCTATTTTTTCATGGCTGAAGTTGACACTTAAACCAAGGGTATAAGTATCGCCTACATAAATAGCCTTGTTATAGCCAGCATTCAGAAAGAATGTCGTGCCATTATAATTGGCTATTTGTCGTTGATAAAAAATGCCGCTATTGTAACTGGCAGGTTGAGATAAGCTTTTATTGTAATTAGCCTGAATGCCTAATAAATCCCGATCGGATAATGTATAGCTGATAGAAGCCGAATTATTGTCGATCAGGTTATTTAGAAAGTAGTAATCGGGCTTCTTTTTTTGATAGAAAATTTTGGTAAAAATAAAACTGATATTGAATCGATTTTTTTGCGTATTGAATAGAGTATATATACCATAATTATTTTTTGAACTCATGAGAGCTGCTGTTTTAACAAATGCATTGCCATATAAAAAAGTGGGTCCAAAATCGAATGATTTTTGCGAGGAACTGAATAAAATATTACTGGACAATGCCATGCGCTCACTGATTCTTTCGTTATAACCCGCCTGAAAAACAGGAATATCCAGTGTTTTCGGCAAATAATTATATGTATTGTTATACAAAATCATTCCATTCGTTAAATAACCCGCAATGACATAAAACTGTGGCACTTCTGGAGGAGGCAATGCGGCGCCTTTACTAAAAAAACGATTAATCACATTATTTTCACCCGTTTTAATGGCCAGTTGATAGGCGCCATCGGGGAAGCCGCTGGTATTAATGCGTTGATAACCAGCCTCCAGATATTGAGAAAAAATTAATTGCTCATTTTTGAAAATATTGACTTGGGATGCTTGCGGTACAAAAATTACTAATGGCGTAGCCAGTACGTTTTCTGCATTTTTTATAACTTCCAGCGTGGTTTTGATTGATCCTCCCAAAATAGTTTGTGTTTGAAGAAAAGGAGAAACAGGATTGACAATGTAGCCTGATGCATAAATTTTATCCTGGACAATGCGTTGTGCATATAGATTCTGAATTTGAAAATGCTCGCCATTGTTAATTCCATTATTTTGCGATGCATTGGCCAGGATACTATTGTTTCTGTAAGCGAGCACATTGTTCGAATAGAGATTGTAATAATTGGGTGTAGAGGGATATATTCGGGAAGTAAAAGGTTCAGAACTGTTGAATGAACCTGCTGCTCCCAGTTTATTGATATAGGATAATCCGGACGTGGGAGGTTGAATAAAATCAATCGTATTTTCATCGCCGGGTTTTTCAAACCAGGCCGTTGCCAAATAGAGGTAAACAGTTTCATGTTGGGGATTATAAATAATATAAATCGGTTCTTTTTTTAATTCTTCACAAAATTCAGGTAAGGTCGCAATAGTATTTGAATAACATTCAATGTTCAAAGGAAAGGATCGACTTAACAATTGCAGAATGTTTTCATTATTTTTTACACCGGTCAGTTGTGGCAGTAAACGCGAGGGAGTATCAAATTTTAGTTGGCTCTGATGCAAGCTCACATAATGTGAACCGGCATATTGTCCCATAAAAAATACGGAAACACGTAAATGTTGCGTATTGGCAAGCGATTGAAAGCCAGGAGGAGGATTAACTGAATCAATAAACAATGTTTTCGCCATGGCATGGGAATTGGCGAATAAACCAAAACTGATTAAAATAAATAGTTTGAAATAGATTTTCATTAATCAATATAAAATGGCTCCAGTATCTTCTCCATATATGAAACATTGAGAGTGACCCGTGAGCTTCTTGTTAGTTCCTTTGTAATCGTCTGGTTTGTAAAAAGTGTGTAGGCAGGTAATGGAATTTCAATTTTTTTATTTGAAATTTGTTGTGTGCATGAAGTGATTCGGAGTGCTGTGTTGCCGGTGTTTTTAATAACAAGTTCATTATTGATACGTTTCGCTGAAATAGACGGGGAAGGTGAGTCGGGACGTAGTATCACGCGTGCTCCATAACCTACAATGACTCTGATTCCAATGGTGCTGCCATTCGATGTTTTTTGGGTGAGCATATGAGTCGATACTTTTGGAATAAAGTCGACTTCATAGACTTGATCGGACGGTAAAAATTTTGCTGTTTTTACGATGCGGACAAATTGGGTTTGGCTAGGTAATAAAACCATTTTGGCTGGGAACACCAATAATCCGTCTGTTTCCGGGTGGCGGGCAATTTTTTTGGGGCCGGCATGATTAGCGGGATTTAGTAAGCGATAAGGTGTAATTTCAACGTAAGCATTATTTTGAGTATCGCCATTTTTTACAGCAATTTCAGTATCCGCCTCTTTTCCTGTCAGATCAACAATAATAGGACTGACACCGATGTCGGCATGGACGTTAAACGATAAACACGCCAATAATATGAGATAAATTATTCTGTATGTCATATACAAACAGCTTCGAATAAATTGAGACAAAGCAGAATATCATTTTTCAATTTTTTTTACAGCCATAAGTTTATGAGGGTGAAATGAGCAGTGTGACGGTGTCTGTGTATGTTGCTGCAGCAAATCCTTCTACCTGAGCGCTGCCAAGGCTGATATTGAAATTTGCATTGGGTGTGCCGCTGCAAGTTAATGAGGAACTGCTTCCTCCGGATTGCTGGGCTGTTTTTACGCCTGAACTTAAAGAAATCGTTTGTGAAGGTGATGAGGTTGCGTTCCAGTAAGCATTATAGGTAATAAATGATGTTCCATTTGTCGCACGAAATGTTGTTGAAGAAGCATTGAGGCTGCTTGCTGTTACATAATAACTTCCTAAAGGTGTCAGTACATTTGTATAAATACAGGCAGTCGTTGCTCCTGTTGCGGGACTTGCAAAGCTGGTGGGTGTCAGTGAAATATCGCTTAAACCGCTGATTTGTACCAGGGCTGGAATGATGACAGAAACAGTGGTGGAAGATGGATTGGCTGCTTGCGTTCGATCCAGTGTTATGAAATATAAAATAACGATGAGAATACAGTGGTGGCGTTTTATTTTTTTCATAATCGTTTAAGTTGGTGAAATAATAATTGTAACAACGTCACTATAGGTGGCTGCCGGGACACCTTCTACCGCAGCAGCTGTCAGGTTGATATTGAAATTGGCATTTGGTGAGCCACCACAGGTTAACGATGTCGAGCTTCCACCGGTTTGTTGGGCTGTCTTTGTTCCGGAGGCCAATGTTGTAGTTTGAGTTGCTGCGGCTGCATTATTCCAATAGGCGGCATAGGTAATATAATTAGTACCACTATCTTTTACTCTAAAATTGGTTGTAGATGCATTTGTACTGGATGCTGTCACAAAATAACTGCCGAGTGGAGATGCGACATTGCTATAAATACAGGCTGTTGTGTTGGCCGTGACGGGAAAGGATGAGGCAGAAGCAATTGTTAAATCACTTAACCCTGTAACCTGCACCAGTGCAGGAATTGTGATGGAAATACTGACTGTGCCTGTTGTTGTGGTTCCCAGCGTGCCTTGAGTTGATGCAAAAACAAAAGATGGAAGCAAACTTGCAAAAACAATCACGTTACGAAATAAAGACATAACCGTTCTCTCCTTGAATGAAAGAGTTATTCTTCACATTGGTAATCGCTGCTCACTTTCAATACCCTGCCGGTGCGGCTGGCATACTCTGTTGCTGGTTGTTCTGCTGCATTTCCTGCTGATTATTTTGCTGCTGATTATTTTGCTGCATCTGCTGCTGTTCGATATTTTGCTGCGGCGTAGACAGCGGCGGTTGCGCTTCTGAAGAACCCATATTTTGTTGCGGCGCAGATTGCATTCCGGTTGATTGCTGCTGTTCTGACGGCATCACATTTTGCGGTATATTGCCTTGTACATTCTCTGGTAATTGTCTCGTCGGTGCGTTTTGCACCATGGGTTGTTGTGGTGCTACTGCCACATCCTGCACAGGTGTCTCTGCTGTTGTTGTATTCGATGGCAAGACAGGCTGACGGGTTTCAGTCTGTTGCTGTTTTGGCGCCGGTGCGGCTTGTGGAGCAGGAGGCGTATACACGGGCGGAATTTGATTGACGGCGATTGCGTCTTCGGGTTTTGGTGGTGTAGCGTCTTCTTTCACAACCTGATCAGCCGCGTAAGTTGAAAAACTGATACAGCCTATTCCAATTCCCAGTAATATTCCCTTGAGTGTCATTCAATGCTCCTTAATCACGTTCAATCGTATAGAATACATCAGCGCCATTATCAAGCGTACTGGTTTCTGATTGAATTGCCCAGTGTTTTGCAAGTTTATAGCGTAAATTCAAAATGGAAACAGGATAGAACAGTCCTACGCTATAATGAATGGATAAATTATGTGATAATTTTTTCCCCACCACGAATGAAGTGGCTGAAACAACTGAATTTGAACTGGATGTTGCATTCGGATTAAAGACTTGCACCGATTCAACACTCATCTCCGTTAATCCCCATTTTTCCTGAAGATTTTTGGTAAAATGGCTGGCGCTGGCTGTGTTCGGGTTTAAAGAAGATAATGCGCTGAGAATAGCACCGTATTGATTACCACTTGCTTGCGACTGAGGAAATCCAAAAACAAGATAAGACAAAATATCTGTCTGCGCCATTGCAGGTGAAGAATATAAATTAAAAACGGGATTATCCAATGTTCCCAACACTTCAATGCCAACCGTAATCGATTGCGTACCTGTATAGACAGGCTGGAGTGATGTTGTACCTGAAAAATGGGAAACATTGCCGCCTGTGTTCACGGTTTTTAATTTCTTCACTGCTGAAATAGTTAAACCAGGATTCATGAGCGAACCGCCGGTATAGATGAGACGACCTGTCTGGATTTTCAAGGTTTGTCCATATGCTGTATAACTCCCCTTTTTCGTATAGAGTTCTCCGACTGCGTTAATCGGTGTTCCGGGTAATTGTGTGATGTGTACATTACCGCCGAGATCGGCTGTCAGGTCGTGATAAGTCAGATGAATTTTATTACCGAGTGTCAGGGTCAATTGCAAACGGGTGGTAAAAGGCAACGCAGGCGTTTTCTTCGCATGAACAAATACTACGTCGCCTGGCAGTGTGACAGTTGAACTAAAATTTTGCGGCGTAATTTCTGCAGAAGGAATCAGAATCGTGCCTTGTACTTTTAAATTCTGCCTGGCAAAATTTAATGTGATATCGGGTGATATCAGAATATTATATTCGGGTAAATTTACGGCTTGTAATTGTGATCCTTTTACCTGAAGAACGATGGGATAATTCGGATGATTAAAATCAATGGATCCTCGCAATTCCGCATGACCTTTTCCTGATATGAAAGTTCCGCTGAAATCCAGTTTTTTTGTGAGTGTGATGTTTCCTTGTAAATGAATAGCGCGCGGCGTAATTCCCAAAACAGGAATGCGAATCTCGCCACTCGATAAATTGAAATGGGCGGTCATATCGGGATTAGCCAAAATATTTATTGCAACGTCCAGATCATTTATTTTTTGATTGGCATAAACTATATTTTTTCCACGAAATCTCGCGATGAGATTAGGCGTGAAAAAAGGTCCTGTTATGCTGCCCATCATGGACAAAGAACCTTTACTGTTTTTTAAAAATGAACCCGCTTCAGGTAAGTTGGCTTTCCATTGCAAATCCCAGTTTTTTTGTAACGTTCCGTGCAAGTTAATTTCAGCATTGGCCAATTGAATCGATATCTGATTCAATCGTGCCTGTTTGACAATGATATTTTTAAAAAAATCAGAAAATGATTTATCATTTTTTGTCGTGTTTGATGAAGCGGTAAGGCTTGGGATGATTATAATTGCATGATCGATATTCAGTGAGTTAATTACAAATTGATGGAGCAACAAACCACGTGGATCCCATCCCAATGAAAGGGATTGAATATGAATGGTTTCGGAACGATCCTGCCAGGAAATATTTTTTAAAGAAAAATTCGAAACCAGTTTTCCTTCAGCGGATCCAATGCGCAATTTTCCTGTGAATATTCGAGTGATTATTTGAATATCTGTTTGCAAGCCAGGTGTTGTCATGGTGAGATAATAAAACAGACTACCGATCACCAGCAGACAGAACAGAAAAAAATGTTTTAAAATAAATTTAATCAAAGATCAGACCCTATGCTAAATTGTATGCTCAACGGTTTCCCCGGTTTGCTCATTGCTTTCCCAACATAGAGTTGTACAGGCCCAATGATGGAATGATAAATAACGCCGACACCTTCGCCGCGAAATAAAACATCATTAAAATGATCGGTTGCTGTGCCCACATCATAAAAAACAGCGCCACTGAAATCACCATATATATGATGCCGGGCTTCCACGCTTGCAGTTTCCAGATAACGTCCAGGGCCGATACTGCTGAATGCATAACCGCGAATGCTGTTTAATCCACCGGCGAAATAGCGCAAGGTTAATGGCAAGCGCGCTAGGTCATTGACGACGGTATAACCTAGATCTGCGCGTACAATGATGCAACTCGAATCGGTCGGGCTAACAATATATTTTCCTTTTATTTCAGACTGGACAAAGCTGGTTGCTGAAATAACATGTTCATTTGCGCCTTGCAGGGTAAAATTAAACGTTGTGCCATTATGCGGGTTAATCATGTTATCGACTTTAATCCGCGATACGGAATAACTCGGATACAGTATGCGGCTCACTTTGGACGGATCATTTTCCACTTGGAAACGTTCAATCAAATAATTCAGACTGATCGTATGCTGCCATTCCTGAAGCGTTTTCATGTAACTTCCGGAAAATTTTTCTGAAAAACTTTGACCATTTTTCGGCGTAAATTTCTGAGCGTCTGCACTGACAGTGTATTGATCGGTAAGTGGATTTTTTCCGGGTATAAAATATTTGAGTGCAAGACCACTTAAGACAGAAGACAGTTTAATTTGTGTGGTGAAGTGCTGGCCGCTGTCACCTATGCGTCTGTAGTCCGCACCCAGTGTCAGGCGTGCGCCGGTAAACGTACCATAACCGAGACCTGCATTGTATTGTTTTGCTTTGGGGATATCGAGTGTGACGTGCACCGGTACCTGGTTGCCTTTTGCATGTGCGATATCGGGTGTGACTATGACTTGTTGAAAATAACGGCTTTTGTTCAGGTCTTGCTGAAAGGTGAGTAACGTTTTGCTTGAAAAAGGTTCGCCTTGATGAAAGGTCTGAAACCGTTTCAAAAAATCGTTGGAAAACGGTGTATCACTAAATGTCACTGGGCCAAAATAAAAGCGCGATCCTGTATCCAGATGTAGAATAATGTTTACTGTGTAGGTGTGCAAATCGATTCTTACCTGATGTTGGGTCAGAGCAGCTTTTAAATAACCCTGATCATTTGCAGTTTGGAACAGGGTGTTTTTTGCTTTTTCATACGCATCGGTCTGAAAGGGTTGTCCGGGTTTTAGTGAAAAATTCGTTATTAATTTTTGTAATTCGGGATCATTTTTTCCAGGCCCCGAGATTTTAAGGTCAACGTGGGTTATGGGCAATACAGCCCCAGCCTGTAACACTTCTTTCGCATAAACAGATGAATTGATCAGTAAATATACAAAAAAAATAATAATTATAGTATGCCATCGTTTCATCGGGACAGGTTATCAAATATTATAGGCAAACAACAGGATCAGGAGTCATATGCAATCACTTAAAGTGGGTCATTATACGGATGAAGACCAGGGAACCGGGGTATCGGTATTTTTATTTGATCACCCGGTACCCGCAGCCTATACGCTGTGCGGTGCATCGCCAGCCAGCCATGAGCTGCATGTGATGGAGCTTGATGCGCATGTGCCCTACATTGATGGTCTGGTTTTTACGGGTGGAAGCGCTTTTGGTTTAAATGCTGTTTCTGGTGTGATGCAGTGGTTTCAGGAGCAGGGACGCGGGTATCGAACGCCTTATGCGAATGTCCCCATTGTGCCTGCTGCCGGGATATACGATTTTGCCGTGAAATCAGCGATGCCTCCCTTGCCTGAAAATGCCTATCAGGCCTGTTTGTATGCGATAGAAAATAATCCCTTGCAAGGTCGTGTTGGCGCAGGCACGGGTGCGTCTGTCGGGAAGTTTGTTCCGCATGCGACGCGCATGAGTGGTGGAGTCGGGTTTTCGGAACTGGTTTTAAAAAATGGCGTGAGTGTTCTGGCATATGCTGTCGTAAATAGTTTAGGTGATGTGCGCGATGGTTCCAGGATTGTAGCCGGTGCGCGTTTGGCAGATGGTACGTATGCGGATTGCGAGCGTTATCTTTTAACAGGTCATGAAGACGTCGTGAGTGATTTGGCGAATACAACACTGGTTGCCGTTTTCACCAACGCAGTTTTTTCCAAAATAGAATTAAAACGAATTGGAAAAGTTGCAATCGCGGGGATGGCGCGCGCAATTTCTCCCGTGTTTACTCACAGTGATGGTGATATTATTATTTGCGCGTCTCTTGGTGAATTACATGAAACTGAACTGGTGATCAGTGCAATGGCTGCTGAAGTGGTCAGGCAAGCCATCGTAAATGCTGTGAAAGATTCTATTATTTTGAAGGCATAAAAATGAATGAGGACACGCCCTAGGGGCTGACATTTAAAACGTAACTTCTTGTTTTTATTAAGTAAAGCGCAGGAGGGTGGAGCCCGACGAGCCATTAATAAAAACAAGAAGTTACGTTTGAAATGTCAACAGACCCTAATGACGGGGCTTGAATTATTTGGAATATTACATAGGGAGATAGTATGCTTTTTTCAGCGGTAATCTTTTTTTTCATTGCGGTTTTTCTTGGAATATTTTTGCTTCGAGCCATTTTAAAAAATAAACGGACTTATAAACCCGTTGTTTTTATGCATGGAAGTGTTGCCGGGCTCGCATTATTGATGTTGGCGACATATATCGCTTTGGGACATACTGCACCGTTATTGATGACGAGCGCAGGATTTTTTGTTCTGGCGTTTCTGGGCGGTCTGACGATGTTTACTTTGGATGCGACAGGCAAACGCGTACCTAGAATGCTTGCTGTTGGACATCCCATGATTGCGGTCGTCGCGCTGGTGTTATTAATTGTTTATATTGTGCAGAGCGTCTGAATTAAAACAACGCTCTATCCATCAGTTTTTTAAATTGCAGCACAATCTTGTCTGCAGGCAGTGGATGGCTAAGAAAATAGCCTTGCACCATGTCGCAGTTATGCAGTGTTAAATATTGCACTTGCTCTCCTGTTTCCACGCCTTCGGCAACGACCTCGAGGCCAAGATTGTGTGCAAGTCCAATAAACGCATTGGTAATCGCAGAATCGTCCGGATTATTCGGTATGCCTTTAATATAATTCTGATCGATTTTGATGGTGCTTACAGGAAACTGTTTGAGATGACTGATTGATGTATATCCCGCGCCGAAGTGATCAATAGACAGTTGCACGCCGATTGCCTTAATCGCTTCCAGGCGGCTTTTTGCGACTTCAATATGATCCATCACGGTGGATTCACTGATTTCCAATTCCAGATATTTTGGATTTAATTCACTTTCTTTTAAAATGGTTTTGATTGTTTTTGCAATATCCGGGTGCTGGAATTGTCGTGGCGATAAATTTAATGCCACAGCAAAATGTTCATAACCTTCATCTTGCCAATATTTGTTGGTCTTGCAGGCTTCACGTAATGCCCATTCGCCGATTTTCATCATGAGACCCGTATCTTCTGCAATAGAAATAAATTTTACTGGATTGATAATACCTGATTCCGGATGCGCCCAGCGCAACAAGGCTTCAACACCCGCAATGCTGCCTTTTTTAATATATAATTTCGGTTGGTAATAAAGAATCAGTTCATTGCGATCGATAGCATTTTTGAGATCAGTTTCCAATCTGATGAATTCATGTGCTTCCATGTCCATTTCCGGTTTATGAAAACGATATTTGTTCCCACCGTCTTGCTTCGCCATGAAAAGTGCTGAATCAGCACTATTTAGCATGTCTTCAAGAGACGCACCATCGTCTGGATAAATGCTGATGCCAATACTGGTCGTAAGGTAAAAATCGTTAATCGGTTGAGTACACGTTTGTAATATTTTTTCGGCAACGATGCTTGCGAATTTTGATTTGTCAATATCATTCAATAAAACAATGAATTCTTCACTGCCGAGTTGCGCAACAAGATCTTCCTTGCGCAATGCACCTGTCAGTCGCTTGATCATTTCATTTAATATCTGATTTCCAGAATTGTTTTCCAGAGTGTCAGGAATATTTTTAAATGCATCAATATTGATAATGAGTACAGCACAGATCTTGTTGTGACGTTTTGCATGACTAATCGCCTTGTTCAATGCATCATTAAAAATCGCGCGATTAGGTAAAGCTTGTTGGTCAGTGCCTTTTTTATTTTCAGGCGTAAGTAAATTAATTCGCGTTGTAATTTGTTGTATCGTTGCATGAGATTTTTGCAGTTCATTTAATTTTTCTTCAGCCTGTTGTTCCATGCGATGAAGAGTCATGTGATAATTGTCCAATGTTTCATTGATCTGCGCTGCGATTTCTGTCAGTTCATCTTTTCCGCTGAGTGTGATTTGGACGGTATCAGAAGGATGGAAGTTCACCTGGTTCAGTTGTTTGTTTAATGTTTCAATTCGTCGAATAATATATCGATAAAAAAAGATAAATAGTCCTGATAATAATACGATTACAATAACGCCCATGCCGATCAGGCTCGGATAAACAATCCGGAATCCGGCTGTAAAAACAATTAGCAAGAGGCAGGTTATTCCTGTTGCGATGAGTGCTTTGGTCTTTATTTTCATGGAGATATACCTCTCGCAATTGAATAGACTCACACAAGGACAATGACCTATTTATACTGCATCTGACTATATTATATATGTTATTATAATAGCTGGCATACTACTTATATGGGGCAGTATGTGGAGAAAATTTATTCCGGATCCACACAAGCTGGCTGATGAAGATCATCTTGATGATTATAGTGCCCTGTTACGTTATATAACTGACCTTGCCAACCATAAAATGGGATACCCGGTTTCCCTTCTTACCTATCTGGGCGTTGTGAATAATAATGCTCTGGGTATCAAATCAGGCAGCTTGGCGAATATTTTATTAAATAATGTCGGCGATCCTTTTAAAGATTCTGAAACATCTCGCATGGAGGTCAAGCGTCATGAGCGACAACTCCTTGCAATTCTGGAAAAATTTTATGGCATGCCGGAACATTCGATAAGAGGGTATGTCACAACCGGTGGAACAGAAGGTAATTTTGCAGGTCTATGGTGGTCAAAGCGTTTTATGATAAATATGTCATTACCAGCACTGGTGAAAAAAGATGATGAAGTCAAACAACTTGTTCGAGATGAGCAAGCGCTTCTTGCTGGTCTGGTTAAAATTCCAAATGATGATTATAAAACGCGCGTTGAGCAATTAACAAAAATTATTGAAGCCAGAGATGCTATTTCAACTCAAAATGCACTTGTTCAACAATTAGTGATCCCAACAGTTTTTTATACAAAAGATCATACACATTATTCTATTCCGAAAATTGCAGAAATATTGCGACTGAATGTGCGGCCGATCATGTCCAATCCGGATGGTTCAATGAACCTGGATAATTTTAAAAAAGAATTAATACTGCATATGGGTGCGCATCCGCTTAGCTCTGTTATTGTGATTGCAAATATTGGTACGACAATTACAGGTGCGATAGATGATGTGCCAGGTATCAAAAAAACACTGGATGAATTGAATCCAAAGCCAATTTATACGATACATCTCGATGGTGCTTTAACCGGGTTTGTCATACCGGTTATAAAACCGTTTGGAGAAGTTGAAAATTATTTTGATGCATTGGGGGTTAATACATTTTCATTTTCGGCACATAAATATCCGGGCTTGTCACAGCCTTGTGGAGTCATCCTGGCTAGACAGGCTTTTTTCGAAAAAGCGTTTGAGAAAACGGAGCGGAGTGTTGAGTATGTTGGAAACATTCTCGATGTTACGATTACCGGCTCACGTTCAGGACTGAATGTTTTAATGTTTTATAATGCATTGCGTTCACTTGGGCTTGATAAAGACAACAAAAAATTAATAAAAATGGTAGATGAAAATTTACAAACTGCAAAATATTTACATGACGAACTGGTGAAGTTATACGGCGTAGACAAGGTTTCCTATCCGTATCACTTCAATGTGATTTTTCCCAGACCTTCAATGGAGCTTGCTAAAAAGTATCAATTAATGCTGACAGGAGAAAGAGCAACCATCTGTGTGTTAACAAACATTACGAAAGACCTGGTCGATAAGTTCATTAACGAGTTACAACTGGAGAAGGAGAAAGCCATGAGTACCGTTCAAACTGAGTTTACGATTCGAACATTAACAAAAGACTATATGGATTCTGCATTGCAATTATTTGTTAAATCATTTTGTGATAGTGAACCGGTTACAAGACATTTGAAAATGACATACAAGGATTATGAACCATTTGCAAGAAGCGTCCTTGAAAAAGCAACCAGGGAAGGAATGAGTGTCGTGGCGATCGATAAGAGTAATCAGGTGATTGCCTGTGCAATTTCAGAAGATATTGTGAATCCGTTTGTTCCGGATGTTAGAAGTTATCCAAAAATGAAGCCCATTTTTGCCTTGTTAAATGAATTGGATAAACCATTCATGACGGGCAAAAATTTTCTAAAAGGGAAAATTGCGCATGTGTGGATTGCTGTAGTCAGCCCTGAGTACAGGGGTAAAGGATTGTCGACGGCAATTGACATGGCGTGTGGTGAATTGGCGGTTCGTAAAGGGTTTGATTTTGCTTACGCGGAATTCACAAACGATGTGAGCGAAAAAATCACGCATCATTATGATGTTTATAAACTTTGCCACAGTGTGAAATATGAAGATTTTACGCTGGAAAATAATGAACAGCCTTTTAAGGGTGTAAAAGGTGGAGCATCGGCCTATATCGTTGGATTAAGGCCTGGTGTACAACTCGATTCACTCAAAAAATGTTATCGGGAGTCCAGTACGCACTAGACGGGATGTCAGTGGGAAGTAGGGTGGTACGACGCAAACAACGCGTCTAATCCACCCTACGACTGTAATAAGTAAAAATTGTTCAAACTTTCCATGCCGAATGTTACACTTGTCGAAATGTGCGCAGGAGGCGATAAAGGCAGATATGGAACTGGTGGCTGATCAGAGGCAAATTTCCACACAAGAGAAAGTTCAAATTAACCAGCAGGTCAAAGCTGAGTTAATTGAGCATCTTTATCGTGGTTGTTTACCTGGCACAATCAGCGGCATTCCAGTCGGTATTGCGGTCTTTATCGATTTTTTTAAATTTACGCCCAATTCAGTACTGATTCCGTGGTTTGTTGCCTACAATCTTGCATTGCTCGGATTAACCCTGCTTTATTTTGTTTATAACAAATACAAGAATCAATACAGTTTGCAAACCTGGCTCATTGCCTATTCGGTTGTGATGTCCATCTGTGCTGTGATGTGGGCGATTTGTGTCTTTTTGATTCCGGATAACATCACGCGCCAGTATTTTGCCTTTATTGCGCTCTTTCTGATAGCAACCGGTTACTCGACTGGAACGATCGGTCAATTTTTTCTGTGTTTGACGACAATGACCATTATTGTTGTGCCGCTGGTTGTCTGGTGCTTTCTCAAGGGAACTATTTTTTATAATCTCGTGGGTTCGTTTTCACTGATTTATATTGGATTTATGGTCAGCATCAATCATCGCAGTACGCAATGGTTTAAAGATTCGCTTAAATTAAAGCTGGAAAATACATTGGTCAGTTATCAGGCCAATCATGATTTATTAACCGATTTACCCAATCAAAGACTATTGCCGCAATATATTGAATCTGCAATCCAAGGCGTGAAAAATACGGGAAACACTTTTGCTGTTGTCTGTTTTTCATTGAATCGCATGGAAATGATCAATGATAGCCTAGGGCACCAGGCGGGGGATGCGCTGATTCAGGCGATTTCGCAACGATTAAATGCATTGGCATCGGCATCGAATGCCGCAGAAAATAACGCGCGTTATATCATTACGATTTCACGTAAAGACACGTTTAATATTTTAATTGTGCCATTAAAACCCGAAGAAGCTATCGCCCACGTGGATGTCTTATTTAAATTGCTGGATGATCCTGTCTATCTGGAAAAACAGGGCGTTAAAGTGACGGCCAGTATGGGTGTTAGTCTCTATGGTAAAGATGGCGAGGATGCGCAATCCCTGTTAATTAATGCAGATGCTGCCATGTTTCGTGCCAAACAGTATGGTGGTAATCGGCTTGAATTTTATCGCGCTGAAATCAATGCAGAAATGCCGAAACAACTGGAACTGGAAACAGATTTGCATGCTGCGATTGAAAATAGTCAATTTCAGGTCTATTACCAACCGCTTGTTAATTTAAAAACAGGGCAGGTCACAGGCATGGAAGCCTTGATACGTTGGGTACATCCGACTCGTGGTTTTATTTCTCCCATTCATTTTATTCCATTGGCGGAAGAAACGGGGCTGATTGTTCCAATTGGTGAATGGGTGATGCGTGAGGCGTGTCGGCAAACCAAAAAATGGCATGATATGGGTTTTACCTCTTTAAGAGTGGCAGTGAATCTCGCAGAAAAACAGTTGCGTCAGGAAAGCCTGATTGCAATCATTGAGAATGTATTAAGTGACACGGGTTTACATTCAAAATTTCTTGAGCTGGAGATTACGGAAACAGCCATTCTGGATGAAACCGTGATTCATTTGATTAAAGAATTCAAGCGATTGGGATTGAGCCTGGCTGTTGATGATTTTGGAACGGGCTATTCCGGATTAAGTTATCTCAAGCGCTTTTCGATTGATAAATTAAAAATAGATCAGTCATTTGTTCGCGATATCCCTGGAAATAATGATAGTATTACGATTGTGTCGGCTATTATTGCCATGGCAAAAGAATTAAATGTGTCAACGCTTGCAGAGGGTGTTGAGACGCTGGAGCAGTTGCAGTTTCTCAAAGCCAAGGGATGTGATTACATGCAGGGTTATTATTTTAGCAAGCCGGTAGATGCCAAAGCGTTTACGGAATTACTACAGGAATGTCGCAGTCTGGATAAAATGAATTAACATTCACAGGAGAGATTATGAAAGGGACCTTCAGAAAAATATTTACGCTGAGTGCGATTGCCGTTTTGTCGACACAGACTTTCGCATCGGGTTATAAACTGGAATTTCAAAGTCCATCCGTGCTTGCCGATGCCGGTGAAGCAGCGGTGGTTGAGGATGCGGGTACAAACTGGTACAACTCGGCAGGTCTTGTGTATTTGCCACAACAGTTGGCTGCATCCGTGATTGATGTTAATCAGCAAACGCGTTTTTCCGGTACATCGACTGCTCCATCACCGGTTCCAGGCTTTCCAGGTTATGTGAATACCAATTCGAATGCCAGTTCCTATCCCAATTCGGTACTGCCAGCATTTCATTATGCCTATCCATTTAAAGAACGTTATGCATTGGGTATCAGTGTGGTGCCTGCATGGGGATTAATGGAAAGTTATGGTGAATGGTCAGATGTTCGTTACAGTCTTAATAAAATTTCGACTAAAACGATTGATGTGTCACCGAGTTTCGCGATGAAGATTAACAAGGAATGGTCGATTGGTCTGGGCCCTGATTTTCATTATTTCTCACTGCAAAGCCGCGCTCATGCCTTAACTCAGCCGCTGACGACAGGGGATTCCATTTCGCGTTATAACGCAAATAATTGGGGACGCGGCTGGCATGCCGGTGTGTTGTTGCGTTTGAATGATCAAACACGCGTCGGGGTAAATTATAAATCCAAACTGGTTATGAATATGACAGGTGGTAGTGATTTTGCATTGTATGGCATACAGGGATTTCATACCGATCAGTTCAAGGTCAGTATTCCCTTGCCGGCTGTGACGACAGTGAGTGTGTATCATGAAATAACGCCCGTTGTTGCATTGATGGGAACAGTTGCCTACGACCAGTGGAGTGATATTAAATATTATTACGGTCAAAATTATATTCAACCACCCACACCGGGCAATCCGAGTGGCAAGGTAAATGTAGTCTCTCAACAAAATTTTGTCGATACACTCGATGTCAGTGCTGGTGCACATTATAAATTAAATGATAAGTGGTTGTTGCGTGGTTCCCTCAAGTTTGAGTCCACGCCAACACGTGATGCAAACCGTGCCTTGAGTTTCCCGGATGGTCGCAAGATCGGAATAAATCTGGGTGCGCGCTACACGGTGAATAAAAAAGTGGCGGTGGATATGATTGTGGCGCACGTGTTTACCAAGCAGGTCCATATCAACGACTTTAATCCGGCGTCGGGTGCATTGTCAGTGGGTCAGGTCAATACGGATATTAATCTGGCAGGCGCACAGCTGGTTTGGAATATTTAAGTTAACTTCGTCATTGCGACCCCGTGTTTTTTGCGGGGCGCGGCAATCCGGTCAATAAAGCAAGGCCAACTGGTTAATCCATTTGGCCTTTTTATTTGGCGTATTCAACAAAGGCTTACCATCCAAAAGAATTTGTGCTAATATTGCTCGCCCTTAATATCTGGTGACACAAATGGCTCAGTTAAATGCGTTTGAACAAGATTGCCTTGGTTTGATTAATAATTTATTCCTGAATAGCTATATGATAAAAAGAGCATTTTTTCAGGCCTGTCTCTATATGGATGGACAAACTCCTGCTGTAAAAAAAGAAATTGCAGAGTATTATGCGTATTTTATGATGACTGCTTTTCATCAGTTTACCCTGGGTGAAATGGCTGAAAATGTTAAAAACAGATATATTTGCGATTATAAAAATAATAAAAAATTAAAGAATTTATTTGAAAAAAGTAAAACCCTGAGAGGTTTTTTTAAAGAACATATTCTTCGCCAGCAACAGGAAATGCTGCCCAAGTTTAAAACGATGATAATTGATCTGGAAAATCGCGGTGATACTGGCATCATCGGTTGGGCTTATCAGGAATTGGACCGGGTAAAAAATATATTGCCAGAGGTCAAGCTTGATACTCGAATCACTCATAGAAGCATAGAGGATTTGCGTCACAAAATAAAAAACAGCTCACATAAAAAGAATTCGGTGACAGAAGCGATGTTTTATTTACTTTTTATGATGACAGTTATTTATATTGCAATCGATACATATAGTAACTATAAAAATAATGACATTGGCATGACAGGCAATGTGTGCATGACGATTGTTATTACTTTATTGGGTCATTTGGCATATGCAATAGGTTCAAGCATGTGTGAGGTTAACCGTTTTAGAAGAGTCCTGAGTAACGCGCTCATTCTTCAGCTGGAGTTTGTCCCTCCGGTTGAAAAAGAAGCGAAAAAGGGTGATAAAAAAGAGTTTTCCGCACCTGTCTCTCATGCTGTTCCCCCCGTGACGAAATCGGCATTCTCTGAAAATTACACGCTGCGTGTGATTCCTGCCCCACCTGTTTCTTTGTATGAAAATAATGAAAATAAAAAAGATCGCCAACCCAAGCGTTGGCAGTTGCCATTTTGGTCGCAACCTCGGAATGACGCTCTCACACAGGAAACAAAACAGGAAAACACTAGGACTTTGCCATCGGAATTTGGTGCGGCTTTTAATAATATTTCTCAGGAAAATTTTGGGAAACTGGAAGGTGGAAGTCTTGGGCCAGAGTCGCAACTGTATGGCATATGGCTTGACATGGATGATCCGAACGCGATGGATCTTCACCCCAGATTCAAGAGTGGTAAAATGGTTGCGCCAGATAAAAAAGGTATCAAGCGCTTGGTCGTCGATGGTGTTGATGGTAAATATTATGAAATAAAAGGGAGTGGTGCGGCTCGAGTCATAGGAAGAGAGTTTATTACCGTTAATCAAAAAACAGTCATTGTCTTTTCACAATATGACTCTTTTGGTTTGCATGGTGGACACAATGAAACCCGCCGAATTCTTGCAAAAGTGGATAATGATCTGGCGAGATTGCAGGAAATGAACCAGAATATTCGTCGGCCGAGCCTATCGCTGAGTGCTTAATCCATTTGGCTTTTTTTTATTGTTTCAGAGTTGTATTTTTAGGCCTTGATCTGTATATTGTTCGCACAATAACTGACATGCAGGGCTATAGATATGAAAACATGCTTGAAAGTGTTCGCTGCCGTTCTACTTTTCGTTTCCGGTTTTTCGGCTTTTGCAAATCAAAACCATGATGAAAATCATTATGTTATTTTCGTCGACGCAGGCAGTACAAGTTCTAAACTACATATTTTTCATTATGATAAATTAGATTCCATGCCTGTGATTGAAGACGTTTTTTCAAGTAGCGTGAGCCCGGGATTAGCCACCGCAGATAATCCGGGTGCATCACTGCAACCTTTGCTGGAAAAGGCGAAACAATTCCTCGCGGGGAAGGCAGATACGCACCTGGTACCGATTAACGTATTCGGAACGGCTGGTATGCGTGTGTTGTTAAAAGATCGGCAGAAAGCGATTTATGCCAATGTCACGGATTTTCTCGCAAAACAAGCGTTTGCCAAAGGAGAAGTCAAAACTATCTCGGGCACAATGGAAGGATTCTATGGCTGGGCGGATGTAAATTATTTGCAAGGAAACTTCCAGAATCATCGAACGACTGTGGGCAGTATAGATATGGGTGGCGTATCCACACAAATTGCCTACGCGGTGCCGGCTCAAAACAAACAGTCAACCCATGTGGTGACAATGAATGTTAATAATCAGACTTACACTGTTTTCAGCCAGAGCTTTTTAGGTTTGGGACTGGATCAGTCATTCGCTGAAATGACACGCGAGCCTTCAGCCGGCGTATGTTACCCGAATGGATATGTCATTGATGTGAATAAAACAGGTGCGTTTAATTTCCCAAATTGCACCCGTATTTATCATAATATGATTGCTGGATATAACATACCACAGCATCTTTCGCCTGATTTCAAAGGCCAGTCATTTGTTGTGTATTCCGGTATTTATTACGTGTGGCATTTCTTCAATATTGAGGCAACACCGGATCAGGCATCGGTTGAAAAAGCGATTAATGCAGTGTGCTATCAATCCTGGAGTGATTTGCAAAAAGCGTATCCGGCAGAAAAAGTAATCTATCTATTAGCTCGTTGCGCGAGCGCGTCGTATGAAAATGAATTGTTGTACAGGACGTATGGCTTGCAAGGTTATCAATTAAGCGTTGTCAGTCAGATTAATAAAACCAATATTGATTGGACATTGGGTGCCGCGTTATACAGTCTGGTTAAATAGTCATAATCAGGGGCTAAAGCGATTTGTTTTAAGGTTGCTTTAGCTTCCTGACTGCTTGATGTCATACAGATTTGCGGGTAAGGTTACGCACTACTCCGTTCAGGTCACAGGTTAAATTATTATGACAGTTATTACCCGTTTTGCTCCGAGTCCTACCGGTTATTTACACGTCGGTGGTGCGCGCACTGCGCTCTATTGCTGGCTTTATTCCCGTAAAACCAAAGGCACGTTTATTTTACGCATCGAAGATACAGATCTCGAGCGTTCCACCCAGGAATCTGTGCAGGCGATTCTGGATGGAATGGCGTGGCTGAATTTATCGCATGATGAAGGGCCATATTATCAAACGCAACGATTTGATCGTTACAAGGAAGTCATTGACCAGCTTGTGCAGGAAGGCAAGGCGTATCGTTGTTATTGTTCCAAAGAGCGTCTGGAAAACATGCGGAATGAGCAGGTAGAGAAGAAAGAAAAGCCTCGTTACGATGGTTTTTGTCGTGAGCGCACGGATCAGCCGGAAGGAAACCATGTTATACGATTTAAAAATCCGCTGGATGGCGTGGTGGAGTTTGAGGATTTAATTCGCGGCAAGTTGTCGTTTGCCAATCAGGAACTGGATGATTTGATTATAGCGCGCACTGACGGCACACCGACTTATAATTTCACGGTGGTGGTGGATGATTGGGATATGCATATTACCCACGTGATTCGCGGTGATGATCATATTAATAATACGCCACGCCAAATTAATATTTTACGTGCATTAGGTGCAACGCCTCCGTCGTACGCGCATGTTCCGATGATATTGGGAAGTGATGGCAAGCGTCTGTCAAAGCGTCATGGCGCGGTGAGTGTCATGCAATATCGCGAGGACGGTTTTTTACCCGAGGCATTACTGAATTATCTGGTTCGACTGGGCTGGTCGCATGGCGATCAGGAAATTTTCTCGATGGAAGAGATGATTGAATATTTCGAAATTCATGACATTAATAATTCGCCTGCAGCATTTAATACAGAAAAATTATTGTGGTTGAATCAGCATTACATAAAAAACAGTGATCCGGCGCATGTTGCGAAAGAACTGGCGTGGCATATGCAGCAATTAAAAATAGATACGACACAAGGTCCCCCGCTCGTTGAAATGGTGAAGGCACAGGCAGAGCGTGCTAAAACATTGCGTGAAATGGCGGAGAAGAGTCGATATTTTTATGAAGAAGAAGTGACGTATAATCCGGATGCAGTAAATAAACATATCACTTCGGATGTGAAACCGGTGCTTGTGGAGATACGCACGGCATTGACTGGTTTAAGTGACTGGAATAAAGACGCGATTCATCAGGTTATTATTGATACATCGGAAAAGATGGACATGAAAATGGGCAAGGTTGCACAGCCCATCCGAGTGGCTGTGACGGGCGATACGATTTCGCCGGCGATTGATATCACGCTGTTTTTGCTGGGTCGTGAGCGTGTTCTCAAGCGTCTTGATGCCGTTGGGTGAGTAGTTAGAATTAAATTAAAAAAACAGGGGTTTTTTGATTGACAAAATAGCATGGTCTGCCTAGAATCGCTGCTCTATTGTGATAGTAGCTGCAGCAGCCGGGGCTATAGCTCAGCTGGGAGAGCGCTTGCATGGCATGCAAGAGGTCACCGGTTCGATCCCGGTTAGCTCCACCATGGCTCGTTAACTATCAGACAGGTCACACATATCTGTCCCCATCGTCTAGAGGCCTAGGACACTGCCCTTTCACGGCGGCAACAGGGGTTCGAATCCCCTTGGGGACGCCAGTTTAATCAAGAGGTTATAAACTGGCGCGCATAAAATGAGATCATCTTCCTTCTTTTTTCCTTATTATCCCGTGTCGAGTAGAAAAGTATTGGCTATCAAAAATGTTTAATGGATTAACCTT
>Ga0206942_1063_pt1 | contig 28125 bp, 16 predicted proteins | sample Alteio_BWOrgHeat_6_FD_153253 | JGI IMG/M metagenome (GOLD analysis project Ga0206942, IMG submission 153253) | Enriched cells from forest soil in Barre Woods Harvard Forest LTER site, Petersham, Massachusetts, United States -... | ecosystem: Environmental > Terrestrial > Soil > Temperate forest > O... | reverse complement strand
GGGTTTGTCAATGTTTCCAACGTAACTCTGCCGACCAGCCCAATATCCATTGCTGTTCCGGCATCTGGCCCTGTGGCAGGCTCATCTTACACGGGCGTATTTACAGTGCAAAATACGTGCGGTACCGTAAGCGCCAATTATAACGTCGCGGTCTTCATGACCGGCTCCAATACGTTGGATGTTCTGGGGCTTACTGCGGCCACGCCATCCTCGGTGGCCTACGGCCTTCGAAAACTGAGCAGCACCTACAACGGACCGGCCATGCAAATCCGAAGAAGCTCGGATGGGGAAGTGCGTGATGTTTACTTTGACGGAACGGGTGTGCTGTCGTTGAGCTCGCAAGTGAGCGTTGCCAATGGTGGTGATGCCACCGCTACCACGTTAAGTTCCTGGATCGGATCGAACTCGGGCACAGTGGCGATTTGGTATGACCAGAGTGGCAAATGGAAAAACGCATCTCAATCCACCGCTGCCAACCAGCCCACCGTTATTAACGCTGGCGCCATCAATACACAAAATGGGAAACCTGCTATTTTCTTAAATGGTACTTCCTCCTACCTGACTGAATCGACGACAAGTGTTTCCAATCCTTATTCGATGAATACAGTGGCGGCACGTACGGCTTCTAACGGTGGGTATCAGCGACTGATTAATCTCAGTTCAACGAGTGATGATTTTGGTTTCATGGGTGCCAGTGTTGGCAACTACGCCACCTTTGCGGGGAATGGTTCCAGTTGGAATGACACCAATGCTGATGCACCTGCTACTGCAATAGGTACTTCTTCCTCGATCATGACGATGACGGTTTCAACTGGTGCCGGCGGGCTATTGCCCTACATCAATGGTGCTGGTGAAACAGCTAAAAATGGAACAGCAGGCACATCGACTGGGTTTCTGATTGGCGCACCTTATGGTGCTGCCTTGACTTTAAGCCAACTATGGACGGGCTATATTTCCGATTTTGAAATTTTCCCTTCCTCTTTAAATTACTCAAATAGGTCTACTCTTGAGTGCAATCAAAGTTCATACTATGGCGTATCTATTGCAGCGCCAAGTATATCGTTAGGCGCCACTACTCCCATTTCAGTTGGCATTACCTCAGTTAATTTACCCTACACATCAGCGAGTGGCTCCAGCTACAGTATCACTTGGAATGCTTCAGCCGCCAGCGCTGGGTTTGTCAATGTTTCCAACGTAACTCTGCCGACCAGCCCAATATCCATTGCTGTTCCGGCATCTGGCCCTGTGGCAGGCTCATCTTACACGGGCGTATTTACAGTGCAAAATACGTGCGGTACCGTAAGCGCCAATTATAACGTCGCGGTCTTCATGACCGGCTCCAATACGTTGGATGTTCTGGGGCTTACTGCGGCCACGCCATCCTCGGTGGCCTACGGCCTTCGAAAACTGAGCAGCACCTACAACGGACCGGCCATGCAAATCCGAAGAAGCTCGGATGGGGAAGTGCGTGATGTTTACTTTGACGGAACGGGTGTGCTGTCGTTGAGCTCGCAAGTGAGCGTTGCCAATGGTGGTGATGCCACCGCTACCACGTTAAGTTCCTGGATCGGATCGAACTCGGGCACAGTGGCGATTTGGTATGACCAGAGTGGCAAATGGAAAAACGCATCTCAATCCACCGCTGCCAACCAGCCCACCGTTATTAACGCTGGCGCCATCAATACACAAAATGGGAAACCTGCTATTTTCTTAAATGGTACTTCCTCCTACCTGACTGAATCGACGACAAGTGTTTCCAATCCTTATTCGATGAATACAGTGGCGGCACGTACGGCTTCTAACGGTGGGTATCAGCGACTGATTAATCTCAGTTCAACGAGTGATGATTTTGGTTTCATGGGTGCCAGTGTTGGCAACTACGCCACCTTTGCGGGGAATGGTTCCAGTTGGAATGACACCAATGCTGATGCACCTGCTACTGCAATAGGTACTTCTTCCTCGATCATGACGATGACGGTTTCAACTGGTGCCGGCGGGCTATTGCCCTACATCAATGGTGCAGGGGAAACGGCAAAAAATGGAACAGCAGGCACTTCAACCGGGTTTGTTATTGGTGCTCCGGTACCACCGCTTACGCCGGGTAACTTTACCCAGCTATGGACTGGTTATATTTCTGATTTTGAAATTTTCTCTTCTATTTTATCTACAGCTTCGCGTGGAGCCATTGAGTGTAACCAAAGCACTTTCTATTCAGTCGCTCTTTCAGTACCAACCATTACACTCGGTACAATTACACCTGTTCCTGTTGGATCGACTACGGCTACATTGCCCTACACCACCACGACCGGATCACCAACTACTTATAGTATTACCTGGAGTGCAAGTGCTATCAGTGCTGGCTTTCCTAATGTAACAAGTGCCACGTTGCCGGTCTCTCCTTTTTCTCTTGCTGTAGGTGCTTCAGCGGCGGCAGGAATAACCTATACAGGAACATTGACCGTAGCCAATACTTGCGGAACGCCCAGCACCAATTATAGTATTTCACTATCTATTCTCAATTCGATACTAGGGTTAACACCTTCCACTACGGCATCGTACTCGTTAAGAAAATTAAGCCCCACCTATGCTGGCGCGGCGATACAAGTGCGCAGGAGCATCGACAACACAACCCAGGACATTGGTTTCACGGCAGGTGGCGATTTGGATCAATCGGCCCTTTTAACTTTTGTGGGGGTTGGCAGTGGATTTGTCTCTATCTGGTATGATCAAAGTGGCTATGGCCTGAATGCCACGCAGGCAACACTTTCTGCTCAACCACGAATTGTAAATGCAGGAGTAGTGGACGTGCGGAATGGAAAACCTACTTTGATATTCTACGGAAGTCAAACCTTGCAATGTCCTTTCAGTGCTGTACAGGCAACAACCGGCGGTAACATTACTACCAGTAATTTTGTATTTCAAAATGCTACCATTACATCGTCTCTATTCTCGGATGGCGATGCCGGAACAAACCGGTATAATTTGCACGCCCCGTGGTCAGACGGATCTACTTATTTCGATGTTGGAAACATTAGCTCGGGTGGCAGGATTTCAGGGGCATTGCCTTGGCCTAATTTTTCTATCGGCACTTTTAGAAGAAGCGGTACACAAGGAGACGTTTGGCAAAACGGAACAAATTCCATTACGGGTAGCAGCTTTAGCTCCACCGTCACAAACGCTGCCAACATGTGGATCGGAAGTTACAATGGAAGTCAGTATTTTATAAATGGTTCTTTGTCAGAAATGACCGTTTTCCCTTCGGCTCTTTCAACGGCCGACAGGGTTTCTCTCGAGTGCAACCAAAGTGCCTATTACACGATTTCTTTGGCGAATGCTACTTCGTCTCAATTTTATATCCAAGGCACTGTTCCGGCCACCTCTTGCAACTCGGCTATCGAGCAAGTCGTTTGGAATGTAACAAGTCTTTCGAATACCCAAGCCACCGGCAACAACCTGACTAAAGGAGTTTCAGGTGGAACTTGGAATGGAGGTGCAGCATCGTGGAACACCGTCAACAATAATGGGTATTTACAATTTACGGCCTCCGAAACAAATACTTACCGAATGGTTGGCCTGAGTACAACCTATACGAGCTCCAGTTACACGACAATTCAATACGCCATTTATATGGTGAACAACGGCACTCTGCAAGTGTACGAATCAGGAACATTGAAAGGAACGTTCGGCACTTATGCAACGGGCGATCTCCTGAAGGTTGCCGTCGAATCAAATGTGGTAAAGTATTATCAAAACGGAATACTGCTTTACACGAGTGCGGTTGTGCCAACTTTACCATTGTTAGTAGATGTATCTATTTATGATTTGAATGGAACGGTTACGAATGCACTTGTTTCCAATACGAATGCAGGGACGTTTACGGCAACCGCACTCAACGCTGGAACTCCTTCGTACCAATGGATATTAAACGCAGGCAACGTTGGCAGCAACAGTTCTACCTATACCAACGGTTCATTGAACAATGGCGATGTGATGAACTGCGTTATCACCTACACAGGCATTTGCGGAAGCACCACTGTTACCTCCAATTCTATTACCATGAGTGTAGTTGGTGCCACGGCAACCTGGACAGGAGCAACCAATAGCAATTGGTACACTTCCGGCAACTGGTCCAGTGGAACTGTTCCAGACCGCACTACATCAGTTACAATACCTTCAGGCACTACCAACAATCTTATTCTAACAAGTGCTGCCAGTGTTTATGATATCGTCATCAATCCCTCGGCTACTTTCACGATCAATGGTACTAACCAGTTATCGGTCTATCGAAATTTTACCAACAATGGAACCTTCACCGCCAATTCCAGCACGGTTAACTTTGTTAGCTGCTCCAGCGCCGGCGTGATTAGTGGTACACAAACTTTTTATAATGTCATTGTCAACACTCCGTTTGGTCTTACCATTTCTTCGGGTATAACTCAAGTAGCGAACAATGTCACTTTCACAAAAGGCGTGGTTATACAAAACGCTACACTCTTATTCCTGGCAGGTTCTTCGGCAACAGGAGCAAACAATGCCAGTTATGTGAATGGCCCGGTTCAAAAAGCAGGCACCACGGCTTTTGTGTTTCCCACGGGAAGCGCTTTGCGATTTTCTCCAATTGGCATTGGCATACCCACAGCATCAACTACTTACACTGCACAATATTTCTCTTCTCCTTTCGGTACGTATACCACCGCGGCTACCCCTGCACCTGTTCTCGATAACGTAAGTGGTCGTGAATACTGGACGCTCAACCAAACTGTTGGGTCGGGAAATGCCACGGTAACTTTGTATTGGCAAGACTCTCAATACAGTCAAATTAACAACTGCACCACTACCTATTTAAGGGTGGCTCGCTTCAATGGCACGACTTGGGAAAATAACAACAACGCGGTTACTACCACAGGTAGCTGTAGTCTATCCAGCGTGCTGACTGGAAGTGTTTCGACGACAGCGGTGGTAACAAAGTTTGGACCCTTTACTTTTGGATCATTATCCAGTTCATTTAATCCATTGCCGATTGAGTTGATTAATTTTCAAGCGCAGCCAAGGCAGTCTTCTGTTGAGTTAACATGGGCAACAGCCTCCGAACTGAACAATGATTATTTTGAGCTTCAGCGATCGAATCAAGGAGAGAACTTCGCAAAAATCGCTACAGTCAAAGGCCAGGGAACAACTGCTAAAACATCGAGCTACAATTATCAAGACGTAACTCCATATTCAGGAAAGAATTATTATCGCTTGAAGCAGGTTGACTTCGATGGGAATTACACGTTCTCAAATGTTGTTGTTGCTGATATTGACGGAACCTATTTTAGATTGAGCCTTTTTCCTAATCCCTCATCGCCCAAAGAGTCTATGATAGCCCTGGAAAGCAGCGATACGAACACACCTGTTCAAGTCATCATACACGATACCATGGGAAAACTCATTTCCAGCAGCGAGTTGGCTATTGGGGACGGCAATCCAAAGTCCACATTTTCAAACGATCAATCGGTGGCGAGCGGCGTCTATATCGTCACTGTTGTACAAGGATCAAAACGGCAATCGCTAAAGCTTGTGGTTGTTAATTAACAGGAACCAGCATAAAATCATCTTGAACTTAACAGATCGGCTAACGTGCAATCGGAGCAGCCAGACAGCTCTCCGGAATTTTGAACGCATCGGTGAGCGGCACTGCTTCTTGCCGAATATCCCAGCAAAGTTGGTTTATCAATTTGCGGATAGCTTTTGTTTTTACACCTTCCAGATACCCTTGCTCCAGGTACCAACCTTTGTTTTTGTCAATTTGAGAAAGCGCAAATAAATCGCAGAGTTTTTTTAAAACAGATTTACAACCCTGATCGTTAGTTTGGTTCACTTGTTCGATAAACTTTTCGAGGATCACCCGTTCCACATAAGCAAACCCAACGTTGACAAGGTGATGTTGAGCCACGTTGAATGCATCAAACGAATCCATGCCGTCATCGATGTGCCGCTTTAACCGTTTTGCCGCCGAAATTAAAATATCTCTTTCGCGATAGCGAAAGGCATGCAATTGAAATTCCGGATCAAGCAAATGTTCCTCACTTGTGTTACGGACGGCAAATGGATTTTTTTCCGTGATGGAAGTTTTTGCCTGATCGGTTACATAGTTTAAAATCCCGAACAGGTTCATATTCGCAAACTCCTGTTTAAATTCGGTGAGACGGCTTTTGGCCACCAACTGCATCAACACGGTATTATCGCCCTCAAAGGTGGTAAAGACATCCGTATCGTTTTTTAGTCTTTCGATCCTGTTTTCTGAAAGGTAGCCTTTGCCCCCACAACATTCGCGGCATTCTTGTAAGGTTTGCGTAGTGTTCCATGTGGAGAATGATTTTAGCCCAGCCGCCAGTGCCTCAATCTCCTGCATCTCGTCTTCTTTTCGATTCAAAAACCGGGAAGTAAGATACTGCAAGGAAAAATGAAGGGCGTATGCGTTGGCCAGCAATGGCATCAGCCTTCGCTGATGTGTGCGATAATTAAGAATAGGAACTTCACTTCCGCCTTCAGGCCCAAACTGTTTTCGCCGATCACCATAGCGAATCGCAATTGTCAACCCGGATTTTACAGCGCTCAACCCGGCGCGCGGGATACCGATTCGTCCTCCCACTAATGTACCGAGCATGGTGAAGAACCTACGGTTGTCACTCGAAATCGGACTGGTGAATTTTCCTTCTGAAGAAATATCCGCGTACCGGTTAAGAAGATTTTCACCCGGAATGACGACCTGATCGAAATAAATAACGCCATTGTCAACACCATTCAATCCCATCTTCCTTCCACAATCCTTGATGGTAACTCCCGGAAGGGTCTTTCCATTTTTATCGCGAAGTGGAACAAGGAAGGCACTCACACCATAATCCTTTCCATCAACTATCATTTTGGCAAATACGGTAGCCATTTGCCCATGACAGGCCGCATTGCCAATATATTCCTTGCGCGCTTCAGGTAACGGAGTATCAACGACAAATGATTTTTTCTGATGATCGTAGGTCGCGGTCGTTAAAATGCCTTTCACGTTTGAGCCGTGGCCGGTCTCGGTCATTGCAAAACAGCCGGGCAATTCGAGCGAGCCGATTGCCTTCAAATATTTTTTGTGATGCGTTTCAGTTCCCAAAAAATAAACGCTCATACCAAACAACCCGAACTGCACGCCAAACTTTATCACCAAACTCAAGTCATGGTAACTCAAGGTTTCCATCGCAGTGAAGTAGGCCTCCATGTCACCACCGCCACCATATTCTTTCGGGAAAGCCAATGAGCCTAAGCCCTGAGCAGCAAGAAGCTTGCACCAGTGTAGAACTTTTTCACGGTAATCACTGAGATTGTCGGTGTCGATGTATTGAAACTCGGGATCGGAAATAATCGCCTTTACCTTTTTGATAGTGGAAGATTGCCTACCCTCCAGAATTCTGTTTAGCGTGGTAACATCAAAAGTGTGTTGTGTGCTGTATTGCGAAGTGATCGTCTTCCGTGCCTCAGGATGAAATAGAAAGGCGGCTTCCTGGCTGATAATACCTAACACCTCTTCAAGGTGAGTTAACGATTGGCGTGTCGCTGACGAGATTGTGGAAGAAGTGGAATGAAGGCTGGCCAGTCTAATTCCAATATCGACTAAACTGTCTTTGGTGTCCGCGGATAGCTGGCTTCTCACTTGTTGGATTTCGGTTAACCAGTTTTTTAATTCATCCGATGATGGGGGAGAGGCCGGGTTGATTTGCTCCAACAAGAATTTCCTTTCCTCGGGGTTCAGCCAATCCTGTAAATCGATGATCTCGCGGATTTTTTTTATCTCGCTGGGGGTAAGCACTGCATCTTCCCACACCATGTAAAAGAGCGGCAAAAAAATATACAGGTTTGGATTGCTTTTTAAATACGGCGAGGCGATCATAAAAAATCAGGTTTGATTATTTAAATGTAGCAAAATCAGATTGATACGGAAAAGACCAATTTTTGCCTGCTTCCTTTTCAGGTTCGATAGCATGAGGTTGTCGTCACGTGAAAATTAACGGCGCACTCTCGTTGTAAATACACCTCGGAGGAATTGAATAATTCGGTAAATTTTCTTTTATTCGTCCTCCTTATTTTCACCCTCACCAACCCACAACCCGATGAAATTTAATTCTAAAATTCTTGCCTTTGCGATAGCCGCTCTGGTTTTAACACGGTGCAGCCCTCGCAAAGAAACCTCAGCGAACATTTCCCTCTCGGAGAGAAGAAAATTGGAGAAAAGTTCGGATGAAGCGGTCGAGAAGAAAATTGATGATCTTTTAAGTCAGATGACGATCGAAGAGAAAATTGGGCAGATGACCCAGCTCAATAACTCTGCGATTGTGACCAACTCTAATTGGGGTGCCGGAACGGACTTGCGTATCGAGATCAAAGTTGACACGGCTAAGCTTGGAACCATTTTGAGAAAATATCACGTTGGTTCTTTTATTAACGGGATCGCTGTTTCCCCCCAAACCTGGTACCAGTTTTACAAAGACTTGCAGGAGGTTAATATGAAAACTTCACGTCTTAAAATTCCCATTATCTATGGCATCGATCACATGCACGGCCCCAATTACCTGGATGGAGGAACGATTTTTCCGCATGCCATTAATACCGCAGCCACTTATAATAATCAATTTCCGGCGGATATGGCGCACGTAACAGCTATCGAAACAGCAGATCTTGGACACCAATGGCTTTTCGCTCCTGTGCTGGATGTAGCACGAACTCCGCTTTGGGGTCGCTTCTATGAAACATTGGGCGAGTCACCTTACGTGTCCGGCACGATGGGAAGTATTTTCGTAAAGACTGTGCAAAGTGATCCGGACATTGCTCCTTATAAGATTGCCGCAACGGCAAAACACTTTTTGACTTATTCCGAACCCAAGTATGGCTGGGATCGTGGAGCTGCCGATATTTCTGAGCAATCCTTATATGAGTTTCATGTGCCGTCTTTCAAAGCTGCCATTGATGCCGGGATTAAATCGGTGATGATTAACAGCGGCGAATTGAATGGCGAACCTGTTCATAGTTCCTACCGGGTATTAACAAAACTTCTTCGTGACGAGTTGCATTTCAAAGGCGTGGTCGTGACAGATTGGGAAGATATTATCCGGTTGTATAGAAATCACAAAACGGCTGCCAATGAAAAAGATGCAACCTATCAGGCGATTGCCGCCGGCATTGATGTTGCGATGACTCCATACACAACTGATTTTTGCGAGCATTTGAAGGCGCTCGTAACTGAAGGCAAAATCACTCAGGAACGAATTGATTTATCGGTGTCAAGAATACTACGCATGAAATTGGAATTGGGACTATTTGAAAACCCCTTTCCGCGTAACGACCGCTTTAACCGGATTGGGTCACTGGAAAATCGCGCGAAGGCACTGGCGGTTGCTCGCGAGTCCATTGTCTTAATGAAGAATGAAGGTGTTCTTCCGCTGAGTTCAGAAAAAAATATTTTGGTGGCCGGGCCGGTAGCCAATTTGAAAAACCCGCTGACCGGTGGATGGACCCTTCGCTGGCAGACGAACGACGAAACTCTTTTCCCAAAGAGTATGCTCACGTTGTTCACGGCACTGCAAAAAGAATTTTCTCCGGAGAAAGTTTCACTTGCCACGAATGCAAATGAAATAAAGTCAAAGGCTTCGAAGGCAAGCGCCATTGTTGTTGCAGTAGGAGAGATGGCTTACGCAGAAGGCTTCGGCAGCATTCAGGACATCAGCCTTCCGGAAGACCAGGTTGAGTTAGTGAAAGCAGCACAGGCTACCGGTAAGCCGGTGATCCTGGTGATGATCAGCGGAAGACCACGAGTGATCACCAAAATCTATAAAGACTGTAAGGCAGTTTTGTTTGCCGGTCTTCCGGGATTTGAAGGAGGCCAGGCCATTGCGGAAATAATCAGCGGTAAAACAAACCCGAGTGCGAAGATGAGTTTCAATTTTCCTTATTCGGTGAACCGGCTTATTCCGCACAACCACAAAACAAGTGAAGTTACGTTGGCGCACGAAATTGATAACCCGATAGCATTGGTGCCGTTCGGCTTTGGTTTGAGTTACACCACATTCGAATACAGCAATCTTAAACTCAGCGACACCACACTCACCTCTGAACAGTCCGAAATAAAAGCGACCGTTACTGTGAAAAATACGGGCAAGCGCGAGGGCAAAGAAGCTGTGCTATGGTTTTTGTTCGATGAAGTAGCCAGTCTTTCTCGCCCGGTTCGTGATTTAAAGTACTACGAAAAGGCTTTGATTAAACCGGGTGAATCACAGGAGTTTTCTTTTACCATCCGGCCCGATACCCATCTTTCGTTTCCTAACAATGTAAATGAGAAAATTTTGGAGGATGGGTATTTTACATTGATGGTGGGAAACTTGAAGATCCGGTTCAAATTAATGAGAAAATAGCAAGACTTCTTTTTCGGCTTCGCCATAGAGCTTCGTTCCAAAGAACAGTTTTATTTGTTCGATTTTGGTCAATCTATTTTATGAGACGCATTTACCTGAGGCTGCCTGCGGCTTGTAAATGGTAAAAACGTGGAGATCAAACAGGTTGAACGCAATAAATAATCCGGGGAAAACCCCGAACTGAAATCATTTTTTAGGAACTGTCAGCAAAAAATATTCCTTTCCTACCAGGAAATCCTTAACAAGAGAATTGACGGCAGAAAAATAGACTCCGTTTTGTTCGGTGCTTTTCAAGATCCATTTGTCACCGTCTTTCCATGCTTCCACGGAAGCAAGAATCCCATTTTGACTTTCGATGGTGAGCGTAAACGGAGGCGCCCCGGGGGCAACAAAGCCCTCGGCAAAATCAATGAGGTTTTTGAACGCGATTGGCGAAGTGAAACGTTGAACTTTAGCCAGGTCAGCTTTTTCATTTCCGATAAACCAAAGTGAATCTTTTTTGCTCAACACAAATCCCGAGTCGGCCGGATACATGAAGGTTAGTTTGGTGATGAGATCACTTTTCACACGAAGGAATGCCTTGTTCCGCCAGTCGTTGAAATCCCGGTTAAAATGTGATTCGATAAATCCATCAACGCTATAAACTTCATTCTCATTACTTAGCCGGACATACGTAAATACGGTTCGGATTCCTTCGCCCCCTTGTGCAACTCCGGTTTTTCCTATAGTGAGGTCGGCAACTTTCTTTGAACCCGCGAAGACGGAAACATATGTTCCCTTATCCCCGACATTGTACGTTTCCCAATTATCTTTTTTTCTAGAAGCCAGTCGTTGGATTTTCAAATTTTGCATCATGCCCAGCATGCTTTTTACTGATCCAACATCAGAAAGTGATTTTTGTTTCGCCGTAGCTACATTCCAGTTATTTCCTTCTTTTACTAACTTGATTTCATTGGCCCTGTCTTTGGCAGGTAATATGCGCACCTCGGTAACAATGGCGGTATCGATATCTACCAACGATTTCTTCAAGTTGCTCTCCAAGCCGGGTGAACGGAATACCCGCGACAAAACAAATACACCCGTTAATACAACTAAAACTGCAATTAGGATTTTGATGTTAAGCTTCTTCATAGTTTTCACTCATTCTTTTGAAACGCTTGATTTTATTTTGTTGCGATCGCACGATGCCGTAACCAATCACCAATAAAATTGGCAACAGGAAATTGGTGTACTTTAAAAGTGTTTTGGTGGAGTCTTCCAATTCGTCAATCGGTCGGGAGGTGACACCCTTGGTGCGCAGGCTGATTAGTCCGGTGTCGTCCGAAAGCCAATCGATGGAGTTGGAAACTAAGTTGACGTTGTCAGCTTGCACTTTTCGGGGTTGCTGACCTGCTCCATTGATAATAAAGTCTCCATCGCCAATCACCACCATTTTTGAGGGAGTAGATCCTGATAGTTTTCCATCGATGGCGGCAGCCAGCACTAATTTTTTCAATGGAAGGTCAGCAACCGTCCATTGCTTTTGAATGTCAAAATATAATGGCGCCTTCAAAGCATTGGACTGGTCGGAACTGAAAGCGAGAGGGGTAAATCGTTTGGTCGTGTCTCCGGTGTATTTTATGGTGCTTACAAATTCAAAGAGCACATTCTCCAAACCTTTCGAGACGGGGTGATCAGCAAATTTCCCAACGATCGGGATATACGGGAAAGCCAATTGAGATTGCATGGTAAAAAATCCTTGCTTCTGCTGAAGTGTAACCTGGCCGCACTTGGCATCCACTACAAAATTGTCCTCTACTTCAATTCCTTTTTTCTGTAACCACGACTCCAATCCGGTTGAAACTGGATAGCCATAACTTTTTTGAAGATCACCACTTACACGGTTCATGGCAACCATGATCCTTCCTCCCTTGGCTAAAAAGCCGTCCAATTTTTCAAAATGATTTGCGGGAATCGTGTCCGTTGGCCGAATGATGGCAATTGTTCTTACCGTGGCCGGAATGGAAGTTGTGTCGCTTAACTTGATCGCTGACAGATTATAGAGTATGCCTAATTGTTCTGTAAGCTGGTCAAGTTCATCCAGTGCCGGTTCTCCATGACCTTGCAGGAACCCGATAGTCGTTTTGTTATCGAGGGATATTTTTTTGATAGCAGTGGATAAGGCATACTCCATCGCTGTGCCTGGCTGAATCACAGGAATGACTTCTTTCTTTTCGCCCAACGAGACAGTGGCACCCAGAAACGCTTTTTGCTGTTTTACCTGGTCCTTCTCGCGGATGTTGATCATCACCGGCTGGATACCATTTTGCGCGGCATCTTTTTCGGTCGATTCTTTTTCGTTGGGATTAATAAATTCATACAATACATTTCCATCGGCTCGTTTACTGTACTCTACCAGTAGTTCCTGAAAATCCTGTCTGGTTTTAGAAATCGTTGCGGGAAGGTCTTTGGAGAAATAAGCTTTGATAGTAACCGGTTCTTCCAGGTTTTTCAGGATGTCACGTGTAGCGGGGCTGAGGGTGTATTGGTGGTCGTCGGTCAGGTCAAAACGGAAATGAAATTCATTGGATAGTAAATTCACCACGAACAATATCGCAATGATGAGCGCCGTAGTGAAAAAAAGTCTTTGTTTCATAGTCAGAATTTTAGCTGTTGCGTTTCGTTAGTGATAATTCAGACAAGAGAAGTCCGATGAACACAATGGATAAAAAGTAAATCAAGTCCCTCGAATCGAGTACTCCGCGGGAGATACTTTCGAAATGATCGGACATACTCAGGGTGTTAAGCAACGTTCCCACAGTGCCGCCAAAATTATTAGCCAGCACACCAAAGATGATGTGAAAGAATAATCCGATGAAGAGGGAAGACAGAAAGGCCACAATTTGATTTTGGGTGATGCTGCTGGCATACAAGCCAATACTGATGTAAGCCGCACTCATGAGTAATAATCCGAAGTAACCGCATGCCACCTGACCGATGTCGAGATTGCCGATGTTTGCCAGGGTAATAACGTAGGGTAGCGTGAAAGCCAAAGCGATCGCTACCAATAAAAATGTAGAAAGGAATTTACCCACCACCACTTCGCGGTCGGTAACAGCTTTCGTCAACAGCAATTCGATGGTTCCCGTTTTCTTTTCTTCGGCCAAAAGGCGCATGGTCAAGGCAGGGATAAAAAAGAAGAGCGTCCAAAAAGCGATATTAAAGAACCCTTCGAGGCTGGCCTGACCGGTAAAAAAAATATCAGAGCCGAAGAGCCAGGTAAAGAATCCGCTAAACCCTAAAAAGAGGATGAGCATGATGTACGCAATCAGCGAATCAAAAAAGGATTGTAGTTCACGTTTGGTAATAACCCAGATGGCATTCATATCAATTAACAGTTAGGTTACGGAAAATATCTTCGAGGCGCGTTTCAATAGGGATTAACTCGGTGAGTACCCAACCTTTTTGCACACATAAGTTAAAGACTTCGCGTTTGGAGGAAGCACCGGTTCGGCTTTGCACTTCAAATTTGTTCATATTTTTGTCCACCAATTCCACCAGGTCAATCGATCGAATCCTTCTTAATTCATGCGTGATTTCATCGGCAACACCATCTTCTATTCTCACCTTAAAAATTTCCTGGCCGGTGGCCTGTTTACGCAATGATTCAGCGGTACCATCGGCTACAATTTTTCCCTTATTGATGATCAGGATACGATCACAGGTGGCCTCCACTTCCGGCAAGATGTGGGTGCTTAAGATCACCGTTTTTTCTTTGCCCAACTCACGGATCAGTTTTCTGATCTCCACAATTTGATTAGGGTCAAGCCCGGAAGTGGGCTCATCTAAAATTAAGATCTCAGGATCGTGGATCATCGCCTGCGCCAATCCGACACGCTGGCGATACCCTTTGGAGAGCTCACCGATTTTTTTATGTTTTTCTGTATTGAGGCCGCAGGCACCGACCATAGCACGAATGCGTTCGGAAATTCTATCCCCTGCAACTCCTTGCAGGGCGGCACAAAACCGGAGGTAATCCAGCACCGGCATGTCCAAATACAAAGGATTATTTTCGGGCAGGTAGCCGATGTGTCTTTTTATGGCATCGCCATTTTCTTTGACCGATTTTTCTCCGATTCGGATTTCGCCTTCGCCAATGCCGAGGTAACCCGTAATCATTTTCATGGTCGTGCTTTTGCCGGCTCCATTGGGGCCCAGGAAGCCGAGAATTTCCCCTGTCTTTACCTCGAAAGAGATGTTATCCACCGCCCGTTGCGGGCCGTATTTTTTCGACAGGCCTTCAATTTTTACGTCCATAGAATATTATTTTTGAACGGTGCAAAAATATTTTTTTCGATGAAAAAAGAAAAAGAGGACGAAATATTTTTTTTACTAAAAAGCTCGCAAATGATTCTTAGCATTATAGAAAGGGCTCAGGTTTATTTTATCTTCGGCGCATGAATTGAGGTAATTAAAATCACCGGTGATAGAACTAATAGCATATTGCGAATTGTATTCCAGCGATTTTAAAAGAATAAACCTTGCGTGGTTGGATCAAAATGGTTTGACCGAGGATTTGGACAGAAAGATATTGGATGACCCGCAGGGCACCATTCTGAATTCCGGAGGAGTGATCTTTTTAGCAAAAGCAGATAACGAAATAATTGGAAGCGCAGCATTGATTAAAGAAGACCATGACTGCTATGAATTAGCAAAAATGACAGTTGTTCCATCCTGGCAGGGAAAAGGGGTTGGAAATTTACTGATGGAAAGATGCCTGGCAACGGCAAGAGAAGTGAACGCAAAAAAAATTGTCTTGTTTTCAAGCAGTAAGCTAAAGCAGGCATTAGGCTTGTACCTTAAATATGGCTTCAGGCATGTTGCAATAACGGATAGCCCGTTTGAAACTGCCGATGTGAAAATGGAATTGGATTTGATGGAGAATCCAGCGTAGCAGTTGTAGCCCCGATCATCAAAATATCGAACCGATTTATTGACAATTTAAGGGTGTTAGAAAAATTAAGAGGTTTCATGAAATTTAAAAATTCCTTAGAACGACGACCGCGAGATCTGTCCCATTAGTTGATATTTCGTGGATGTCTATCTAGTAGTCGTTAAAAAGAGTAGTTGCACTCGAAGCCTTAACCAATTATATTGGCGCAGAAAAGTAATTGAGATTTTTTTTAATGATTCGACTATTTGTTTGTTCAATCACAATACTTGTAGAATTTGTATCAATCTGCAACGTTACTGCCAAAAATAACTCTGGTTTTCAGGCGCCACTCTCAATTACGTCATTTAGTCCGACAAGCGGTTTTGTCGGCTCAAAGGTGGTAATCAAAGGAACCGGCTTCGATTCGATTACGGTTGCAAATAACTCAGTATTTCTTGATAACAGACTAATTTCAGTTCTTTCTGTTTCATCAAATGAAATTACAATTTCAATTCCGCCCTTTGCAATTGGTGGTTACATTAGTATAACCGTGAACAATCAGAGTGCGACTTCTGAATCAATGTTCGTGGTTATTCCGACCATAACAGGCTTTAGTCAAGACAGTGGATCAGTGAACCAAACAGTAGTAATTTATGGGACTGGTTTTGGACTAAAAGTGGGATCAAGTGTCAGTGATAACACATCTACAGTTTTCTTTGGCGATGTGTCCGCCCCGGTAATTCAACAAACAGACACCTCCATAACAGTTATGGTACCCTCAGGCGCATGGACTAGTCCAGTCAACGTTTTTAATGTAGGAGGGACAGCGGTAAGTCTCAATAAATTTAAAGTGCTGATTCTTATAGAATGTATTGCGCCCTATTCAGGTAAAATTGGTAGCGAAATTTTGTTGCAAGCTTCCGGGCTTGATCTTTCAAATTTGGCTAACAACACCTTATCTATAAACGGAGTTGAAGCAAATGTAACAGGTGTTAATGCGAACGGTCTGACAGCTATAGTGCCTGTAGGCGCTACTTCTGGTCCATTCGTAATTACATCAAATGGCCAAAAAAAGCAATCTCCGTGTAATTTCACGGTATTAGTCGATGTGACGGCCATGAGTCCAAATCAAGCTTCTGTTGGCTCGATAATAACATTTACTGGCACTGGGTTCGATCCGAACCCCGCAAACAACCTAGTTAATTTTAACGGTCTTACGTCACAAGCGGTTGCAACGACTCCAACATCGCTCTCTGTTCCCGTTCCCCTCGGGGCTACTACAGGTTATATCACGGGCATTAGTGTTGATGGCGTGGCTTATAATTTTGATCCATATAATGAAACATCCACATTTTATCTAAAAATCATCCCCGTTGTTAATAGCATTTACCCTACCTCCGGAATTGCTGGAGATATCATTGTTATTAAAGGAAATGGTTTTGACCCAAACATAGTAAATGACGGGGTGGCATTTGCCAACGAAGCTTATTTGAGTGCCAAAATTATTGCGGCCACCGACAGTACATTATCATTTCAAGTCCCGAATTTAGCTACTTCTGGATATTTATCAGTTGCCTCTGGTGGCCTCGCGGCATTAAATTCACCCCTTTTTACCGTTCTGCCGGTTGTTCAAAGTTTCAGCCCAAATACACAACTGCAGGGTGCAAAAACAGTAATGACCATCTCAGGAAGTGGATTTATCTCTTTTGGCGAATACCTGACATCGGATACAGTTATCTTTTCGCCGTCCATAAAAGTACCTGTCTCTACTAACAGCACCACTTCGTTAAGTGTAATAATTCCATTTGGAATCTCAACCGGACCAATTCAAGTGAAGGTTGCAAATCATCTCGTAACAACCGTGGCTGATCTTATCGTATTAAAAGATTCTATTCCTCCAACCATCTCAGTAAACAGCCCAAAGAATATTGTCGAAGGCTCTTCGAATAACGATATCCAAGTGACAATTACCGACAATGCTTTGGTTAACATGGCGACAATTTATTACCGTGGAATCGCTGGAATTCGGTGGAATAGTTTTCCTTTGACTGCTGGACTACAAAGCTTCAGTGCTCAAATACCAATTCAGAATTCTTGGTATGACAAGATGGGTCTTGAGTTTTATTTTACAGCCACTGATCCATCCGGGAATTCAACAAGAAGCCCAAACGAGGAAGGAAGTTATTATACCACAACACTCATTAACACTTCAGTTTCGATTCCCAATATTCCATTTGGAGATAAAACCACCGATTACAGAATAATTTCTTTCCCTTATGTGATAGACTCAAACTCAGCCGTCAATCAAGTTAGCTTAATCCTTAAAAACATCGTCGGCAATCCTAGGTCTGGACAATTTTTTGAGTATTCCCCGAAAAATAAGGAGAGCAACGCTGCCGGTTATCTTTCTTATGGAGCAAACCAATTTAGCGCCATCCAACCTGGCGGTGGTTATTGGATATTAACTCGAAATCCAGAAATTTCCAATCGAATTCTAAATATTTCATCCCCTCTTTACACCAAGAAGAAATTGTTCAAACTCGCTTTGCTTCCGGGATGGAATTTGATTGGCAATCCTTACCCCGTTCAAGTTTCTTGGAGTGATGTATTAACGCTTAACAATAATCAGAATATTCATAGCCTAAATGTTTATAAAGGAGGATGGGCTGTTTCTGACTCACTTTCTTCTTTTCAAGGCGGGTTTGTTTATAATTCGGATGTGGTAATCGATACTATCCTTATTCCATTCATGGGACAAACCCAAATTGGAGGGAGGTCTCTAAATATGTCATTGGGGACCGATCTAACTCGCGATTCCTGGAATCTGTTTATTCATGCTTCTCAGGGCAATAGTTATAACAATCTTGGAGGGTTCGGGATGCACTTGCTCGCAAACTCTGGGTCTGACCCATTTGATAATTTCAATCCACCAGGACTAGAAAATTCAATTGAGGTGGATTTCATCGAACTTGAATTCCCAGGGCTAAGCTTCAGCAATGATATTGTTAAGACTTCTACTCGTCATGTGTGGCAGTTTAATTTCGTTGGAAACGTGGGGGAACCAGCTGAACTGACTTGGAATAATGAAATAACTTTAGAAACTCAGAAGCTTGCTCTTTATGATGAAGGAAACATGAGGGTAATTTTTATGAATGAGAAAAATCAATATCAATTTACTCCGCGTGGAAATGATCGCTTTTCGATTTATTTCGCTGACGATATTTCGATCATGCCTAATCTCATGAACGTAAGTTTACCCTATCCAAACCCTCTTCAGACAGAGCGAATTACCAATATAGAATTGGCTCTTCCTTATGGATCGCAAAATTATTCTTATACCTACCAATTGTTTAATTACAATGGTCTCGAGGTTAGCTCAAGGCATAATTCATTAGACCCAGGGCTTCAAAAACTAATACTAGCTTTTGATCAATCATTGGGTAGCGGTCTTTATTATTATCGGTTGACCATAAATTCCGCAGACTCATCACATTCCTATACCGGAAAAATCATCTTGCCCTAATGATCCCAGGAATACGCGCAATAGTTTTGATAATTCTATTTCTTCTAACTGGAATTATTTTGTTTGCACAAAAGATTGAAGGGGTTGTCGCACAGACAAAAGGATCAGAAATCATTATTACCTACTCGTTAACCGGCAACAGCCAAGAGGATACCTTTCAGGTAAGCCTTTATTGTTCTGTTGACGGTTTCTCAAAACCAATAACGGAGGCAAAAGGAGATATTGGAAATGAGATAAAAAGTGGGTTAAATAAGCAAATCCATTGGGTTGTAAATAAGGAATTAAAAAAACTTTCTCAAGGTTTCTCTTTTGAGGTCAAAGCAAAAATATTCAACCCCATGATTCAAATAAATGGCATCGAATCTGGAAAAGCTTTTAAAAGAAGTAAGGAGTATTTGATTTCGTGGACGTCAAAAAAGAGAGTCCAAAAATTGAATATTGAGCTTTTTAATGGCATAGACAAAGTCTGGAGTCAAACGGGTATTGATAATACGGGTTCTTATAATTGGATTGTTCCGATGCCATTGAAATCCGGCTCAGACTACAAATTGAAATTCTCGAATTATAATGATTCAACTGAATTTATCCTGTCGTCCAATTTCACTATTAGGAGGAAAATACCTCTAGTTGTAAAGATGGGGGGGCTATTGGTATTTGGTGTAACAACTTTGTTAGTGGTGCAGGGAACTGCTCTTAAATCTGATGACCTGCCTCAACCACCGAACTCACCCATTTTAAAGTAAAATGTATAATTTAAAAATTATGGTATTTTTTGGTTTAGGACGTAACGAAAAGGAATTATAGCATGTTGAAAACTCTAATTTTTGCTCTTGCCTCAATTACATTCTTGAATAGTCTAATTGCACAGAATGCTTCATCCTTTTCAAATAAGGTCTTTTTGGATACAATTAAGCCTGCCAATGGAAAATCACCCGATTTTATGAATCGGATTTCTGTTGGGGTTGACGTTGGATACGATCAAAATTATTTACTCACAAATATTTCAAATCTTTCTTTTACTACAATAAAACCATTGAACGGTTACTCAATTGGAATTCCCTTCTTGTATAAATTAAATTCTTGGATGAGTCTATCAACCAATCCAAGTATCACGCAAAAAAACTACAAAATTGAACGTACAGGTTTCTATCAAGGAATTCATGAAAACTTTACCAATTCCTATATACAGCTACCCATTTACGGCCATTTTATTTTTGGAGACAAAAAAATGAAGGGCTTTTTGAACCTTGGTGGATACGGAGCCTATTGGGCATGGGCAAAAATTGCGGGTACTGAATCCAATATCCTTAATCCGTCTAGCGCAGTCTATTCAAATTCTAATCCATTGTCTTTGCTTGCGGAAAATGAACCCTTTAATTATTCCCAGAGGTATCAATTTAACAAAATACGTGATAATAGGTTGGAGTTTGGTTGGTTGCTCGGGATCGGCTTGAGCTATGAATTTACTAAAAGGTATGTGATCTTCATGGAGGGCCGCTTCACACAATCAATTACTGATCAACAAAAGAAATATATTATTAATCAAGTGCCGAGATATAATCAGACTTACAATCTGTCTATCGGTTGTCTAATTAATTTAGGTTCCTTCAAAAAGCAACACAATTTAAACTAAAACGGTTTTGAAAAATACTTGTAGGTTCAAAAGGTTAAGGCTGAATTTATTCATGTCAATTACCGTTGCGTTGGCTTTTTTATCTTGTGAAAAGATTGTTCCCTCCATCAATTCCCCAGAAAGTTATCCGGGTGACAATTACAATGAAATTTTCGAGTCATTTTGGAATGGCATGAATAATAACTACGTGTTTTGGAGTGTCGACACTACTAACTGGGACAACGTGTATCGAACATATAAACCTCTATTTTCCCAACTTACGGTATTCAATAAGAAAAATGATTCGATAGCTGAATTCTACTTTGAGAAAATGACATCAAATATCATTGATTCGCATTATACTTTAAGCTTTAACAACACAGGGCATCAATTTTCTCCAGCTCTGAACAGAAAGTTAAAGATCGACCAGTCTCATCCCGACAGTATCTATTCGCTTCCTAATGATTTTTTTAACTCTGTCGTAATTAATTATATTGATCATTCGTTTTTACTGAAAGGAACGGATACTATACTATACGAAAATTCTAAGGTTCCCTTTACGGTAATTTCAGGAACAATTAATAATAAGATACTATATCTTTACTTCAACGGATTCTTTCTTTCACATGCTGGAAAAAATACGCAGCCAGCAATTGACTATTTTTTGTCAACCGTATCTAATTTACCATCCAACATAAGTGGAATTGTGATCGATGTCAGAGAAAATGGTGGGGGAGAAATTACGGACTTAAATTACCTACTTGGGAGTATGATTGGCACACCCCTAACTTTCGGTTACACAAGAGGAAAAAGCAATATTGGGCGTCTAGATTATACGCCTTGGGCTCCTGCAATCTTGACTCCTCAAGTCGGATCCTTTCCGGTTTCATTACCAATTGTTGTTCTTGCTGATCACCTTTCAGTAAGTATGGCAGAGCTTACCACTCTCGCGATCAAAGCCTTGCCGACTGGAAAATTCATTGGCACAACGACTTGGGGAGCTAATGGCCCACTTGCACCGAGCGTTTACTATAACGCCGGACAATTTACTGTCGGAGCTAGCTCATTTGGCCCCAATGGCTATATGTTCGTTTATACTTCCTCATTCATGTTTGAGGGGGTAGACGGGAAAGTCTATGAGGGAAAAGGAGTCAAACCAGATATTTGGGCAGCGGAAACACTCGCGGCTTATCAAGCCCGTCAAGATCTCCAATTAAGCGCTGCAATAAAATACATTGGAAAATAAAAGATTCTCAGCCATGAAACCATTTTTTGGTAGCTGAACCTAGTTGCATAGACTGTACCTACGGTGCCATGACAAAAGAAACCCATTTTTGTTTACATTGAGTCAGTTCCATTCTAGGACATTAACAGATGGTGGCCGTTCCGGCAAGCATTGCATTATTCTGATAACTTGAATGCAATCGGTAATTGATAAGATTGCCTTATTGCCCGGCCACTCTGCATACCAGGCACCCAATTTGGTGAGCTTGAAATAAGGCGCAATGCCTCTTGATCACATTCACCATTAAATCCCTTCACAACTTCCGCATTTGTGATCTCACCTGTCGACTCAATTATGAACTTGACAAAAACCTTTCCCTCAAGCCCCATCCTTCTTGCATGAACTGGGTAGTGTAGGTTTTTTTGCAGCCATAAGTAGAATGCTTTTAGCCCTCCAACAAACTCTGCTGACTTTTCAACAAATGTAAATATCTTATCATCATTGACTAAATTTTTTACAGTGAGTTCTTCGAGTAGCTTTCCAGCCGACAGATTCCATTTATTATCATCGGCCGTGGATTTTGGTTTGCCCTTTCCATCGTCAAATATGATACCTAAGGCAAATTTTGTATTCACCAATTTTTTACCAACTCGTGCAGGAACCCATTTTATTCTAACAGATTTCAGGCAATTGAGCACGGCTCCGTCACAGTTCACATCGATGCCATTCACTACTTTGTAATTAACGACTGATCCTAGCGTGTCTACATCAAAACTTACTACTAGGCGGGTGAGGTTCTCCTCCATGCATAACTTTATAGAACGACCAAGCGCATCTAAAATAGAGGCGTAATAGTTATGGAAACCAGTGATGGGTATGGGATGGACATCCAATTTAGATGCTACCCATTCTCCATTTTTGAAAACTAAATAGCTACTCGAATCCGGAATTATATACATCACCTTACCAGTGGAGTGATTGATCACCAGTTCCACTTCTTTTTTCGAGTTAAAGTATTGCCATACGGAGTACTTCATTTCGTCTTTTACATACCCTTTTTCAAAATCGTTCTGCGTCAAAGTAGGTATGCGTAATTTCTGCTTGCCTTTGATGTATTGCTGCAGGGATGAAACGATTCGATCAATGGATTTCTCCAACTGCATTTTGCTGTCCGCGTAAGAGGCCTTGACAACGCCGTTTTTATTAAAAAAAGTAGCATAGCTGAAATCGGCCTTTCGGCTTAAAGGATGCCACCAAACAGAACCCAACCGTAATTTTAGCGTTGCGAGACTATCGGCTATTTCAATTTTCAGGTCGTATTCGATGTCGAAAAAATAACTAATATTTCGCTGTGTCGCTTTGAAAGCTCGGTCCAAAGAGCTGCCAAACTGAATAGAGGTATTCTTAATTCTTGTCACCTGTGTGTTGCGGTAATTTTCTTCCACCCATCCCATTATCCATTCATAAATATCCGCAGCCTTTTCCCCATGGAGGCGGAGGATGACCGAGTCAACCCCGTGACTAGTTGCTACAAACATGGGTAACTCCTGACCTAAAAGCGGTAGTGTAATAGCAAACACGAATAAACAGCAAGAAATTAGTATTTTTCTCATAATCAAGATGTCCTCTAGTAATTAATGCCGATGAAATATAATTGAAAAAACATAAAAGGACTTAGCACGTTTCACCACAAAGAAAAATGTTTTTCTATTCCTCCTTTTTTAAAATCATTCCCAAATCAAAAAAGCGTTCAATTCCCTCATTGTTGCAACGGGTTGAACGAGATGGAGCAGCAAACGCAAATCTAAAACCATTGAGTCTTGTTGCTTCAAATTTCTTTGATGTGAAGCGTGAGACGGTTTTCTAATAGTTAGGCACCCTATGATTTGGATCTTGTCATGATGTTATGGCGAGGCAGCAAAGCGGCCTGGTTGCCTTTCCGGTATTGCGCAATCAGTTTGCCAGAGCGTGGTCGCTCATGGTTTTTTGTAACGAGTGATTTAAAGCTGTCCAAGCCAACGCTGAGTTTGAAAAATTCCTTACCAAATGAGGGCAAGGCCTGAAATCATAGACCTATACCACGTCATTATGGAAGATGTTTTCAAAAACTCCCGAAAGGAGAACGCAAAAGAAAGCAAGAAGATTTACGAAGAAATAAACCGGAACAGGGTGCGAGTACAGAACGCACAAAACAGGATGCTTGACGGTGATTTGACGGTCAAGGAATTTAAGGAGATGAAATCCCAACTCGAAGAATTGAATGACACCATGCTAAGACAGAAGATTGATCTCTCTTCTGGCGACGAGAACTTTGACGAGTACCTTTCTTTCAGTTGTTCGTTGCTCAAAAACCTTGACAACGCATACAAAAAGGCAAACCTTGAAATCAAACAGCGGATCATTGGTTCGATCTTTCCGGGAAAATTGATTTTTGAAGAAAACCATTGTCGAACCACGAAAGTTAACGAAGTAGTTTCGTTAATGTGCTTGAACAACAGTGAATTAGATGACAAAAAAAAGGACATCTGAAAAATAATTCAATGATGTCCTGTCAAGTAGTCTCGACAATCAAAATATCGAACCGGTTTATGGCAGATTTGAATAGAATCAACGATTTAAAGGTCTTTTTGAAATAGATACCATCAAACGTATTGGTTTTGCCGGACGGCCTTCTTCTGAATAAAGGGCAGCAAAAGATTTTTCAAAAATCCCCCAATTGATCCGGTTTGCTAAAATGTACAGCGGGTGACGATGGCTGAGCTGCTCTTCGAAGGTGCTATAAAAACTCAGTTGTGATTGTGAAACTTCTTTTGGCACCATAAAAAATCTGCAAGGTTTTCGATCTAAAGCTCTCCTTTCTTGCAGATTTTATCAACTCCAACTCCACCATTTCTTTTGAAATCTAACTCCGTTCAGCTTTTTAAGGGACGACTAGTTAGCCAGGGTTGATCTTGTCATATTAGCTCCGTTTTTGGCCTTTGGCGAGACCGATGGTTTCCACATACGGTTAAGAATTCAGCATGTCGCCTGCCTAAAGTTGTCTAATAAAAACCCCTCCACCTGTTCCGGCAAACATAGTAGTGCCACTCACCGCAAAACAAGAAATAAATTGATTTGTCGATCCATTGTTTACATGTGTCCAACTGGTCCCATTGTTAGTTGAAAGAAAAACACCACCGTCGGTTCCTGCAAAAATAGTGTCACCACTCACGACAAGGGAAAGAACAATTTTATTTGTCATTCCAGTGCTAATCTGTGTCCAACTGACTCCACTGTTAGTGGAAAGAAAAACACCATTGACATATGTTCCTGCAAAAATTGTACTACCGCTAATCGCAAAAGAAGAAATAGATTGATTTGTCAATCCCGTGTTTACCGATGTCCAACTGCTTCCATTGTTAGATGAAAGAAAAACACCACTATCTGTTCCTGCAAAGATAGTACTGCCGTCCACAGCTAAAGAGTTAATAGTTTGATTTGTCAATCCTGTGTTCACTGGTAACCAGCTGCTTCCATTGTTGATTGAAAGAAAAACACCGTCGCCACCTGTTCCGGCAAAAATAGTACTGCGACTCACAGCAAGAGAACTAATAGAGTGATTTGTTGTCAATCCATTGTTTACTGGTGTCCAACTGTTTCCATTGTCGGTTGAAATAAAAACACCAGCGCCTGTTCCTGCAAAAATAGTACTGCCATTCACAGCAATTGAACTAACAAATAAATCGGTCAATCCCGCACTCGCAGGAGTCCAACTGTTTCCATTATCTGTTGAAAGAAAAATGCCATCGGCACCTGTCCCAGTAAAAATAGTATTACCACTCACAGCAAGCGAAAGAATGGCCTGACCGGCTAATCCAGTGTTTATCGGTGTCCAGCTACTTCCACTATTCGTAGAAAGAAAAACACCTCCACCAAATGTTCCTGTAAAAACCACGCTCCCATTCACCGCAAAAGAAGTAATCGATTGATTTGTCAATCCAGTGTTCACCGATGTCCAACTGTTTCCATTGTCTGTTGAACGAGAAATGCCATCACTTCCTCCCGCAAAAATACTTGTGTCACTTACGCTTAGAGATGTAATAAATGGATTTGTCAATCCAGTACTGATCGAAGTCCAACTGCCTCCATTATTGATTGAGCGAAAAATCCCACCATCGATTCCTGCAAAGATAGTTTCGCTGCTCATAGTGAGAAAACTAACCACGGAACTCGTGAAAAAAACTTTCGTCCAACTGTCTCCATTATTGGTTGAAAGAAAAACGCCGGTTCCAGTTCCAGCAAAAATATTATTTCCACTGATCGCAAGAGAAAAAATAGTCTGATCTGTTAACCCAGTATTTACTGGTGTCCAGTTATTGCCGTTATTCGACGAAAGAAAAACACCGCCTCCACCTGTTCCTACGAAAATACTGCTACCACTCGAAGCAAGCGAATAAATAGACTGATTTGTCAATCCAGTATTCATTGCAGCCCAGCTATTTCCACTGTTGGTTGAACTAAAAACACCGGCTTTAGTTCCTACAAAAATTATTCCTCCACTATTAGTAAAAGAATTAATGGATAGATTTGCTAATCCTGTATTCACTGGCGTCCAGATACTTCCATTGTTAATTGAACGAAAAACACCTTTGTTAAACGTCCCTGCAAAAATAGCACTACTATTCACAGCCAATGCAGTGATTTGACCCCCATAAGGTCCATTAGTTGACCAATCTACCGAGGTTGAAGCAACCGGAGTTGGATTATCTTTTTTGCAGCCAGCAAGTTGTAGTATGAAAAATAATGTAGCAATGCTTATTATTATTTTGAATGCGCTGTCCGAAGATTTTGTCATCTTATATATTGAATTTAATTCTGGTTCTATCTTGTCAATTCGAAAATCGCTCAAAGATTTAAAATTTCCTAAATCGCTCACGAACCTAATTTAGTATTGCATGGAGATTCAGAGTTCGGTGATTACCACTGCCTCGTAATCACAATAGTTTTAACAGGATGATTGCTAATTTTTTAAATCGGTATCACCTTCACGCAAAAAATTCTCAAAGGTCATCTGAGATTAGAGGTTGAACAAATGGCTTTCAAGTTCGATTGTATGATAGGGTATAAATAAAAAAACCTTCAAATCGGTTCAATTTAGAGGTCTTTCTCATGTGTAGTCCCAACCATCAAGATATCGAACCGCTTTATGGATGATTTGAAGAATTTAAACAGTTTGAAATACTACTTCAAAAAAATGGTTTCCTGACATAGTCTTCCAGTGGGACAGTAATCTATCTTTTATCGGCACTTCCTGGTAATCTATTATATAGTTAAATGAAATGCTATTTCTTTATAAATTTTTGGCTATAAGTAACTGAACCACAGATAACATTTAAGACATACATCCCGGAAGAAATACCTGAGGCGTTGAGTTTAATAGTACTTGAATTAATATTGATTGGTAAATTTAATTCTCTGCCCCAATTATCGTAGACTATAACTAAATAATTTTCTGCACTTATACTTGAAGGAATTGAAACATTTAAAATATCCGCAGTCGGGTTTGGAAAGATGGAGAAGCCTTCATTGCTTGTGGAAACACTTTTGGGCTGGGGATTCTTTTCTGACGGGCTGGAACCACTCTTGACAATTCTATAACCTCCTTGTATTACGCCATCAATCGAGACACAATCTAGTATGGGAACCTGAATTAGCTGCGAAATTGGAGAATATTGAGGGGTTACATCCAAGTTTATGGATTGGAGTTGAAACCAGTAAAGGTATCCGTTTCCAGCAAGCTCTCCCTGAAAGCAATCAAGTAGATATTTACGAAATGTATAATTCACACCATCATTAGATGTTGGAGTGAATATATCCACAGACCCTGTACCGTACATGTATGGTGTATAATAGTAAGAATAAGGTGGTGGGTATGTGCCAACTGTCGGCTCGGACGCAATTTCAGTTGTTAAACTGTACTGAACTGCACAAAGGTCAATCTGCCAGAATAGATCAACATAATAAGGGCCATTGCCGTTGGCGTCAGTTGGGTCGTACCCTGTTTGATAAGTTAGGGTTGCTGGTGGTTGTAGCACACAATCGGGATCTCCGGGCTCGCCTGCGTTTGAACTTGTTTTAACCTTGACTTGAGAAGATGTCGCAAAAGAACCATCACAGTAATTAGTTTGGACTACAAAGACATAATTCGTATTCGGGGCAAGATTTGAGATAGTCTGAGATGTTGAAGTGGATGGAGCTTCTGCATAAGTAACATTTTTTGGGGAGACTTGTAGAACAGTATATCCACTTGCGCCCGGAATAGATTGCCAGTTTATCAAGCAAGAAGCAGGTAAAGGTGAAATGGTCACTGCAGTGGCAACCGGTGCTGAAGTTTGAACTGAAATAATATTAGAGGAAGTTAGGCCAGACGATACTCCCCCATAT
>Ga0206942_1084_pt1 | contig 28261 bp, 28 predicted proteins | sample Alteio_BWOrgHeat_6_FD_153253 | JGI IMG/M metagenome (GOLD analysis project Ga0206942, IMG submission 153253) | Enriched cells from forest soil in Barre Woods Harvard Forest LTER site, Petersham, Massachusetts, United States -... | ecosystem: Environmental > Terrestrial > Soil > Temperate forest > O... | reverse complement strand
AAATTGATTTTCTCCGAAGCTTAAATAAAATGAATCTGATTCAAAAGACAATCTCTGAAAACCAAGCGGGTATTAGAGTCGTGATTATTGAGAAAATCGTAGGGTCGTATTTTACGGTGATGGGATTACCGATACACAAGATGTATGAACGGTTGAAATTATTTAATCAACAATCATGAGCACACTGGTTTTATCAATATTGGTCATCTTAAGCATCGTCGCTGTTATTTTGCTCACCTCATCCTGGAAGCTCAATGCCTTCATCGCTCTTTTTATGGTGTCGTTACTTCTTGCTCTTGCGGTGATGCCTGGCAAAGATGTTGTCACCATCATGAAAAACGGTTTTGGAAATACGATGGCTTCAACGGGCTTCCTGATTATCCTGGGCTCGATCATTGGCATTCTGTTCGACAAAACAGGGGCGGCTCTTATTTTAGCTCGGTTTATTTTATCAAAAGCAGGTGAGCGCAATGCCGCCGCCGCGTTGGGTATTACCGGTTTTCTTGCAGGGATTTCCATTTTTTGTGGATCCGGATTTATCATTCTGAGCGGCCTTGCAAAATCATTTAGCGCAAAGACCAAAACGGCAATGCCGTTCATGGCAGGTGTGCTCGGGTGTGCGCTCTACTCCGTTCACTGTTTAATTCCAACGCATCCCGGTGCGCTGGCAGCAGCAGGTATCCTCCATGCCAAGATCGGCAACCTCGTGATCGTAGGATTTGTATTCGCCATCCCGGCATTTTTCGTCTCTTATTTCTGGGTGAAATTCATGACGGATGGAAAAGAATACCTTTCCACACCGGACATTGAAATTCCGGTACAGAAAGATGAACAAGTTTATCCATCGGTGATATTATCCTTTTTGCCAATTGTGGTTCCATTATTTCTCATGGCCATCGGATCTCTTTTAACGATTCGGGGTTTGGGCCCTGCCAATGTTCTTGAAAGAACATTTGTTTTTACAGGACAGCCGGAAATTGCTTTACTGATTGGTGCCGTCTTTGCCCTGGCGCTGCTCCACGGAAAAAAAAAAGAAACCGTTAATGCTGTTTTTGAAACCGCCATCGAGCAGGCGGGTCCCATTCTCATCATTACTGCGGCCGGTGGAATGTTCGGTATGATCATTAAAGAAACCGGTGTCGGTGCTACGGCAGGTACGGTATTGAGTAAAACCAGTCTAGGGCTTATCATTCCGTTTGGTATAGCGGTTATTCTGAAAACAGCACAAGGTTCTTCCACCGTGGCAATTATTACTACCGCCTCCATTGTCATGCCGATGCTCCCGGCGCTGGGGATGAGTTCGGAATCAGGGAAAATGTTTGCCCTACTCGCGATGGGAGCCGGCTCTATGATGGTGTCTCACGCCAATGACTCGTATTTTTGGGTGATCACCAGGTTTTCGAATATTCCAGCGGACGTAACCCTGAAGGTTTTCACATCCGCTACCGCCGTCATGGGAATTACCGTTTTCCTTTGCGTATGGATTATCTCTCTTTTCTTTTGATCATCAGAAATCTATTTTATATAACTTGGAAAGATGGATGCTAAGACTATTGCTGAACAGATTTTTTGGACTGGCGTAAAAAGCGTTTTGCCCGATAAGCTCATAAAAAATCATGTGTTTATCCGTAATTCCACACTTTTCATTTCTTCTTTTTCGTTCCCCCTGGACAGCATCAACAGGATATTTGTCATCGGCGCCGGAAAGGCCAGCGCCTTGATGGCCAGCGAGGTCGAAAATATTTTGGGAGACCGGATTACGGGAGGACACCTGGTCGTTAAGTACGGGCATGCCTGTGATTTAAAGCGGATTCAGGTAACGGAGGCAGGGCATCCTGTACCTGACCATAATGGCTACCTGGGAACGCTGAAAATTCTGGAGATAGCGGATTCAGCTAATGATAAAGATTTGATTATCTGCCTGATTTCCGGCGGTGGCTCGGCCTTGCTCGTCGATTTTCCAGAAGGTGCAACTCTCAAAGACCTCCTTGCAACCAATGAGCTTCTGCTGAAGAGTGGCCTGAACATCAAAGAGATCAATACGGTGCGAAAACATTTATCAAAAGTAAAGGGCGGCCAATTGGCAAAAGCCGCCTACCCTGCTACCGTAGTCAGCCTGATCCTGTCAGACGTGATTGGCGATCCCCTGGATGTGGTAGCCTCGGGGCCAACGGTGCCCGACCCCTCTACTTTTCAGGATTCAATTGCCATACTGAAAAAGTTCAAGCTGCTTTATAAAATCCCTCTTTCGATATTAAACTATTTAAGAAAAGGAATTGAGGGCGTTGTACCCGAAACGCCCAAACCAGGAGATCCTGTTTTTGTCAGTACTCAAAATAGCATTATCGGAAATAACAAAATTGCGCTTCAGGCCGCCTACCATAAGGCTATCGAGTTCGGATTGAATCCTTTCATTGTGTCAGACGAACTAGAGGGTCAGGTTAGTGAGATAGCCGAGCAACTGGTTGAAGCTGTCAAACGATTTCAAAACAATATGGAAATCAAAAAGCCATGTTGCATACTATTCGGCGGTGAATCTACGCTCGTTGTAGATGGACCTGGAAAAGGAGGAAGAAACCAGCACCTGGCCTTAGCGGTTGCGTCAAAAATAAATCACTTACACGGTCTTACGTTCCTTTTGGCCGGAACCGACGGAAACGATGGCCCCACTTCCGTAGCTGGTGCGATCGTTAGCAACAAAACCATGGATCAGGGGGCAGCTCTTGGAATCCACGCCGAAAAATATTTAAATGAATTTGATTCATTCCATTTTTTCAAAAATGTAGGCGGACATATTGTTACCGGCCCAACGATGACCAATGTGATGGATCTTATGATCATCATAATCGAGTAGGCAGGCTCAGGTGTTACGCAAACTCGCCCCTTACTTTCCGATTTCTGATCTTAATGTATTCTGAAGATCGTCTCTTGAAATCGAATACGCACACTTAAAATGTCCTTTTGGACAATCCTTATAGCCATGAAGTCCGCACGGGCGGCAATCGAGTTGCTCTTGGGTCTCAACAACCATGGAATGGTCAGAGAGTGGCCCAAAACCAAAAGAAGGAACCGTTGAACAAAATACGGCAGTTACCGGAGCGTTCATAGCTGAGGCCAGATGCATAGGCGCCGAGTCATTGACGTAGTTCATGGCCGCATCCTTTATCAAGGCGGCCGACTCCAGAAACGAGAGTTGTCCGGCCAAGTTGATCACGCCGTTAAAGCCAACGGCCAGGCGTATCGACTCGCATACGTGATGATCGGCTGGCGCACCTAATAAATAAATCTTTGGCATCCGGTCTTTTATAGAAATCAGCAAGTCTATCCATTTCTCAGGAGGAAGTTGCTTGGTAAACCAAACGGAAGTAGGCGCCACACAGATATATTTTTCAGTTTTCCGGGGGTTGACTTTTTCAAAATCCTTTTCTGAAGGATAGAGTCTTGGTTTGGCAACGTTTGAATCTGTGATTGATTCGATCAGTCGATGATTGCGCTGAACTTCATGCAAACTTCCAATCGGATGGTCGATCTTCCGATTGAAAAAAAAAGAAACAGGGTTTTTATTAAATCCGATTTTCAACTTACTTCCCGACAATGCCGTGATAAAACCTGAACTTGCAAACCGGTGAACATTAATCACGCCATCGTACCGGCTCTTTCTTACTTTAAAAATTATTTTGACAAGGTTTAAAACCTTCGATTTTTTTTTATCCCAAATCAGCACGTTCCGAAGTTTAGGATGCCCCGTCAAAAGACCCTCGTTTCCTTTTCGCAAAAGAAAATCAATGGCAGCTTCCGGATACTGTTGATGAAGTTTTTCAATTAGCCCGGTGGCCAAAATCACATCCCCGATAAAGGCTGTCTGAATAATGAGAAATGATTGAAGGCGAGGCTGCATTACTTTTTATAGACCTCGCGGTAAGTAACAATCGCTTTCTGAATGAGATTCATAGCCATCTCCTTATTTTGAAAATCAGGAACCGTTACAATTTTGTTCTCAAGTCTTTTATAGCTTTCAAAAAATTCCTTCAATTCTAATTTGAAATGACTTTCCAATTCACTGATGTCATGAAGATGCCTGGTATTGGCGTCATTGTCGGCAACCGCTAGAATTTTTTCATCACCAAGTCCCTGATCGATCATTCTCATCACACCGATTACCCGCGCAGGCACCAGGCACAAGGGCTGGATGGGTTCACGGCACAAGATCATGATATCCAGGGGATCGTGATCATCCCCTAACGTTTGAGGAATGAATCCATAATTGGCAGGATAATAAACGGCAGAGTAAAGAATACGATCAAGTTTGAGTAATCCAGTCTCTTTATCCACCTCATACTTGGTCCGCATGCCGGTAGAGATTTCCACAATTCCATTGATGAACTCGGGTGGGTTATCGCCTATGGGAGCTTCATGCCAGGGATGCTTGATCATGGTGTAAAAGTAGAAAGTAAAAAGTTCAAAGTAAAAGCAGGAAGTTTAACTCCAGCCTATACGTTGAACTTTAAAACTTTAGACTATTTACTTACTTTCTGTTTTCTTTTCTTCCTTTTTTGCCACTTTGATTTTATCGCCGTTCTTCAATCGTTTAGAGACCACCAGGAAAGGGCCGGTCACTACCTCAACACTGTCGGAAATTCCAGAAAGGATTTCAATGTTGTCGTAATCGCTAATACCCGTTTTTACTTCCACCATTTTTGCAGTTCCTTTATCGTTAAGAAAAACGACTACTTTATCGTCCTTTTTCTCAGGCGCTTTGTCCTTGGCTGATGTTACGGTGCGCTTATCGTCATCCGGCTTCGTCTCCTGCGCTGCGTTTTTCTTTTCATCAGGGTTCCGGGTGGTTACCGCGGCAAGCGGCACAGACAATACATCACTCTTTTTGCTGGTAATGATTTCCACGCTCGCGGTCATCCCGGGGCGAAACGGAAATTTATTTCCTTTTTTAATCAGGTCTTCATAGGATGAGCGCAAAATTAAAATCCTTACTTCAAATTCAGTGATAGCATCGGTGGAAGTTTTGTCTTTGGCGGTATTGGCAATGTTGGTCACAATACCTTTGAATTGCTTGTTGATGTTGGAGTAAGCGTCTACATCAATCAACACCGTGTCGGAATAATGTACCCGCACAATATCATTTTCATTGACGTTCACGCGTACCTCCATTTTATTCAGGTCAGCAATGCGAAGCATCTCTGTTCCAGCCATCGTTGCCGTCCCCAGCACACGCTCTCCTTTCTTCACGCTCAGTTTGGAAACTGTTCCCTTCATAGGAGCCACCACGGTAGTCTTCCTCAAATTCTCGCGTGCTTCATTCACCGAAGCTTCGGTACTGCTGACCACAAATTTTGAGGCTTCCAGGTTTTGCTTAGACGAGGCGAGGTTGTTTTTGGCAACATTATAGGTTTGAACAACTGTCTGCCAATCCGCATCGGCAATCACTTTTTGGCCGTATAGTTTTTCTTGCCTTTTATAGTCCAATTCTGCTTTTGTGAAGTTTGCTTCCGCTACGGACAAAGCTGACTTGCTTGACTCCACATTGGCGCGTTGTTGACTGAGGGAAGCCTCGTTGCGCTCCAACTGACTGCGCAAAACATCCGGGCGGATCTTTACCAATTGCTGTCCCAGTTGAACAGAATCTCCATCCTCAACATTTAACTCTATTAATTCGCCCGAAACTTCGGGTGCGATTTTCACTTCAGTTACCGGTTGTACGGTGCCAGAGGCGCTCACCTTCTCGGTAATGGAAACTTTTTTAGCCTTCGCAAATTCCACTTCCAGTTCGCGAGACTTGCCAATCCAACCCTGCGATTTTCCAATGATAAGAAATAAGATCAGAACAACGAGCGTGCCGATGCCCCAGTACATTAAGCGGTTTGATTTTTTCTTTTGTTTAGCCATAAAAAATTGGAGGGTGTGGTAAGGGGTGGTTTAAAAGGTATTTCTAAAATTAATATTCGATCGTCTTGCCTTCGTAAAAATCGAGGATTTTTTTTGTCAGAATAAAATTGAACTTACTACGGGAAAGCGTGGATTTTGCAGAGAACAAATCGTTGGCAGAAATCTGGTATTCCACAAAATTCGCCGCGCCATTATCAAACCGCAGCGTGGTCATGCGATAGGCTTCTTCGCTTGCATTCACCTGCTTGACAGCGGCGGCATAAGTTTTTGAAGCAGCTACCGCATTGTTGTAAGCTGTTTCAATCGATTGACGCAGTGTATTTTCTGTTTCTTTTACGGTAATGTTGGCTAATTCGCGGTTGATGATTGCTTGTTGAACACCGGTGCGAGTTTGAAATCCATTCAAAATCGGGATCGACAAACTCAACCCTACGTTTTTGTAAATGTTATCCTGCAACTGTTTATCGACATGATAGCTATCTGAAACCTTAACTTGTTGGGGGACCAACGGTGAATAAACAATATCACTAGGATTAGAACCGACATAACCGATGGGCCCTACTGAATTGGGCACCGTGGTATATTGAGCCTGATCCGAGGCACTATTATAATTAGAAACAGCCGCATAGGTAAGAGAAAGGCGAGGGTAATAAGCTGCCCGGGCCGCCTTCATGGCGTATTGGGCAGCATCAACTTTGAGTAAAGCACTTTTCACCTGCGGCAAATTCTGCGTGGACATCGCATAGATTTCTTCGGGAGTTTTATCGACGCTCATATCGGACAAAGCGATATCAGGGATCACCACTTCAAATTGATTGGAGGCGGGTACTTGCATGGATTGTTTGAGCGTCAACACTGCGAGGTTATAATTATTTTCCTGAGTGATGAGGTTAGTTTCGTTGGTCGCTACGGTTGCCTCCTGGTTCAGCTCATTGGTTTTCGGTAATGCTCCGGCCGCTACTTGTTTTTTTATCCGGTCCAATGTTTGCTCGCTTGAGTTTAATTGAAACTTTGCATTTTCAAAAAGTTCCTTATTGAGGATAACAGTGGTGTAATTTGTTACCACTGTGATAATAACATCATTTTTAGCTTTTTGTAAGTCCAGGTCAGCAGCATCAATGTATTTTCTATTTTGGCGATAGGTGAGCTGATTGCGCAAACCGTTAAACAAAAGGACTGAGCCTGTAATCGAGGGGTTAACGGTTTTGGTGACTCCCTGAAAATATTGATACGTTACCGGATTAAGATTTCGACCATAGTTCTGACTGCCCGATCCGTTGAGATTTAAGGTGGGCAAAAAATTACCCTTCGCACCCAGCAAATTTACCTGGTTAGTCTCTACATTATAGACACTGCGTTTCACCGTCAAGTTATTGTCCAACGCGATTTTCAGACATTCTTGTAGTGTCAACTGCTGCACTTGGGCCCCTACTCGACCCGCCATTAAAGCAATTGCAATTACCAGTAAAATTCTCTTCATAAAACTTCCTATTTGATTTGGGGTATGTATATCACTTCTTTTATCCACCTAAGACTTTTTAGATACTCAAATGTTACAGGCTTGATGCCCGAATCCATTTCAATCACCTGGCAAGCCAGATCGTTTTTTCCTTTCCGCGAAACCGACATGGTGGCGATATTGCAATCGTCATGGGCTATTACATCAGCAATAAATGCAATGCTTCCCTTCACATCATCCGCAAAAATAATGATCGTATGCAAGTTAGCCGTGAAATCTGCCTTAAATCCATCAACTTCCGCAATATTGATAATGCCACCCCCCTTGCTCTCGCCCAAAACCTCGACTTCATGCTCCCCTTTTTTTAAATTTAGTCGAATCGAGTTAGGGTGAAGTGTTGAAGCATTTCCAACCGATTTGAAATGAAATTTTAATCCATTTGTTGTTGCAATCTCAATGGCTTCTTTTATCCGTTTATCGTCCGTTTCAAAATCCATAAGACCGGCCAGAATTGCACGATCGCTCCCGTGACCTTCGTATGTTCTGGCAAAAGAATTATAAAAAATAATCTCCGCTTCATCGGGAATACCTCCCAGGATTTTGACGGCTGCCCGGGCAATCCGCACCACACCCGCCGTATGCGAGCTTGAAGGGCCTATCATTACCGGCCCAATCATGTCAAAAATGCTGCTTTTTTCCGGCACGGGCTTTAAATATAAATCATGCAAACGCAAAATTAGACCAAAAGGATATATCCAACAGCAAATTTCTGAATTATGGATGAAATTTTAAGCTACGCCCTATAAAAGCATCTTCACGAATGTGCTTTAAGCTTCTGACTTTGAGTCATTGCTAAAAGACCAATGCTCAAGTAATCGTCAAAAGTGATTCATCGAATGACTAACTTCATCGTTTGCGTTTTGCCCGACCAACTGACCCGTACAATATAAAGGCCAGAGCTTAGGGTCTGCTCCACTTGTATGGTTTCACCTCCCGTGATGGCAATTGGATTATTTAGCTTTTGACCAAGAACCGTGAAAAGTTGAACCAGCGAATTTTGTGTTGCCCGGATGTTTATCTTTTCATTTTGACTGAGTGGATTAGGCCAAACCGACACCGTGTTTTCATTTTGATTGGAGCCTGTACTATCAGACTTCAAAATATAAAGCCCGCCAGTAATTGTTCCGGCAACCACCAATGGATTGTTTGTCGAATAGAGGTCTGTCGTTGTGAGGACAAGGAAGCTGCTTAAGTCGCGAGCCTCTGAATTTTTTTTCAATTGATTGTCCACCAAAAGCGTATCTGCGTGCGACTGTCCGGATTGAAAATCAGGATAGATGACAATTGACCCATAATTGCCCACCAATAAATCGGGCTTCCCATCACGCCTCAAGTCACTTACAGTGGGAGACACACAAAAACGTACGATGCTTGAATTCAATCCCATGTAGCTTTGATCGGCAACAACAAAAACAAGGGAGCCGGTATTTTTATAAAATTGCAGTGAGCCATCGGAAGCCCCCCATAAAATATCCAAGAGGCCATCCTTATTCACATCGTATAGGAAAACATTGTCCAATTGACCAATCGTAAAATTTAACGGCTCGGGGTTCTGCCCGCTAAAATCGAAATTGGTTTCTCCATTATTTTTTAGATAGTAAAGTTGTGTGACATAAGTCTGTTTGCTCGTCGCTGTGAATGCCAAATCGGTTTTCCCATCTCCATTGACATCAACAAATTGTATTCTAATATTAAAAAGACCGCTCGTCGATAATTGCTGATAGTCATTGGTAACGAATTTAAACGAAGGTTGAGCAAAGCTGCCCGTGTTTTGATAGAGATAAATGGATGCCACCGAATCAGGAATAGCCAGGTAACTGATGAACATGTCCAAATCGCCATCGTTATCAAAATCCGCGAATGCGGGAGAAGCGTAACTCCCGACATCAATCATTTGGTCTTGCAATAGATTGGGCTTCACGAAACTAAACTGAGGAAATTTGTTGGTACCGTTATTTTTATAGAGCCAGGTTGAATTGGAAAGATCGATATCCGTGGGTACCCGCGCACTAATATTCGTAGCCAGAATCAAATCCTTCACGCCGTCAAAATCGAGATCTTCAAAGTAAGCAGCCGGAAAAAGCAATGTTGGTGGTTTGGATTTCGGAAAAGTCGTGTGGCCCGTCATAACAGCGGAGTCCAGGGTGCCATGATTGGACAAGAGGTAAAGTGAATCACAAGTTTCTTCTGAAAAGATCAAATCGTGCAACCCGTCATTGTTCAGGTCAAGGGTCAATAGCGATTTGCCAACATCATGCTGCACCCGGCCACCCAACAATTGATCACAGGTTTGATTATAAATCCCATACGCATAGACCCCACAAATACATTCCTGAAAATTGCCCCACTCGGTAGTGACGCGCACCAATTGCATGGAGTCGCATCGCCCGGTGTTTTCGATGCTCATGTTCTTATGGAACTCCAATGAACCAAACCCGACAAAGCGTGCTACGATGACATCCAGATCGCCATCCTCATCAATATCATCGATGGCTGGGATGTCGGTGGCATTCATTTGTATGTTAATCGAGCCGCTATAACCCAATGTCAGGAGAGGATGCCCCGGATTGAATGGGCGCCAGGACGGAGTTCCACCCGGCTTTGTAACATTTACGAAAACGCTAATGCCGGCGGGATCGCTGGTAAACAAATCTTTCTTTCCATCGCAATTAAAGTCGCGGAGCAAAACCCAATCACTGAGCGAGGCGGGAAAATAGGTTTCATAATCCGGAGCATAGACGTATTGATTTCCAATAGTCAGATAGGTGAATATTTTATTGGCCGTTCGATCAAAGGCAACCAGATCATCCTTGCCGTCACCATTGAGATCCATTGTGCTGAGTTGGGGTGAATTTAACCCTCCGGCCCATGGCATGGCAATGGGTTTACCACCCACCTCCACCGGAATGCTTTGATCGAAATGAAATGTGTTTTGGGGAAACGAAACTGTCCAAAGAAGTAGAAATCCAATAGTAAGGAAAAGCTTCATCAATTTTTGAATGACCCCATCAATCGCACCACCAAATTTAACGATAGAAAACCACTTAGCGTTAACTAAATCAATGACAAAAAATTGCTGACGTTTCAAGAAATAAATGAACTTTGGTAGTCTCCGATGGTTATTAAAATGAATACGTCAACGCAAGAGAAGCTCTTTCCCTGAAGACGGTCAATCCATGATAAAGATCTTCTGATACCGGCAAGCCTCCATTCATTAAAAGGCCAACCTTACCCTTTTGTAGATTTACACCAGCCATACCCACAAGGATATATCCGCTGCTTCCAATCACCGGTGCGTCCTGAAAATAATTTGTACCATTAACTACGAGATTCACGCCCAACGTAGGTCGGATCACAAAACTGCCGGCAGAAAACGAATGGAAGTAATTCAGCGTGGCGTAAATCCGGTTGCCGTATTGGAACTGCTGGCGATTGACCCTATTGATGCGATAGGCCAGGTTGGTTACGAAGCCATTGTTGCCGATGATCAAATTGTGATTGGCATTCAGGATATAGTCAGTGCTTCCCGTACCTGGTGTGGAGCTAAAGTCACCCACTGTAAAACCAGGATCGTTGATGTCTACAAGGTTCTGCCCGGTATGGAATTTTATCCCTCCACCCAACCAAATTGTATTGCTCCATGATCTTTTGGTTTCGGATCCGTTCGTTGTTTTTGAATAAACCTGGTAGTTCCCTAACAGCGTGATATCTCCGAGTCCGCTTGAATTGATATCGCCATCGTCACTTAGCTTGTGGATGGAAATATAGGGAACGAAGGCCATGACCATTACTTTGCCAACCTTGTAGCCACCCCATAATTCGGTGGTATGAAAATAATCCCTGCTGAATTGCGAGCCGCTGTCTGTTTTGAAGTGGGAATACGTATAGCGTATGCCAAAAAATGCGTTGGAGTAAGTGGGGAGCACACCAATTTGAAAATTACTATTGCCACACCCGCAATACGGACAAGCTAAACCATGAGAAAGTAAAAAAAATGAAAAAATGAAAACGAAGAAACTGTTTTTCATGATGAAGGGATTTAGGTTGAAATAAATAAAGGACAACAACCTCTTGAAAGGTTGCTATTCAATAAAGCGAGTTCAAACTAAACCAGTGGAGGGCGAAAAACGAAAGAAGAAACTCCATCAGAAACAGAAGGCGTTGGCAAACCGGAAAAAGACAGAGCCTTTTCGGGAAGGGTTATCGTAGAGAAAATTTCAACACCCAAAAAATCGACATTTTCCAATTTCAGTTGAGCGGTTATACTTTTGGGGCTTGGCATCTTGTCAACCAATTCCATTCCCCGGTCCAGAAAGCATTTTCCATAGCACATCGTCATCGGTCGCTCTTTATTAACGCAATAATTCTCCGCGATGTATTCTTTGTTGAGTTGATAGAAGGAAACCAATCCTACTTTATAAAGTGCCGGAAGGGATAGTACGATCAGAAAAAATAGTGCGAAAGATCGTTTCACAAAATCACCTCATTGATTTGAACAGACTCCAATCCGCAAATTGGAGGAAGCCTTGGTGCCGTTGATACCAATATTGCCAGCGGCAAGGATCACAGCACTTTCGGGACCTGAAGTAGCCGCGTGAACATTGATGTAGGCCGATAATTTCAATAGATCTTTATAACCAACCTTTGTTCCGTCTGCCAACTGCGAAATGATCGTTTCACTTGTGCCCGTTCCTCCGGCGACCGGGTTTAAGAGCGCTGCGATTGCCGCGCCATTTGCCGATACATCACCGAGGTGCAAATGAACGGGCAACTGAGCGGTGCCGCTCAAGGCACTCCCAGTCAACTGTACCAAAATCGTTGTCGATCCGTCTTTTCGTTCTTTAAATGCAGCTGTTCCGCTGACGTTATAGGATGAGTTGGTGGGCGCCACCAAACCGTAAATCGCCTGATTTCCGGTAAAAACCGAAACCACTTCACTTTTCTGGCAACCTGCCAGAACAGCGATTGCAATCAACCACACAGCCTTCATAATCCTTGGTTTTAACGACACTGCGAATATACAAATTTTAACGTTTTAAAAGGAAACAAATTACATTTGTATAATGAATAAAAATTTCGTTTCTGATTCCAAAGAATCCAGCCGGATGTTCAAAAGCAGCTTGCTCGAGGCGGTTTCCAAGGTACATTTTAGCGTGCCTTTGGTCATTTACGTACCTGTGGTTTTTTTCTTCGTCTGGGAATCATTTTCCCTTGAAAACTTCAGTCTGTTGAATTTCATAGTGAGTTTTGCAAGTGGCTTGGTTTTTTGGACGGCTACCGAATATTCCTTGCACCGCTTTGTATTTCATTTTGTTCCTAAAGCAAGGTGGGGCCAACGCCTTCATTTTATTTTTCATGGCGTGCATCACGATTTCCCAAACGACCGGTTGCGACTCGTTATGCCTCCATCGGTGAGCATTCCGCTGGCGCTGGGTTTTTATTTTCTCTTCTACTATGCGTTACCCGCTTCCTGGTTGCCTTCCTTTTTTGCGGCCTTCCTGATCGGTTACCTGATTTACGATATGTCGCATTACGCTTTCCATCATCTCTCCCTGCAACATCCGATCCTAAAAAAATTAAAGCAGTACCATATGCGCCATCATTACTTTGAACCGGATAAAGGGTACGGTGTGAGTTCGGGGTTGTGGGATAAAATCCTTGATACGGACTTTAAGAAATGAGTGTCATCTCAAAATTAAAATTTCCCGAACATTTAATTTAATTGTTTCCGCCAGGTCATCGGTCGGCAAATCATTAATGTCCCGTCCGAATGGATCTTCGATTTCCTCAGCAATCAATTCAACACTTAAGAGGATGAAGGAGACCAATAATACAGTCGGTATGGTAAAATACCCCAGTGTGCCTATGAATCCAAATGGCAACGTAATGATGTAAATAAAAATAAATTTTTTAATGTACATGGTATAGGAATACGGGATGGGGGTTTTTTTAATGCGTTCGCATCCGCCGAGCAAATCAACAAAATCCTTCAGCTCTTTATCGAGATTGAGGAGATGATAGCCTGTTAAAATATTGGACCGGAAAAGTTCTTCGGTTTTATTGTACAACGAAGAGGCGATAAAATTCGGTTTATGCGATGCTTTCTTTAATTGGTCGAGGAGTGTTTCATCAGCAATTTCGAGTTCTGAAAAATCAACGCCATTCCGCAAATGCTCTTTCATCGCAAACGCAAAATTTATTATCATCTGTGCAAACCATAGACGGTTTTTCGCCTCCTCCTTTGGTAAGGCTGCACTTACCTTCATCGCAAAATTTCGCGTACTGTTCACCAAGCCACCCCAGAGCCTTCGTCCCTCCCACCAGCGATCATACGCCGAGTTGGTGCGGAAAACAAGGAACAAGCCAAGCACAATACCCAGTAAAGAATGCACGGTCGGGGATGAAGGGAATTGGTTGGGTTGAACATGCTCCAAGAGAACATAGCATGCGAAGGCGGTAAATACACCCATGAAAAGCAGGGCAGGCAAAAGTGTTTTTAATACTTGTTTGCTATAGGAATGAAAAATCAGATCAAACCAAACTTTGGGGTTGTAATTTATCATGAATCAAACCGCTATAGGCGCTTTAATGGCAGCATGTGATTGATAGTTTAAAATTTCGAAATCTTCAAACCTATAATCAAAAATAGATGCGGGCTTTCTTTTAATCACCAATTTCGGCAGCGGAAAAGGTTCGCGCGAAAGTTGCAGTTTCGCCTGTTCAAAATGATTGGAATACAAGTGCACATCACCACCGGTCCATACAAATTCGCCGAGATTTAAATTACATTGCTGCGCAACCATTTCAAGAAGCAAGGCATAGCTCGCGATGTTGAAGGGGACGCCAAGAAAAAAATCTGCGCTTCGCTGGTAAAGCTGGCATGATAATTTTCCATCGGCCACATAAAATTGAAATAAAGCGTGACAAGGCGGAAGCGCCATATTATCAACTTCAGCAGGATTCCATGCCGAAACAATATGCCTTCGCGAGTCAGGTTTATTTTTAATTTGATTAATCACATTAGCAATTTGATCAATCTTCTCTCCGTTGGGTGCAGGCCAACTGCGCCACTGGCTTCCGTACACCGGACCAAGGTCCCCATTTTCATCCGCCCATTCGTCCCAAATCGTTACTCCGTTTTCCTTCAGGTACTTAATATTTGTTTCTCCTTTCAGGAACCACAACAACTCGTGGATAATGGAGCGGAGATGTAATTTCTTGGTCGTGATCAAAGGAAAACCCGCTGACAAATCAAAACGCAGTTGTCGTCCAAATACTGATTTCGTACCCGTACCCGTCCGATCGGTTTTTACCGAACCGTTCTCCAAAACATCCTTCATTAAATCAAGGTACTGGCGCATGCATTTGAATTTCATGCAAATAACCGAATAGATTGCAAACAAAAAACCCCCGTGTTTCCACGGAGGTTTCTACCTTCACATCCCAACCCCACATTTATTTTTAACCGCCGGCACCGTTTACGGTTATGGTTTCTGATTTTCCGTTGATGGTTACCGTTGCTTTGTTTTCGTTACATTGGCCCGAGCCAAAATCAATCGTGAGAGTAGTTGACGTACCGCCACCAGAAGGTGTAATGACAATCGTTTTCGTACCACTAACCGGCGTGAAATTCTTCGCCAATAAGCATGCTTCCGTGTAAACAATGTCTGTATTGATCGTCATGGTATAAGTAGAACCATTTTCAAGTGTTCCATTGGCAGAACCTCCTGCCAGATGCTTATAATTCACGGGCACATAGAAAATGCCTATCCTTTGAACGTCCCACTGAACAGTCACAGTTTTATTTCGAGTAATGCTTTTACCATTAGCAAAAGTTACTTGACCACCGGCGAGAGAGTCTCTGAACTGAATGGTCAAAGTTGTTGCCGAAGTGTCGGAAGCAGACAAGGTGGTAAGCGATTTCCTGGTATAAGTTCCGCTAATCGTGATTCCACCGCGGGAATAATTCTGATACGTGATGGTCCTCGTCGAACCGGCAATGAACCAATATCCGGAATAAGTGATCAAAATAGTTCCGGTTCTCTTAACACCGGTGGTATCAGCGCAAGTTGAGTTATCCCATGTAATCGAAATCGTTCCGGAGGGCTTCTCTCTATTGCCAGTGTGGTTAATGGTTACCGTTGCACAAGCCAATCGTTTGTCCCAGCGCTTTAGGATAGCCCCGGAAAAAGTCACTGCTTCTGCACGTGCACCGCTCAATACGCCATTGCCAGCATTAGTGGTAATTGAGTTCGAAATGTCTGCCGTTTCACTGGTGTAAGAGTCCGCCGCTGATTCTGAATTGATGCCGGTAGCATTCGTTGCACTTACCGGATTGTCACTACTTTTTGAGCAAGAAACCAATACAAAGAAACCTGCCACAACGATTGCCAACACATTTTTAAAAGAAAACACATTTTTCATATTCCCTGAGGTTTTTGTTTAAGTCCTTCAGGTGATAAGAATAGAGTTTTAAAAAAAGGTTTAAACTAAAAATTAAAAATAAACAAAAAGGGCTGTTTTGACGGAATACTCAATCAATTACCTTCTGCCGTAACGGTAATCTGTTTAACCATGCCGTTAAGCGTTATCGAAATTATGTTTTTGTTGCAAATACCGTTGCCATAATCCACGGTATATTGTTCATTGCCCACTGTAATTATTTTCGTTCCCTGAACAGGGATAAATACTTTGTCCGTCCGGCAGGCCACTTTTTCTATCAATTGTTTTGTAATCGTCACACTGTATTTATTTCCGCCTTTGGTGGTACCCCTTACCACCTCATCTGGGTTGAAACTTGAATTGGCGAGTGTTATCCACTCGTTATTGCTGACGGAGGCAATCGACCGGATCCACTCGCGGGTAAGGCTTTGTGTGCGGGTAATCAACTTGCCATCAGCGAAAGTGACCTTGCCGCTGTCTAACACAGAATCAAAAAATACATGTAACGAGTCAGGGCTTGCCTGGGCCGTAAGCGTAAGGTTACCTTCAATACGATCATTATTTCTATAATAATTACTTAATCTAACGTTTATAGTCGATCCCACTGTCCACTTTTTTCCGCTATAAAGAATGATCATCTCTCCGGTGCGGGTTACACCATTGGCATCGGGGCATGAATCGTATTCGATTGTTATCATTCCAGCAGGGGCATCGTTAGTTCCGGTTGTGGCTAACGTTACATTGGCACACCCTCCAAGCCGATCGTCGAATGCGCTTAGCCCTGTTATCGGAAAACCCGAAATATTACTGGCGTTATATAGGGACGAAGAAACCCCACTCAATGCGCTGGCTGCGATGTCTGCCGATTCATTAATATAAGAAGAAGAAGCTGATTCTGCATTCACATTTTGTGTATCATTCGTGGTGAGGATATCGTTTTTATTTTGGCAGGAAGCCAGTAAAACGAAAAAAGTAGTCACCCCACAGAAAGTAATCTTGTCGCAAACTAATTTTTTCTTGGTTTTCAAGCGAGGTTTATGGTTTTTTGTTGTTGGAGAAACCTATAGAACTAAAGTTTAACCCGAACCTAATCAAATTAAAATGTTTTTTTCTGTCACCACAAAATGTATTCAAGCTCTTTAAAAATATTCTGCATTGCCTTTGCCTGGGTAACAGTAACGCTGGCTACTGCCCAGGTGAAAATTGCAAAGCTAAAATATAATGGCGGTGGTGACTGGTATGCCAATAAAACTGCATTGCCCAACCTGATAAAGTTTTGCAATCTGGAAATTGGCACTTCTATTCAGGCAGACGAAGATGTGGTTGAAGTCGGCAGTCCCGCTCTTTTCGATTATCCCTATGTTTATATGACGGGTCATGGAAACGTGGTTTTCTCACCCGAAGAGGCGTTGAATCTTCGCAATTATCTGATGGGTGGCGGTTTTTTGCATGTCGATGACAACTACGGCCTTGATAAATTTTTTCGTTTGGAATTAAAAAAAGTTTTTCCAGGATCGGAATTAGTCGAAATTCCTTTTACCCATCCGGTCTATCACCAAAAATTTGAGTTTCCCAAAGGCCTTCCCAAAATCCATGAACATGAAGGCAAGCCCGCCCAGGGGTTTGGAATTTTTTATGAGGGCCGGTTGGTTTTATTTTATTCCTATGAATGCGACCTGGGAAACGGCTGGGAAGATCAACGCATCTATAATGACCCCGAAGCCAAACGCCAGGAAGCGTTGAAAATGGGCGCTAACTTGATTTCGTTTTGCTTTACTTCCAATTGATTTAGAAGCTCCTATTTCCCCAACACTTCTTCCAGTTTCAGATCAAGGGCTGCGCCACGTAGATTTTTTGCCAGGATCACACCACTCTTATCCAACAAAATTGAAAATGGAATGGCATTGATATTGTAGTCGCGGGCAGCCTGGCACTCAAAATATTTTAAATCGGAGACGTGTGTCCACACCAAACCATCTTCTTTAATGGCCTGAAGCCAATCTTCTTTACTTCGATCAAGGGAAACTGAATACACTTCAAAACCTTTCGCTTTGAATTTATGATACGCCTTCACCACATTGGGGTTTTCCTTGCGACATGGGCCACACCATTTCGCCCAAAAATCGATCAATACATATTTTCCACGCAACGATGAAAGTTTTACAATCTGACCCTCCGGGTTGGCGAGGGCGATTTCAGGCGCTACCTGGCCGATAGCAGTTATCTTCAATTTGTCCACCACTTCAGTTAATTCCGCCGTATAATGGTAGCTTGGCCAAGCTTTCTTAAATTTTTCGAGAGAAGAAAGCAGCAAATCCAGGTTCTTGTCTTTGTCAATCAAGTTTGGATCTTGCAGCAAATGAAATAAAGCCAAAGAGGCCGGTTGCTGTTTCAAGAGATCGACGATCTTTTTTTGCTGGTTTTCCAGCTCCTTTAAATAAGTTGCGCGAAGTTCCTCCATCTTTTTCTCATCCTTGGAGCCAGCTGCAGTCTGAAATTCAGCTTCAATTTTTTTGAGCTCAGGGACCTCTTGCAGCCCACGGTACATGGTTTGCACTTTTTGATAAAGATCATGATCCGGTGATCCTTTAATTTCCGCGAGCCCTTGTTGATTACTTCCATCCACATTCAATTCGATATCGCTGTGGTCCACCATCAGGTTGACGGTTTGCTTGCCGTAAAAATCGATCCCATAAATACCAGGTTGTGTAAGGTGTACCTTCTTAGCGAAGGTATTATCCTTTTGCAAAACGATCGTCTCTTTTTGCCCTCCTCCTTGATTTTTCAATTCCTGAATTTGAATTGTACCCGGTTGTGGGGAATTAACTTTTCCTTTGATCGTTACATCCCATCCATTCTCATCTGACTTTTTTTCGGGATTGCATCCAAACGAGGCAAAGAATAAAAGGAAGTTAATAAATAGTCTCATGTTGCTCTTGATTAATCGTTATCTACTAAAAAAATGTTGATCGAAGAATTGTAAAGGCCGTGCAAAACTAATAACGAAAACCCATTAACGTATAACGATTTCATTAAGTTTCTTCACTAACATTTCATTGGTGGCTTTTGGGTCCACCTTACCGTTGCTCCGTTTCATCACTTCGCCCATGAACATGCTAATGATTCCCTTCTTTCCGTTTTGGTATTCTTCAACCTTTAATGGAAATTCTTTGATCACGTTTTCAATAATAGTGTTGATGAAATCCTGGTCCCTGCTCTGAATGAGATTAAGTTCCTCGGATAATTGAAGGATGTTCAGGTGTGGCGATTGGATTAATCTCGGAAATATTTCCTGCAAGGCAACCGTATAACTGAAATGTCTCCTGTTCACCAGGCTAATCAGTTCAGCTAATTTTGGGGTCGACACAGGAAAGTCCTTTAGATCAAGGTTCATTTCATTCAGATACGCTTTCACCGGCCCCATCAGCCAATTTGAGTTTTCCTTATAAAGTTGATTGAATGAGCACAATTCCTCAAAGAAGGCCGCCATCTCTTTCGTCTCTGTCAAAATCAGGGCATCATATTCAGGAAGGGCATAGTGGGTGGTGAATTTTCTTAAAAGCTCACGGGGAAGAGCAGGCATCGCTGACTCAATTTTCTTGAGCCACTCCTCTGATATTTCTACCGGACTTAAATCAGGGTCAGGAAAATACCGGTAGTCGTTTAATTCCTCCTTGGTACGCATGCCGTACGTTTTTCCATCAGCAACATTATAAGTGCGAGTTTCGGAAATAACGGGCTCGCCTTTTTCCAGGCGTTCGATTTGCCGTTCCACCTCATAGTCAATGGCACGCTGCACATGACGGAATGAGTTCATGTTCTTTACTTCTACTTTTTTGCCTAACTCTTTCGCATCGTTCAACATCACGGAAACGTTAGCGTCGCAACGCAATGAACCTTCTTCCATGTTGCCATCGCAGATATCGAGGTAACGCACAAGTTTTCTGATTTCCGAAAGCAACGTTGCTGCATCTTCAGAATTTCTGATCACCGGATTCGTAACAATTTCAATCAAGGCAACTCCTGCGCGATTGAAATCAACCAGCGTATCGGTTTCATTTTCCAAATGAATGGATTTGCCGGCGTCTTCCTCCAAATGAATCCGGTTCAACGCAATAGCAGTCGGCTGTCCTTCTTTAGGTTTGATGGTGATGTAACCGCCTTTGCAAATCGGTGTTCTGTCTTGAGTAATCTGGTAACCTTTTGGAAGGTCAGGATAAAAATAGTTTTTCCGGTCAAAAATCTGGAACCTGGAAATTTCGGAATGACAAGCGATCCCCATTTTAATAGCATGCTCCACAGCAAGTTTATTCAAGCGAGGCAAGGTTCCGGGATGTGCCAGTGTGATCACTCCAACATGTGTATTGGGAGCACCGCCGTAGAGCGATTCATCGGAATTGAAAATTTTGCTCCTGGTTAAAAGCTGCGCATGAACTTCCAAACCAATGACAACCGTGTATTTGTCTCTAACCGATTGATTAATCATTTAAACACAGCCTTTTCTAAACGGGCGAGGTATCCGCAAGTTTTATAAGCGACCTGGAGTTCTCTGAAGAAATCAGATTTAATTTCACCATTTCACCTTCAACTTTCTCAAGTCGGAATTCATACCAATCACAACACTGGTAAGTGTTTCCATTTGATCTGACAAGCGGTCAAATTTCTTTAACGATTCGGCCAGTAGCTCTACAATCCTGTCCTCATTCTCCATAAACGGATTTACTTTAACAAGGTACGAACTTTTATCAAAACGTTGTCGAGGCCAGCTAAGTTCTTTCCACCCGCAGTCGCAAAGAACAGTTGCCCGCCGCCGCCGCCATCAATTTCTTTAGCGAGTTCCTTGACCATATTGCCGGCATGGAATTTATTCGTTGCCGCTAACTTTTCGCCAAGCATTACAGCCACCTGAGGCTTACCCTCAATGTCGGCGGCAAGGATTAGCAACAGATCATCAAACTGGTTGCGTAACGCATAAGCTATATTTTTTAATATATCCGCATTAGGCACACTCACTTTCTCGGTGATTAATGTATGTCCGTTTAACTTCACCGCTTTGCGAGCAAGTTCATCTTTCAAGAGATTAGCTTGCTGTTGATAAACTGCTTCCAATTTTTTTTCCAGTGAATGTTTTTCTTCGATCAGGTTTTGCAATGAAGCAGCAATATCTTTCGGGTTTTTTAGCAGGGTTTTCAATTCATCCAACACAGCAATGGATCCACTCACAAATTCTTGTGCGCCTTCAGCAGTTACCGCTTCAATCCTGCGAACTCCCGCAGCCACCGAGCTTTCAGACACAATCTTAAACAACCCAATGTTTCCGGTCGCTGACACATGTGTGCCTCCGCAAAGCTCCACGGAAAATTTTGGATCGAAGGTGATGACACGAACAAAGTCGCCATATTTTTCTCCGAACAAAGCCATTGCCCCCAACGATTTTGCTTTCTCGATCGGCACGTTGCGTTGTTCATTCAATGGAATGTTAGCGCGGATTTTTTCATTGACCATGGATTCAACTTTTTCAATCTCAATCGAAGTCATTGCCGCAAAATGCGAGAAGTCGAAACGCAGAATTTTTTCATTGACCAAACTACCCTTCTGTTCAACGTGTTTGCCCAACACTTGCCTTAAGGCTGCATGAAGCAAATGCGTGGCTGAGTGGTTGTCCTTCGTCAGTTCTCTTTTGCGAACATCAACGCGGGCGAAAAAAGTTGAGTTGAAACTATCCGGAAGTTTTTCGGTGATATGAACAATCAACTCGTTTTCTTTCTTTGTGTCGATAATAAAAATCTTTTCGTTCACCGATTCAATCACGCCGGTATCGCCAACTTGTCCGCCACTTTCGGCATAGAAAGGAGTTTTATCAAACACGAGTTGAAAGAGTTCTTTATTCTTTTGTTTGATCTTGCGGTACTTGACAATCTTGATTTCACTTTCCAATTGTTCGTAGCCAACGAATTCTGTTTTTTGATCTTGTCCTATTAAAATCCAGTCGCCCGTTTCTTTGGTTGCGTCAGCTTTGGAGCGGGATTTTTGCTCATTTAAATGAGCATTAAAACCGATCAAAGGAGTCTCTAAGTCAACAGTCGCATTGTGCTCTTTTGCAAGTAAAACTGTAAGGTCGATAGGGAATCCGAAAGTGTCATACAAAGTGAAGGCGGTCAATCCATCTATTTTCGGATTAATTCTTTCTGAAGTCGCAACTGTTGTGTGCATAGTAATCATCTGGCTCAATTTCATATGGTCGTCAAGCTTCTTAGAAAATAACTTGAGCCCGTTTTCTAATGTTCTCAAAAAAGAAACCTCTTCTTCATGAACGACACGCGTCACGTAATCTTCTTGTTTATGCAATTCGGGGAAAACGTCTTTTAGTTGTAATGATAGCAAGGGCACCAACCGGTACATAAAGGGTTCCTTGAAATTCAAGTACGAAAAACCATAACGCACGGCCCTTCTTAAAATCCTGCGGATGACATAACCCGCTCCCGTGTTGCTCGGCAATTGTCCATCGCTGATGGCAAAACTTACGGCACGGATGTGATCGGCCATCACACGGATAGCGACCTCTTTTTTAACCTCACCCCCTTGCCCCCTCTCCCCAGGAGAGGGGGAAGCGTCTCCATACTTCACATTAGCGTGAAGCGCAATGAAGTCAATCAACGGACGAAACACATCGGTATCGTAATTGGAAGTTTTCTTTTGGATGGCCATGCACAGCCGCTCGAAGCCCATGCCAGTATCCACATGTTGTGCCGGAAGTTTTTCGAGTGAGCCATCCGCCTTGCGGTTGAACTCCATGAACACAAGGTTCCAAATCTCCACCACTTGCGGGTGATCGTTGTTGACCAATTCTTTGCCCGGTTTTTGTTTTATATCCTCATCAGTTCGCAAATCAATGTGAATCTCTGAACACGGACCACACGGACCCTGCTCGCCCATCTCCCAGAAATTATCTTTTTTATTCCCATGAAGGATCCGATCAGGACTGATATGTTGCTTCCATAAATTCTCCGCATCGGTATCCACCGGCAGGTTGTCGGCTTTATCACCGCCAAACACGGTCACATATAACCGGTCTTTGGGAAGCTGATAAACCTCAGTAAGCAATTCCCACGCCCAGGTGATGGCATCCTTTTTAAAGTAATCTCCAAACGACCAATTGCCCAGCATTTCGAACATGGTGTGATGGTACGTATCGAGTCCTACATCCTCCAGGTCGTTGTGTTTGCCACTCACGCGCAGGCATTTCTGAGTATCGGCTATCCGGTTATGTTTAGGGGTTGCATTACCCAAAAACATGTCTTTGAACTGCACCATGCCCGAATTGGTAAAGAGCAGCGAGGGGTCGTTTTTCAACACCAAAGGAGCCGAAGGCACGATTTTGTGCCCTTTGCTCTCAAAAAATTCCAAAAACCTCTTGCGGATCGTAGCGGAGTCCATCGAAAATTGCCTTTTATACTTTTAAAAAATTTCTATCTTGCGCGATTGAATTATTATAAAAGTTCAAAATTAGCCTTCCTTGAGGCATAATAAAAGGAAAAGAAATGTTAGTTTGAAAAGATGAGCATCAAAGAGGGCGAGAATTGTTATCGGGAGGCACTCAGGTATTTGGATAATGCCTCTGTGATGCAGCGTACGAATTACTATCAGGATGCAAAATATGAAGGAATGAAATCCGCAGCAAACATCGTTGAGCAAATCAAACCAACTGTCCATTCTTTCTGATTCCAATGCCCAACCGCCAACCCCAATTTCGCTACAACCGCAAAAGCCTTCGCTATGAGCAAGTGCATTTTTCGTTTTGGAGATTTGGATTGTCCCTGTTCGCCTACCTTTCTTTTGGTTTCCTTTTTTTCATCGGCCTTAATCTTCTGCAAAATTTAATGATTGAAACTAATCCGGAGAAAGCATTAGGTAAAGAAAACAAGGCGCTTGCCGAATACAAGGCAGTCCTCACGTCACAGTTGACCGAATCGAGTGAGTTGCTGGGCCAACTGAGGACAGAAGAAACGCAATTGAATGAAAAGCTCTTTGAGGCACCCACCGAAGGAACGGATGAACAATCCAGGAGTGATTTTTCAATTGATCAAGATCGGTTGATCGTAACAGAAGGTGAACCCTTTGAAGAACAAGTGGTGAAAATGGAAGGGAGTATGAATTTGATCTATGCAAAAGCAAAACGATACAACCAGTTATTGAGCGATCACCTGCATGTAAAGAAAAGTGATTTGCCTTCTTTGCTCAATCTTCCATCGGTGGCTCCTGTTAAAAATTTACTGGCTAAAAATTTAGTTTCAGGTTTTGGCGTTCGCATTAACCCATTCCATAAAGGAAATTATCATCATGATGGAGTAGACATTGCGCTCACCAAAGGCACTGAAGTGCTGGCCGCCGGAAACGGAAGGGTGTCCTCCTACAGTTTCAGTAATCTTGAAGCTGGTTATGGAAATTATATTGAGATTGACCACGGCAACGGAATACTTACGCGCTATTCGCACCTTGAAAAAATATTAGTGACCTGGGATCAAAAAATAAATCAAGGTCAAGTCATAGGTCTTTCGGGAGCTTCCGGCGGAGCGGTTGCGCCTCACCTGCATTATGAAGTAGTGAAGAATGGAAAAAGCGTTGATCCGTTATCCTATATGGTCGAAGGAATCAATGCAGCCCAGCACCAACAGTTGGCGATCAAAGGTAAAGTTCAAAATCAATCGCTTGACTAATGGCGCTACGTTACCATTACAATTCTGAAACCTGCCGTTACGAGCCTTTAGTCGTTTCCCCACGACTTTTTATTAAGAGAATTATAAAATTTATCGGAATTTCCTTTTTGCTTGGCGCTGGTGGGCTTGCTTATTATAATTCGCAATATCCGTTTCTGGATGAAGTAAAAGGACTGGAAGAAAATGTAAAGCTTGCTTTAGAATGGAAATCCATCGATTCTCAGCTAAACAAAACATCACAATTATTGGCTGACCTTGAAAATAGTGACGATCACAATTTTCGCGTCATCCTTGAAATGGATCCGTTATCATCTTCGCAGCGGGAAGCTGGCGTGGGTGGCCGGGAGAAAGCCAGTGCCGAAATAGATTACCCGGTTATCCGATCTGCCATGGATCTCTCGGAGAAAATAAAAAACAGGCTCACCGTTGAAATTCAGTCGATGGCCGAATTGAAAAAAACACTGGCAGCAAAACAAAAGGAATGGGCTTCGCGTCCGGCTATCCAGCCACTCAACAATAAAAACCTTACTCACCTTTATTTGGTATTTGGACAGCGATTTCTTCCCCAAGACGGCTACTCCAGACCACACAACGGGTTGGACTTTGTAGCACCATTTAATACTCCGATTTACGCTGCTGGCGATGGTCTTGTAGTTTATGCCAGTGGTGGCACAACCTACGGAAATGCAGTATTTGTAAATCATGGTCACGGTTTTGAAACACGTTATGCGCATATGTCGAAATACATCGTAGCAGTGGGGCAGAAAATAAAACGCGGTCAAGTCTTAGGCTACGTTGGTAACACCGGCCATTCATTTGGTAACCACCTTCATTATGAAGTTCTCTATCAAAGTCAGTTTGTAAACCCGATCTATTTTTTTCAGCGCGACCTCAACTCTTCTGAATTTGAAAAACTAATCAAGCAAGGGAACTCTTCCACTTCCCTGGATTGAAATAACATTTTCTCTCCTCTGTGAAAAAATTCCTGTTCATTCCTTTTCTTCTGCTTAGTCATTGCATTCTCAGCCAAAAGAAAGACACTGTTTCAATCATTGGCGTGGGCGATATCATGATGGGCAGCAATTATCCGGAAGTCAATGGGCTACCTCCACACGATGGCGGTGATCTGATGAAAGAAGTGGAATCGATTCTGCAAAGTGCGGACTTGACGATCGGAAACCTGGAAGGTGTATTAATGGATTCGGAAGGTACAGCCAAGACATGCCGAAATCCAAAAGTATGTTATGTGTTCAGAAGCCCGGAACGTTATGTTCAAAATTTAGTCAATGCAGGATTTGATGCGATGAGCATTGCCAATAATCATTCCGGTGACTTTGGTGAACAAGGAAAGCAACGTACGAAGAAATCTTTGGATGCGGCTGGAATCAACTACGCCGGCCAGGACCTTAAACCGTTTGTCATTCTTGAAAAGAACGGAACCCGATTCGGTTTTGCTGCCTTTGCTCCAAACATGGGTTGTGCTAACATCAATGACATTCCTGCTGCAAAAAAAATAGTGGCTCAATTAGACTCACTTTGTGATATTGTAATTGTATCGTTTCACGGAGGTGCAGAAGGATCAAAATGCCAGCATGTTCCTCGTGCCACCGAAGTCTTTTATGGAGAAAACCGGGGAGATGTTTATCAATTCTCCCATGCGTTAGTAGATGCCGGGGCTGACGTCATCTTTGGTCACGGGCCTCACGTTACGCGAGCGGTAGAAGTCTACAAAAACAAGTTCATTGCTTACAGTTTGGGAAATTTTTGCACCTATGGAGGCATCAATGTAGACGATGTGAAGGGGCTTTCGCCAATCATTAAAGTCTATACGGACCGAAAAGGAGTGTTTCAATGTGCAAAAGTCACTTCGACTTATCAACAATTTTTATGCAATGTCAAGATCGATGTGCAGCAACAAGTTTTAAAACGCATCCAGTTGCTTACAAAGGAAGATTTTCCCCAAACAAAGATCAATATTGATGATCAAGGCTGGATAAAAAAGATAACAAAGTAATGTGCAAACCTTGTTGATTAATTTTTTTTACAACATTGCTGAACGATTAAAGAATTGTTATTTTGCATAAGTTATTTTTGATCGGATTGGCAATCGCTGCATGGCTTACAAAGAAAAAGAGATAGAAAAAATATATTACTCGATCGGTGAAGTAGCCGAGCAGTTTAATGTAGCTCCTTCCCTTATTCGCTTCTGGGAATCTGAATTCGAACTCATTCAACCCAAGAAAAACCGCAAAGGCAACCGACAGTTTACCAAAGAAGACATCGAGAATGTCCGCACCATTTTTCATTTAGTAAAGCAGAAAGGATTCACCCTCCAGGGTGCAAAGGAAATGTTGAGGAATGATACCCAAGCTGTAAAGGACAAAATGGAAATTTACGAATCCCTTAAAAAAATCCGCCAGTTCCTGGTGGAAGTGAAAGATAAGCTTCATTAGTCATATCCGTCGCGCTATTTGTTAATCGCGATTCTTCCAATGAATTAATTATCCGATAACAAGTAATGGATTCAGCCACCATCAACCAAGATCGCCTCTCCTTCCTTGCGCTGCATTTCGTTCCTGGCATTGGCGATTATTTAGTCAAGCAGCTTGTCAGCTATTGCGGTTCGGCAGAACAAGTCTTCAAAACACCCAAAGGAAAGCTTTTGAAAATTCCGGGCATCGGTCAGGTAACTGCTGAGGCGATTAAAACAGGAAACACGTTCCGCCAGGCAGAGGGGGAAATCAAAAAAGCCGAGAAAGAAGACACCGAAATTCTCTTTTTTATCGATACGAAATACCCTAGTCGATTGAAGGAAATTGAAGATGCTCCTTCGTTATTGTATTATAAAGGAAACATCAATCTTAATCATTCCAAATCGGTTGCCATTGTTGGTACAAGGCAAGCGACAGATTATGGAAAGGAAATCGTAAGTCAAATTATTGAAACCCTGAAACCTCATGGTACATTGATTGTGAGCGGCCTCGCTTACGGTATTGATATACAAGCCCACAAACAAGCGTTAAAGCATGAACTCCCCACCATTGCAGTGATGGGAAGCGGTATGGATGTTGTTTACCCAACTGCGCACAAAGATGTCGCAAAGAAAATTACCCGCCAGGGGGCTTTGCTGACCGAAAATCATTTTGGCACAAAACCCGATGCTCATAATTTTCCGGCACGTAACCGAATTATTGCGGGCTTATGCGATGCCCTCATCGTTGTCGAGGCGGCCGAAAAAGGAGGGGCACTCATCACGGCCGAAATTGCGAACACCTACAACAAAGATGTGTTTGCTGTACCTGGTTCTTTGGGAAACACTTTTTCAGAAGGCTGTAACAAGCTCATTCGAAACAACAAGGCTGTCATTTATACTTCCATCAAGGATCTTGAATACCATATGAACTGGTCCGTTGACGTAGATCAAAATAACAAGAAAGAAAAAGCCGAACTTGATATAAGTATCTATACTAAAGACGAACAAAATGTTCTTTCACTATTAAAAGAAAAAAACGGGCCGATGATGATTGATGAGCTCACTTTTAAATCTTCGCTTTCCCCCAGTCAACTTGCTTCACTCTTACTCTCCCTGGAATTTAGCAATGTGGTGAAGTCGCTGCCCGGAAAACAATTCGCCTTGGCTAAGAAATGATTCAATGACCGGGGAAGATCGCATCCGCCAATT
>Ga0206942_1083_pt1 | contig 29109 bp, 22 predicted proteins | sample Alteio_BWOrgHeat_6_FD_153253 | JGI IMG/M metagenome (GOLD analysis project Ga0206942, IMG submission 153253) | Enriched cells from forest soil in Barre Woods Harvard Forest LTER site, Petersham, Massachusetts, United States -... | ecosystem: Environmental > Terrestrial > Soil > Temperate forest > O... | reverse complement strand
CCAAAGGTGGTGTCAGAAATCAGCGTGTTGTTCGTGAAATTCCAATTTCCGAATGGCTGGTTGAAATTCAATACGACATTGTTCGTCGTTTGGCCGCCCGCGGAGGCTTGCGCTGCCAGCGTGTCATTTAGCCACAACTGGGCAGTAGCATTGGTATCATAGGTTAACGACAGGCGCTGGCCTTCCAATTGCGGCACGTACCACAGATAATTTGTGTTGGCGAATGAAACGCTTAAAGTCGCCATCAGGTTGGTTGGCAGCACAGTCCAGTTCGTGGCGTTCATGGCGGGATATAACGGATAGCTTTGAATGGCAAACACCAGGTTGGTCGGCAACGATGTATTTGTTGCCGCCACAATTTGCCAACCGCCCATTACCTGCTGCACGCTGGCATTAGGTGCATTGCTTTGGATGTAATTTAATAGGTTTGTCGTGTAGCCGGTCAGGGTCGCGCGTATGTTCGCCTCATTCAAACCAGATATGGCGTACCCCCCCAGTCTCTGTGCCTTGTGCGGTTGACATGACGCTGTTGCTGCTGAACTGCATGGCTGATGCGAGGTTGAAGGCGTTTGTGATCTGTACGCTCACTTTGAAAGCGGGGTCGAGGTAATAGTTGGTCGAGTTGAGCGTCAGCGCTACCCAAACTCTTTGGAACATGAACGTATTGGTGTCTGTGAACGGTGAATAGCGGGACAAATAATCAAGCGTCGGATAACCTCGAACGTTATAAAACAAATTGAACAGGTAGTTTGAAGTGTAATTCCAATTGGTATTGGCAAAATTCAACTGGAGCCAATGGTGAAGATCGTTTTGGGTCCCGTTCTTCGCATCATACGGCACCTGCATCCAGCCGAATTGGTATGTGGCGTTGTAGCCGGCGGCCTGCAACAAGGCAACTAACAGCGCAGATTGGTCAAAATCGTTGCCGCTTTTTTCCAGCAAGGTCAATTGTGCGCCCTTCTTCGATCCCCAATAAAGGACGTATCTGATGTGATCATGGACATAGTTATAAATCTTCAAAGGATCATCTTGTAGATCATTGGCCAACGCCTGAATCTGCGGCGTAATGGCTTCGGCCACATATTGGGGACCAGTACCGCCCAATGGAAGTATGGGCGTGCTTGGTACCGGAGGGTCTCCTTGCTGTGGGTTCTCGGTACTATTGTCAGGCTGCGAAAAGCCCGCGAGGTCGTCTCGCTGTGGAGTATAGTACCAACCTCCATTTGTAATTTGAGCGCGCCCGGCCACCGCCGTTGCCAAGATTCCAAAGATCAAAATTCGCAATGTTTTCATGATTATTGCGAAACGGTTAAAATGTTTCCCTCGGCGTCCATGGTGTTTGTTCCGCTCTTTATGCCCGAGACTGCACCCCACCAATCCACCGGATTATATGAGTAATTCGATCGTGTGCCCGGCTGCGCCACTTGATTTGTGGATATGCTCAACCCAAGCAGCACGTCCGAAGCATCCGACAGGCCATCCGCGCTCGTATTGGCGTTGGTCGTGCTCGATTTAGAAACCAGCAGTTCGTAGGCGTCGGTCAAGCCGTCGCCGTCCGTATCCTTCGGCGTCCCCAAAATGATAAAGCAAATCGAAGCGCCGATGTTGGTGATGGTGTAGGTGTTCCATTGATAACCCTGCCCCATCCATGACCACGGATAACCGGTGGGACCGAATGACAGCACTGAATTGGCAAAAACGTCATACGGCACTCCCGGTCCTCCTCCGCCGATTGTAAAGGTGACGGTTCCATTATTTGCCAGGCTGGCTGTGACATTCGTCAGCCAGACGTTGAAGGAGTTCGTACCGTTGTAACCGCCGCTGACAAATCCATCAGCTTGCAAATCTCCGGTTCCGGTAATTGCCTGGTAGTATGTTGGGGTATCGGATGGTGACGAAGGCCCGGAACTGATGGCCGGGATATTCCAGGGCATCAGATGATAGTCCGGCCAAAACCCGTTATACAGCTGCCACACTTGGTTGGACGATAAAACGACGTTGTAGGTCTGCACATCGTCAATCGCCCCATGAGCCTGATATACCCCGCTCGTATCGCTGCCGATGTAAAAGCCATGGGAAAGGACACTAGCCGCCGGCCAGATGCTTAAACCACCCGGATCGTTCGTGAGCAGTTGGCCGTCAAAATAGAGCGAGACGTTTGTCGGTGAATACGTTACCGCGTAGAAATCCCATTCGTTGGTTTCGAGGTCAATCGGCGCAGATAGGACATATGCGGTTCCATTGTTGGTCTGCGCGGCAAAGTAGAAATTTGTCCCTCCGGGGTCTGTAAAAATACTCCACCAACCATAACTGGCATTGGTCGTGTAACTGCCGATCTCGATGAAGCGCCCCGATTCTCCCGGCCCTGACCCGCCATTGGCATCACCCACGCTTCCCCAATCAGGCGCGAACCAGAAGGCCACTGTTCCCGTACTGACGGCAATCTCGTTCGTGCCGTCCGCTTCGGTGGTATTGAATTGCACCCAGGCGGGAACGTTGGTGTCAATGATGAGGCTGGTAAAATCCCCGAACATCCACGAGGTGATATTGGTGAATGAAACGGGATTAAAACCCTCGTCACTCGTCCAACTATTCGTGTCATCGAATGACCATGAATCCAGCGGATATGGGAGAGCGTCGTTTGTCCCCGGCAACTTCTGTCCGTAAACGTGAGTGGTTTGTGTAAGCAAACAGACCAAAAGAAAGACCCAGCCCGATATTATTTTCTGATTAAGCAGGTTCATAATTCATCCTTGAAAATGCCGTTTGTGATGAGGCAATGACAAAACAATCCATGTCCGTGGAAAGAGGATTTCCGCGAATGCCACGCAACGCCTGTTGCCTTCTGAGTCATGCCCGCGACCTTTTTATGTGTTTGTTATCCGACTGGCAAGCAGCAAAATTACAAATTCTTAACACGATGTAAAGCCTCGTGTTTAAAATCGTGCATTTGGGACACGATTCGGCAATGCCTAAGCGCAAGCCCAGAAGAAATCCGCATCGGAAGCGGTTCGGGAAAAATATCGCCGCATTGCGAATACGCCGGAATTTGACACAAGAAAAACTCGCTGAAAAGGCGGGGACCAGCGCGCGTTACTTGCAAAGTATTGAAGCAGGTGAGTATTTTCCAAGCCTTCCGACATTGGTGAGGTTAAAAATCGCGTTACGCTGTGATTGGAATGAGATGTTAAAGGGCTGTGACAGGGTTTAGTTTTTTGCCTGTTTTCCGGGTTAATGGATACTTGGAGCAATCTATCCAATTGCCCATCAGTGGTTTAACGAATTTGTTTCTGGGCAACATTACACCCCTCCTTTCGCTGCTAAAATCCCATTATGAGCAGGATATTTAAACATATCTTCAGGAGTCGAGGTAACGAGACTTTGAATCTGGGGAGCGCGACCGTCTCGGTTGCCGCGTTCGGCGTCTCGCCGAACGCTCTCTTCCGCCCAGTTGCTTTCCTGTCACGCTTCACGCGTCACTTGTCACTTTTCGTGCGCACGTTTGCGTGCTTTTGCGGGGTTTCCCCTCGCTGCTCGAACAAACGCTCCAACTCCATGTTACCCGTTTTAACGCGTTTTAACGCGATTTTACATTTAGCCTCGTCTCATAAATCCAATCTTTTCCCGAATTTCCTGAACTTCACCGCAGAATTCAAAAATCGAAATGTTGCCCGGAAACAAAAAGTGAACCCTTTTGAACCTTTTTTACACCCGGCCACGCAACGCGAAGCAATCCGAAGTGCTGTGAATTTACGCTTATGCCCGTCTCATCCTCAAATAAAGCATTGCGTCCACAACCAAAACGACCCAACATCATCCCAACAGGGACTGACACGATAGCTGTTGGAAATGAATACATCTAAAAATAATTATTTCGCGCGCATCGGGCCATTGTGCCTGGCATTGGCTGTCATCTTCATCACCTGCGCCACCCGTGCCGCCAATTATGATGAATCCAAGGTCGGCACCTACACTCTTCCCGACCCGCTCTTGATGAAAAGCGGTGACACCGTGACCATGACCAATGAGTGGATGAATCTGCGCCGGAACGAGATCATACAATTGTATAAAGGTTACATTTACGGCAGCGGCCCGGATTGGCGCAATATGCTGGACCATAAGATCGAAATGGATCCGCAAGCCCTTGGCGGCACCGCCGTCCGCAAGCAGATCAACCTGGAATTTTACAACTACGGCCCGCGCACCAACGATGAGGTGGTCACCAACCTGGTCTTCCACGTCCTGCTCTATACTCCGGCCAACATCCGCAAGCCCGTCCCGACTTTTCTCTGTCTCTCGTTCTCTCCCAATTACCAGGAAGTGACGGACCCGAATGTCCTCGTTTACCCGGTCTGGGACAAAAAGACGGACCTCTCAGCCATGCCGACAAATATCGTGCGCGGCGATGCGGAAGACGCCTGGCCCATCCAAAAGATTCTTGCGCGCGGCTACGGCGTCGCCATGGTGGATTACGAGGATTTTGAGCCAGATCTTCCCGACCATTCGGGCTGGAAATATGGCGTTCGCTCGCTCTATCTGCAGCCCGGCGTCACGAATTTTGACCCGAACGCGTGGGGCGCGATCTCCACGTGGGCCTGGGGCGCCACTCGCGTGATGGATTATCTCCAAACGGACAATGAAGTGGATCATGACCGGATCATTCTCGTAGGCCATTCGCGCCTGGGCAAAACCGCGCTTTGGGCCGGCGCGCAGGACACGCGCTTTGCCGGGGTCATCGCCAGTTGTTCCGGCGAGATGGGTGCGTCACTGGCGCGACGGGATTATGGAGAGACGGTCAACGATATGTGCAAACATTTTCCCTATTGGTTCTGCGGGAATTTTATCGATTACAGCAATGATATCAGCGACCTGCCGGTGGACACCCATATGTTGCTCTCGCTTATCGCGCCGCGCCCGCTTTTCCTGACCGCCGGCAGCGAGGACACCTGGGGCGACCCACGCGGTGTATATGAGGCTGCCATCGCCGCCACCCCCGTTTACCATCTCTTCGGCGAAAAAGGAGTCATCACCAATTTGCCGCCGGATGTGCTGACCAATGCCATGAACGGCACAGGCTCATTGCTCAATTCCAAAACTCTCGAATCCTATCCCCCGCCGCCGTTGGACAAACCCATCATGAACAATTTGGGCTATCTGGAACATACCGGCAAACACGCCGTTTTGCCATCCGACTGGGATGCTTTTCTTGATTTTGCCGACAAGTATCTGCCAGCGCCGGCTGCGTCCCAGTGAGTTAAATTGAGGAAAACTCGGGCTACGGCAGCCTACAACTTCCCCATCAATCCCTTAGCGCGGCTGATCCATACGCGATCGCGTTTACGTTGAAATGCCGGCGCATGGACATCATCACTTAACACGTCCTTGAGTTCATTGCGGGCCAGGTCTTTTTGATTTTTTGCCAGATACAGTTCGGCCAATTGCACTTTGGCGCGCGGGTAGGAATGGCTGGCGGTGACTTGTTTCCAGACGTTCATGGCGTTATCGGTTTCGCCCAAGGCCGTGAGAGTTTCAGCAAAGGCCATGAGGGTGTAGCCATATTCGTGTTCGGGTTTTTCTGCGATGACGCCTTCCAGCAGGGGCCGCGCTTCGGCGGCGCGCTTTTGCCGCAACAGGCACTGGCCCAAATGCGCCCGCGTATCGATGTCCTGCGCATCGCGCTCCATCGCCGACCGGTAACATTTATCGGCCTCCTCCAGCTTGCCCTGTTGGAAATAAATATCCCCCAGTTGCGAATAATGGTGCGCTTTGTCCAGGTGATGGATCTGCGCCTGCAATTCCTTGATGCGTTTGCGGTCATGCGCGCCGGGCAGCTCAAAACCACGCGTGGAAGACGGCGTGGCGCGATAGACCAGGAAGTAATACAGCACGGCAGTCAATATCCAGAAGAAGAAAATAAAGATCGCCCATACCCATTCGCGGTTGCGGATGGCATGGATGAACATCCATATCTGGAACAAGGCCACCACCCACATCACGGGGTTGGTCAATAACCCCTGCCAATTCTCCAGGTTATAAAACATCGTCCTAAGTTAGGGGTTTGAACGAAATGTGACAATCAAACTTCAACTTGTTTCGCGGGATAATCTTATTCACAATTCATACCTCACGTGAACGACACACTGATCATTGTGCCGACGTATAATGAACGGGAAAATCTCCCGCGCATGGCGCAAGCGCTTTTGTCGCTGCCGGCCAAAGTGGACCTGCTCGTGGTGGACGACAGCTCGCCGGATGGCACCGGCCAGCTCGCCGACGAGCTGGCGGCCAAACATCCGGAGATCCACGTGCTGCATCGCCCGGAAAAAAACGGCCTCGGCCGCGCCTACATTGCGGGTTTTAAATGGGCGCTGGAACACGGTTATGAATTCATTTTTGAGATGGATTGTGATTTCTCGCATGACCCGGCGGAGATCCCCAATTTTTTGGCCGCCTCAAAAAAGGAAAATGCCGACCTGGTGCTCGGCTCACGCTATTCTGGAGGCGTGCGCGTCATCAATTGGCCGCTGAAGCGGCTGATGCTGAGCCGCAGCGCGGGCATCTATGTGCGCGTCATCACCGGCATGCCCTTCACCGATCCTACCGGCGGCTACAAATGTTTCCGCCGCCGCGCCCTCCAGGCCATCCAACTCGACAACGTGCGCTCCAACGGGTACAGCTTCCAGATCGAATTAACACATCGCCTCTGGCGGACCGGCCACAAAATCGTGGAAGTTCCCATCATCTTCACCGATCGTGTGGAGGGCCAATCCAAAATTTCGCGTAATATCGTGCGAGAAGCGCTCATCATGGTCTGGGCTTTGTGGTTTCAGAACGGCTTGCGCCGGTCCCCGCGGCCCAAAAACGGCTCTTTGGGTTGAAATAGTTAGTTGCCATGGGAACAAATCGCGTAGATAATCCTCTAGTTCAATAACAAAGAGTCTATGAAAACTTTTTTAAAATCATCGCTGATCGCCTTTTCCATCCTTATCTCCGCCACCGCCTTTGCCGATATGCCCAAAGCCGGGGACACTGCGCCCGCCTTTGTGGGCAAAGACCAGGACGGCAAAGATTTCAAGCTCAGCGACCTCGTTGGAAAGAAGATCGTTCTTCTCTACTTTTATCCGAAGGATTTCACCGGCGGTTGCACGAAGGAAGCCTGCGGTTTCCGTGACCGCGTGGCTGATTTGCAAAAAGATAATGTGCAGGTTGTTGGCGTGAGCTTCGACACGCAAGAAAGCCACCAGAAATTTATTTCAACCTATAAGCTGAACTTCCCTCTCCTGGCCGACCCGGATGGCAAAATTGGCGACCTCTATGACGTCCGCATGTCCGGACGAAACCTCGACAGCCGCGTCAGTTTCCTTATCGGCCTGGACGGCAAAATCGTTCACGTCACCAACTCGGGCAATCCCGACGTTCATTTTGCCGAGATGAAAGCAGCCATTGCCTCAATCAAAAGCTGATTATCGGCATTTTTAGCATCAGATCTGCAAAACGCCATTCGTCAAATGGCGTTTTTTGCATTAAATTTCTGATGTGAAATCGTGGATGGAAAACCCGGTCATTGCGCGGGTTCACCTCTTTCTCCGGCGTCATTGGCAGCACGCGGTCCAATGGCGCGAAAAACTGGTTCCCAGGGAGGAAGCCTTCCACCTGTTGCTGGCAGCCATCGTAGGCGTCGTCGGCGGCCTGGTGAACGTTTTCTTTTATTATTCCAGCGAATTGTTCCAGACTTTGTTCCTGGGGCATCCCGGCGATCCGGTCCGTGAAGAGCAATCTTTTGCGCCCCTGGAAAAACTACTGGTACCGACCCTTGGCGGATTGATTGCCGGTTTAATTTTGCAAGAAGGCCTGCGATGGGTCGGCAGGCAGGGCACCAGCGACATGCTTGAAGCAGTCGTGGCGGGAGATGGCCGTTTGCCATTGCGGACACAAATCGTCAAAGCCGCTTCCGCCCTGACCAGTATCGTCTCCGGCGCCTCCATCGGACGTGAAGGCGGCATCGTACAGTTGTCTGCGACCATCGCATCCAAACTGGGCCAGATCGCCAAATGGCCGCCGTATCGTCTCCGGCTGCTGGTCGGTTGCGGCGCATCGGCGGGGATCGCTTCCGTTTACAACGCGCCGATCACCGGCGCAGTCTTCGCTTCGCTCATCGTGCTCGGGAATTTTTCGATGAACCTGTTCGGCCCCCTGGTCTGCGCCTCGGTGATGGCGACCATGACCTCCCGCACATTTTTTGGCATTGAACCGTGGTACCAGGTGCCAAAATTTCCGCCGATCACGCCAGTTGAACTGCCCTGGTTTCTCTTGATGGGGTTCGTTTGCGGCGGCGTGGCGGCGTTGTTCTTGAAATCGCTCCAGGTCAGCACCGCGCAATTGGGCAAGCTCCGTGTCCCGCTTTTTGTCAAGGTCACCCTTGCGGGGTTCGTCGTCGGCTTGATCGCCATCCAGTTTCCCGGTGTTTGCGGCAACGGATATTATGTCACAAACGATATCTTAAAAGGCGCCTATGACAACAATGTGGACGCTTTGCCACAGTTAAGCGCCCTGTTTTTTCTCAAGTTGATTGCGACTGCCATTGCCGTGGGCGCAGGAACTGTTGGTGGTATTTTCACACCAACGCTGTTTCTAGGAGCAGTCATCGGGGCGCTGTTCGGGATTGGCGTTCACACGATTCACGGCGCAGAAAGCCTGCCCGTCGGCGCATTCGCCCTGGCCGGCATGGGGGCGACGCTGTCCGGCACCACCAAGTCTCCATTCCTTGCCATGATTTTGGCTTTCGAGATTTCCCTGAATTATTCATTCATGCCGGCCGTGATGCTGGCCTGCATCATTGCCGTCATCATTGCCGGACAATTGCACGGCGAATCCATATATACCGAACACATGCGGCTCAGGGGCCTTGCCTCCAGTCTCGATAGCCAGCGGACTGGCGTGGCGATGGAACGCACCATCGGCGATATGATGCGCGAGCCAGTGACACCTTTGCTCGAAACAGCCTCGCTTCATGAGATCGCCGAACGCTTCATGGGTTCTCCAAATAATTTTGTGCCCATCCTCGACAAACAAAAAAAGCTGGTTGGTATTGTGGCACTGCACGATTTAAAAGAATTCCTCAATTCGTCCCAAAAGGTTGATGGCATCATTGCCTATGATTTGATGCGCCCGCCGCCCAAGACCCTGACTCCCAGCCAGCGGCTGCTCGACGCCTTGCCGGTGGTACTCCAAAGCGAATTGCGCAATGTGCCCGTAGTCAATAATCCGGTTGAAAACCGGCTCGTAGGCTCCGTGTCCCGCGCCGAAGTGCTGGCGATTTTCTCCGAGGCCATCGCCGAAAAATCGAAGCCGACCGGCTGAAAAGACTTTTTTGCGCCCGGATTGTCCCTAAACTATTGCCGTGTCTCTTAATATCGGCGATAAAATCTCCCTGGCCATCCATGACATCGCCTTCGGCGGCGAAGGTGTCGGACGCGTGGATGAGTTTGTGATTTTCGTCCCATTTGTTCTTGTGGGCGAAACCGTGGAGGCCGAAATCACCGAGGTCAAAAAGAACTTTGCACGCGCCAAGCTGTTGCGCGTGGAAAAACCATCCCAAAATCGCGTTGATCCTCCGTGTGTCTATTTCGGCAGATGTGGCGGCTGCCAATATCAGCATATCGATTACGCGGAACAACTCAGGATCAAACACAAACAGATCGCCGATTTGTTCGAGCGGGTCGGGAAGATTCCATCGGACAAGATTGCGCCGGTCATCCCCTGCCCCTCCCCATATGGTTATCGCAACCGCATCATGATCCGCAGTCAATGGAACAAGCCGGAGCAAAAACTGAACATCGGCTTTGTGCGCTCGGATTGCGGCCTGGTGGAGGACATCAAGGAATGCAAAATCTCCGAACCCGCCTTGAACGAACAAATCCTGGAAGTGCGGGAAAACCCGCCGCCCAAAGGCGGGCTTAAAGTGGTGTTGCGCGTGCAACCTGAAAATTGGGAAGTGCCCCCGGATTCTTTTTTTCAAAACAATTTTTTCCTGCTTCCCAAACTGGTTGAGACCGTCCGCGAGTTTTTGCGGTCCGGCGGGACGAACTATCTGGCCGACCTGTATTGTGGCGTGGGATTTTTTGGCATCGAAGTCGCCAACACCGTGGAACGTTTTGTCGGAGTGGAATATGATCAGAGAGCGATCCGTGCCGCGCGTGAAAACGCAACGCGAAGAAACATTTCCAATGGCGAATTCATTTCCGCCAAAGTCGAAGAGGTCCTGCCTGACCTGCTCCAAAAGCTTTCGCCGGAAAAGACCAGCGTTCTCATTGACCCTCCGCGCAAGGGATGCCAGCCAGAAATTTTAGAATTGTTGAGGGAAACGAGGCCGTCGCAGGTCGTGTATGTCTCGTGCCATCCGGCGACGATGGCGCGGGATTTGAACATTTTATGCGGTGATGATGTCTTTGAATTGGTGCGCGTACAACCACTGGACATGTTTCCGCAAACACAGCACGTCGAATGCGTGGCGGATTTGCGCGCAGGACAAAATCTTGCCAATCCGCCGAAAATGGTTTCAACTGAATAAATCCAAATGCCGACCGAGAATAAAACCGACCCACGGAAGGATTTTGTCCCGCGTTACCTGCCGTGGTTGTTGGCCGTTGTGGCTTTCGTCGTCTATTGCATGACATTGCAGCATTGGGTATCACTTTATAACCTGATGAATGTCGCGCGAGTTTCCGGTTGGGACTGGAAACCCCAGGTATATTCTCCCATCACATTTCTTGTCCTGTTGCCGTTTCGCTTTTTGCCGGCATCTGTGGTCCCATTGGCGCTGAATTTTCTCTCCGTTCTATGCGCATCATTGACCCTGGCCTTGCTGGCCCGCTCGGTGGCGCTGCTGCCCCAGGACCGTACGGACGCCCAACGCAAACGTGAAAAGAGCGAATTTTCATTTCTGACAGTTCGCTCGGCGTGGTTGCCCCCGGTATTGGCTGTGGCCGTGTGCGGCTTGCAACTGACATTTTGGGAACAGGCGACAAACTTTTCCGGCGAGATGCTCGACCTGTTGCTGTTTGCATTCGTGATCTGGTCTCTTCTGGAATACCGGCTTGATGAACGGGAAGGCCGGTTGTTTCTGGCGGCATTCGTTTATGGCGCAGGGATGGCGGAAAACTGGGCCATGATTGGATTTTTTCCCTTGTTTTTGACGGCGATCATCTGGATCCGCGGAATCGGCATCCTGGACCTGCGTTTCGTATCGCGAATGATGATCTGTGGCACGGTGGGCTTGCTGTTTTATTTATTGCTTCCGTTGCTGGCAGTAACTTCGGGCAATGTGCCGACGACCTTCTGGGAAATGTTAAGACTTAATCTGCTTCCGGCGCATGCCATATTGAAAGCCATTGGAACCTGCATTCTGAATCCAATGCAGTCCCTGCAATATGTCGCGCTCGTCCTCGCATATCTGCTCCCAATCCTGGTGATGGCGATCCGTTGGAGCGCCACCTTTGGCGATTCCAGCCAGATTGGTTCGGGAATCGCCAGCGCTGTTCTTAACATCGCACAGGCATTTTTTCTGGGAGTTTTCATCTGGATGGCTTTTGATCCGCAATTCGGCCCTCGCTACCTTGGAAGCGGCGGGCCGCTCCTGACGTTTTATTATCTCGGCGCATTAGCTGTGGGCTATTTTACAGGGTATTTTTTGCTCGTTTTCGGAAAACAAGAAATCACCAAACGCCCGCCACGCAAAACCCCGCCGCTGCAATTTTTGAACAAACCCATTGTGATCGGCGTCTGGCTGGTCGCGGCGGTGGCAGTGGTAGGATTGGTTTATCGGAACGTTCCGCTGATAAAAATCTCCAACGATGACACCCTCCGTCAATTTGCGAAACTGACTGAAGAAAAACTGCCCAAGACCGGCGGTTATTTGTTGAGCGATGACGTCTACCGCCTTTTTCTCGTGCGCGCGGCGCTGGTCCAGGACGGTCGCGGAAATGAATTTGTTCCCCTGGATACAGGGTCATTGCCCATTCCGGCTTATCATCACTATTTACACAAACAATTCCAACAAAGATGGATGGACTTCGTCCCCCTTTCATACACAAATTCAGTCCGTGCCGTCGGGTTGATCCAATTGCTCGCCGTATTATCACGAACGAACGACCTGTATTATCTGCATCCGAGCTTTGGTTACTACTTTGAACAATTTTATCTCGAACCCCATGGCCTGGTTTATAAATTAAAAACGCTCCCGATGGATACTTTTCTGCCGCCGCCTCTTGATGAAAATCAAATAACCGAAAACGAAAATTTCTGGACACATGATGCCGCCCCCTCAGTTGCAAAAGCAGCAGCCGTCATTGCTTCAACTGGGCCGGGCGCTGAACTCAGTGCGGGTGAATATATTCTGCTGCGGCTTCACATTTCGCGCCAGGCAAACCAAAACGCCTCTCTTTTTGCCGGCGGCTATTATTCCCGCAGCCTTGATTTTTGGGGAGTCGAACTGCAGCGTGCAGGCGAATTCGAACGCGCTGCGACAAATTTTGATGAAGCGCTTGAAGTCAATCCGGCCAATTCCGTTGCCCAGATCAACCTCGCCTTCAATAAAAAACTTCAATCCGGCGCGCCGGTAACGATGGACCCATCCCAGGCCAATTCCGATCAATTTGGGAAATATGAGACGTGGGAACAGGTATTGAATGCCAACGGTCCCTTTGACGATCCTAATTTTTGTTTTACCTATGGATTCGATTTATTTCGCGGCAATGGATTTGTCCACCAAGCGATCGCTCAATTTAAACGCGTGTGTGAATTGGCACCCGATTACCTTCCGGCGCGCCTCGAACTCGCCCATGCCTACCTTTTTAGCCGTCACCCGCAATATGCGTCGGAAGTCCTGCGCGCTCCGCTGGCAAATCCCGCCAGATTTTCTCTGAATGACACCAACGAAACCCAACTACATTATTTGGCCGCTGCCGCCGCTTTCCAGGAAACCAATTCCGCGAAGGGCATCCGATTGATTGATGAGGAACTCGCCCAGCATCCCCGCGATAATGGGGTTCTGAGCACCGCTGCCCAAATTTTCATCGTACGCGGACTCTTCACCAACGCATTAGAGATCATCAATGAACAGTTGGAATCCTCCCCCACCAATCCCACGGCACTTTACAACAAAGGCTACGTGGCTATACGGCTGAAAGAATATCCAGCGGCCATTGATGCCCTGGATCGTCTGTTGGAAATCCAAACCAATAATGTTGACGCTCTCTTTAATCGCGCCGTCGCCAATCTCAATGGTGGCAAGCTGGATGCCGCGCAGGCGGACTATCTGCGACTGCAGCAGTCGTTGGGCGACGCCTTGCCTATCGTTTATGGCCTGGGCGAAATCGCCTGGCGCAAACAAAACACCAATGACGCCATTCATTATTACCAGCTCTATCTCACCCATGCCAATACCAACAGCGCCGAAGCCATTGCTATTGTCAAACGCTTAAAAACATTGAAGCCATGAGCGCAAAGCGTAAAATTGCTGCGCCGTCAGGTTGCTGAGCTTCAAAAAATGCGTGTTATTCACGTCATTACCCGGCTGGTTGTTGGCGGGGCGCAGGAAAATACCGTCGCCACGGTTCTAGGTCTTCGTGAAAAGCCAGGAATACAGGTTCAGTTGATTTCCGGACCAACTCTTGGCCCGGAGGGCTCTTTGGAACCGGAAATTAAAAGTATCCCTGGTTTATTGGCTGTTATCCCTGATCTCGTCCGACCGGTTCATCCATTCCACGATTTTCGCGCGGTGAAAACGCTGGAAAATATCTTCCGCGAACAAAAACCGGATGTTGTCCACACTCATAGTGGCAAGGCGGGGATTCTCGGGCGGTTGGCCGCCCGGCGCGCCGGCGTTCCAATCATAATTCACACAATCCATGGCCCCTCTTTCGGAACTTTTCAGAACGGCTTGGGCAATTTCGTTTTTAGCTCCGCGGAACGATACGTGGCGCCAATGACGACGCACTTCGTTGTCGTTGCCGAGGCCATGAAAACCCAATATCTGGCAGCTGGGATTGGCAAACCGGAACAATACACGAAAATTTTCAGCGGGTTTCCCCTCGAACCCTTTCTCGCGGCAAAAAATGATTTGGAGTTAAGAAAAAGACTTGGATTCGAGCAGGATGATTTTGTAGTTGGCAAGATAGCGCGGCTGTTCAAGTTGAAAGGGCACGATGATTTATTGGGTGCTGCGCCTGAGTTGATCCGCCAAAATCCAAAGATCAAATTTCTCCTTGTCGGTGATGGAGAATGGCGTGGCCGGCTGGAAGCGCGGGCAAAGGATCTCGGCATTGAAAAAAATATCGCCTTTACCGGACTTGTTCCCCCTGAAGAAGTGCCCCGCTATGTCGGCATTATGGATGCCCTGGTCCATTTATCATTGCGCGAAGGATTGCCGCGCACATTGCCGCAGGCGCTTGCCGCAGGAAAGCCAGTGATCGCTTATGATTGTGATGGAGCGCGCGAGGCCTGTCTGGATGGCCAAACCGGTTTTTTAGTCCGGCCTGGCGATTTGTCGGCATTAAGAACCAGGCTGCTGCAATTGGCGGGCGACCCGATGCTCCGCGAAAAATTGGGGAAAACAGGCTCCGAATATGTTCGCGAGCATTTTGCCGTCGAAAAAATGGTGGATGCCATTTACAATCTGTATCAAAAACTTGCCGCTGAACGCGGTATCAGGCCGTGACATTTCCATTCAATTTTTTCCTGGGCGCCTTTGCATGCGCGTTCCTGGCAACCTTGCTGGCGCTGCCCTTGTGGCGCAAATGGTCATTGCGCGTAAACCTGGTCGATGATCCGGGCCAGCGTAAAATTCACGACCAGCCGGTTCCTCTCGCCGGTGGATTTGCCGTATTAACGGGAATATTGTGTCCCATTGTTTTGGGTGCGGTGTGCATCCAGCTCAAGCTTGTAAAGATTTCTTCCGCCTCGGTGCTTGCTTATGGGTTGGAACGCCGGGGACTTGAGCTTGTCACCATCGCCTGTGGCGCCATTGCTATCACACTTCTCGGCTGGCTGGACGACAAGCATGAATTGAAACCGCTTCCAAAATTCATCGGGCAATTTCTGATCGCATTGCTGGTAGCGGTCGTGTGCAAACGCATCACCTTATTTGTTCATAGCGAGATTTTTAGCTACGTCATCACCATCCTGTGGCTGTTGACCATCATCAATGCTTTCAATTTCCTGGATAACATGAACGGTCTCTGCGCCGGCGTCGGCGCTATTGGCGCCTTTTATTTTGGCCTCATCGCCGGAGCCAATGGCGAATATCTCGTGGCAACGATTGAATTTATGATTTGTGGAGCTTTGCTCGGCTTCCTGCCGTGGAATTTTCCGAACGCCCGGGCATTTTTGGGGGATGCGGGCAGTCATCTGGTTGGCTACCTCCTGGCGGTCATGGCCATTCTGCCGCATTTTTATTCGAAACAGAATCCCCACCCATTGGCGGTCCTTTCGCCCCTGCTGGTACTGGCCGTTCCGCTGGCCGATCTGGCACGAGTGGTCATTATTCGGACAATGAACGGCAAACCGTTTTGGATCGGCGACACCAACCATATTTCCCATTGGCTCGTGCGGCGGGGGTTAAGCCGCACGCAAGCCGTGCTCGCAATCTGGCTGGCAGCGGTGATGGTGGGCGGCCTTGCGTGTCTTTGAGCAATCGATGATTTCTTTTTTCCGATCAACCGGCTAATCTTCCGGCGTGAAGCTTCTTTTCATCGGCGATATAGTCGGCCAGCCCGGACGCAACGCGGTAAAAATACTCCTGCCAAAATTGCGCGAGCAGCACCGCCTGGACTTTGTCATCGCCAACGGCGAAAATTCCGCCGGCGGTTCCGGGATCACGCCTAAAATAGCTGAAGAGATTTTTTCCGCCGGCGTGGATGTCATCACCAGCGGCGACCATCTGTGGGACCAAAAGGAAGTCCTGGAACTGCTCGCCAGTGAAAAACGGTTCCTCCGCCCGATGAATTATCCCGCGGATGTTCCAGGACATGGAAGCGGAATCTTCAACGCGGGGAAACATGCGATTGGCGTCCTCAATTTTCAAGGCCGCACCTTCATGCAGCAGCAATTGGAAAATCCATTCGCGCTCGCGCTCGATGAAGTGAAAAGGCTTCGCGCACAGACCAAAATCCTTTTTGTAGACTTCCATGCGGAAGCCACGTCGGAAAAAATCGCGTTCGGACGGATGTTGGATGGCCAGGTCAGCGCGGTCGCAGGCACCCACACGCATGTGCAAACGGCAGACGAACAGATTTTTCCGGGCGGCACGGCCTATTTGAGCGACGCAGGTTTCACCGGCCCGCAGGAGAGTGTGCTGGGTCGTGAAATCGAGCCGGTCATCAAACGCTTCCTCACCTCCATGCCGCAGCGATTCGAAGTGGCCAAGGAGCGCGTGATTCTGCACGGCGCATTGATAGAAATCGATGAGAACAGCGGCAAGGCGCTCAAAATTTCGCGAGTGGCGGAGAGGTTGATATAGGGATTGACCTTCAGAACAGGTTGCATTAGTTTATCGAAGTGAACCGCAATTTGAATCTGAACCTGCTAAACGTGCTGCTACTGTTGCGCCGCGTGGCGGTCGGGTTCTGATTGTATTCAAGAATTTATCGAACCCCATCGCCAACCGGCGGTGGGGTTTTTGTTTTGCAAAAACGGAACGCCACCGCATAAATAAAAGACAACATGCAAAAGAATCCGTCTCAAAAATATCGCCCGTATCCACCGGTGAAGTTGCCGGATCGGCAGTGGCCCGGCCGCGTGCTCACCCATGCCCCCATCTGGTGCAGTGTGGATTTGCGCGATGGCAACCAGGCGCTCGCCGTCCCGATGAACGTCTCGCAAAAATTGGAGTTGTTCCAGACGCTCGTAAAGACCGGCTTCAAGGAGATCGAAGTCGGCTTCCCATCGGCTTCGAACACCGAATTCACATTCAACCGCCGGCTCATCGAGGAAAACAGGACGCCAGACGATGTCTGGCTCCAGGTGCTCGTGCAGGCACGCGAAGATTTGATCGAGCGCACCGTGGAATCATTGGTCGGCGCAAAGAAAGCGATCATTCATTTGTATAACTCGACTTCACCGGCGCAGCGCCGGGTTGTTTTCGGAAAATCGAAGCAGGAGATCATCGAAGTGGCAGTGCGCGGCGCAACGTGGATCAAAGAGCGTTTATCGCGCCTCAAGGGCACCGACGTCATGCTCCAATATTCGCCGGAAAGCTTTTCCGCCACGGAGGTGGAATTCGCCAGGGAGATCTCCGAGGCGGTGATGGATGTCTGGCAACCAACGCCCAAACGCAAGATGATCTTGAATTTGCCGGACACGGTTGAGGTGGCGATGTGCAATGTTTATGCCGACCAGATTGAATGGATGTGCCGAAACATCAATAATCGCGATTCGCTCATTATCAGCCTCCATACCCACAACGACCGCAGCACCGGCGTGGCCGCGACCGAACTCGGATTGCTCGCCGGCGCCGACCGCGTCGAGGGCACGCTCTTCGGCAACGGCGAACGCACCGGCAATTTGGACGTCGTGACCGTGGCCTTGAATCTTTATATGCACGGCATAGACCCGAAATTGGACTTTTCCGATCTTGGTTCAACCATTGAAGTCTATGAACGCTGCACCGGAATGACCGTGCCGCCGCGCCAGCCTTATGCGGGCGAATTGGTCTTTACCGCCTTTAGCGGTTCGCATCAGGACGCCATCCGCAAAGGCTTGAATGAATGGAAAGAAAAACAGCGCGAGCACTGGGACGTGCCCTATCTCACTATCGATCCCGCAGACATCGGGCGTGAATATCGTGAAGTCATCCGTGTGAATTCGCAATCCGGCAAGGGCGGCGTGGCCTACTTGCTCGAAAGTGAATTCGGCATCGAATTGCCCAAGGACATGCAGCGTGAATTCGGCCCCATCGCAAACGATGCCGTGGACAAGCTCGGCCGCGAAGTCAGCGGCAAAGAATTGAAACAGATGTTCTGGAAAGAATATGTGGAGCGCACTTCTCCCTGGCAGCTCAAGAAATTTGAGACGGAAAGTAAAAATGGCATCGTCAAATGCCATGCGCAATTGTCGCGCAATGAAAAGACCGTCGAATTCAACGGCCAGGGTAATGGCCCGCTTGCCGCGTTGGTCCAGGGATTTGGAACAATCGATGTCCGCTTTGAGATCTCCAATTATAGCGAACATGCCTTGAGCAGCGGCGAAACCGCCGCGGCCATCGCTTATATCCAGGTCAAAACTCCCGAAGGCAGATCACTCTGGGGCGCCGGTGTGGATACCAATATTGAATTGGCCTCCGTGCGCGCCGTTTTGAGCGCGCTGAATCGTCTATAACAGGTTAAACTTGACGGGCTAATGACTTTTCATTCCATTGTCATTGTGCGAATCCCCCTCATCTCGATCCTGTTGGCTATTGGCCTATCCGGACTGATTTGTCAGGCGGCGCCAAGACACAAACCGCAAGTCAACCAGAGTGAAGAGAACGCAACCTTCAGTCAGTTATTCACGACGCTTTTTTATCAATGGGACAGCAATCATGACGGCGTGCTCGACCTGAAAGAACTCAATGCCGCTATTGAAAATCCAGATATCCGTGGAACTGAAGCCGCGGTCGCGGTTGTCCTTCATCGGCGGCTGCAGGTCGAGGATGAGGAACAGACCAACGCTTTGGCGTTGGATGAAGCGTTGACCCTGGCCAACAATCCACAGGTCCAAAAAAACATCTCTGGAAAGGCATGGCATATCGTCGCCATCGATCATGTGTTGTTCGCCCCGGGCGATCCAAACCTGCAAACCTTTCACCAGGGCGGCATCGGTGATTGCTATCTGCTGGCGGTGATCGGCGCGTTTGTCTTTCAACATCCCACAGCCGTGCGCGAAATGATCCATGAACAGGATGATGGAACATACCGGGTTCAATTTGGCAACGGCAAAGAAGTGACCGTTGGTCCTACGACCGATTCAGAACTCATCATGGGCGCCAGTGAAGGCCACAATCACGGGGTATGGCTGGCGATTCTGGAAAAGGCTTATGCACAAATCGCCCTTCAATCCAAAGAAAAGAAGACCGGTGAAGACATAGAACCCATTGATGCTGTTCCCACAGATTTCATCGGGCATGGCGGTTATTATGCCCCCGTCATCGTTTTATTGAGCGGGCACAAAGCATCCGGCGCTTCCTTCTCACGCTGGCTGCGGCAGGACCCAAAAAACGGTCTCGAGCAGGCGCATGATCTGCTCTCCAAACTTTCCAATGCACACAAGTTGATGGCTGCCAATATCGGGGGGACCAAGCCATTGCCCAAAGGCCTGGTCCATGGCCATGTGTATGGCGTGTTGGGATACAATCCGGTAACTCGCACGGTAACGGTGTTCAATCCCTGGGGAAACCATTTCAAGCCAGCTGGACCACCTGGGCTGACTTACGGTTATCCTACCGATCACGGTGTATTTGAAATGCCGCTGGATGAATTCGTTCAGGTCTATGGCGGACTTACCTACGAGACCGACACGCCGACGGTCGCTTCGCATTGACCGACCGCATTCCAAATTTTCTGGCTAATCCTGCTGGGAACAGATAACGTCAAATGAAAATGAAACTGCCAAGGGCAACATTTATCGCTGCGTTTCTGGCCTTTTTGTCATCAGTGGCAATCCTTGTTGGACAGACATCCAATCACACGGTCACAACGTCTCCGGTCTATGTGCCGGACACATCGCATGAAAACGATCCGCTGCCTGATGGCGTGCTGACATGGAACAGTGTCATGTTAAGCACGAATCTGCCGGCCACTGCCGACCAAGCGCATTTCTTGTTCACTTTTACCAACGTTGCCATGCAGGTGAACAAAACACTGGAGACCAATCGGACGACAATTACTTATACCGTTGCCGCCTCCAATCTGACTTCGCCAAGATATAAATCCACCTCTCCTGCGATCAGGTCCACCACCGTAACCAATGTCGTTTGGGTCACTAATTCAATTGTACCCACATCGATAACCATACTGGACGTTCACCCCTCTTGCGGTTGCACCACCGCGCAACTGCCCAACCTGCCATGGACGATTAATCCCGGTGGTAACGGGCAAATTCCCATCACGGTCAATATCGAGGGCAAAATTGGCACACTCTTCAAATCCGTCACGGTCAAGACCGACAAAGGGATGAAACAATTGCTCCTGCAAATCACAATCGCGCAACCGGTGCAACCGACGATGAATGACGCGGAGCGCGCCCGGGACATTGCCGCCGCCAAAATCGACCGCCAGGCCGTGTTTCATAACGACTGCGCCACCTGCCATGTCAAAAACGGCGATGGCAAATATGGCAAAGCGCTTTTTGACGCCGATTGCGCCATCTGCCATGAGGCGGAACATCGCGCATCGTTCGTGGCCGACCTCGGCAATTTGAAAACGCCGACCAATGTTGATTTCTGGCGCACGTGGATCTCCCATGGCAAACCCGGCACCTTCATGCCGGCGTTTGCCCAGAGCGATGCCGGCCCGCTCAGCGACATGCAAGTCGAGTCGATCGCCCTTTACCTCAACCAAAGGTTTCCTTCAAAAGCACCCCAGCCGCCGCAATAACGGCGCTTGCCAAAACTCAAGCGCAGGTTACTCTGTCAACCATGTTAGCGACGAAGGTTGACGCAACAAATCATCAGCGGATTTCCACACTCGGCGAACGAGTCCTCGCCGGCGAACACATTTCGCGCGATGAGGCGATGTTCCTCTTCAACCTGGAAAATTCCGCTGACATTCTCGATTTGCTGTCCTGGGCCAATCGCATTCGCGAGCATTTCAAAGGCAATAAGATCCATCTCTGCTCCATCGTCAATGCCAAGGCCGGCGCCTGCTCCGAAAATTGCAGTTTTTGCGCGCAATCGTCATTTTACCAGACGGGCTCGCCGCGATATGGATTTGTTGACCCGGAACCAGTCAATGAGGCCGCTGAGGAAGCGCTAAAAAACAACGTTACTGCTGTCGGCCTCGTTGCTGCGTGGAAAGGCTTGAACGAGGGTCCAATGCTCGATGAAGTTTGTGACCGCATCCAGGAATTGAAAGCCGGCGGCAAGACGCGGCCCGACGCCTCCCTGGGCATCATCAAGTCGCAAAAGGTTGCCGACCGCCTGAAAGAAGCGGGCCTGGAATGCTACGGCCACAACCTCGAAAGCTCGCGCCGCTTTTTTCCACAGACCTGTACGACGCATACATTCGACGACCGCCTCGAAACCATCGGCTACCTGAAAAAAGCCGGGATCAAAATTTGCTCCGGGGGCATCATCGGCATGGGCGAGACGCGCGAAGATCGTTGCGACCTGGCGTTTGAACTCAAGGCCATCGGCGCAAACGTTGTACCGGTGAATATTCTCAACCCGATCCCAGGCACTCCGTTCGAAAAGAATACGCCGCTGCCGGTGCTGGAAATTCTAAAAACCATCGCCTGCTTCCGTTTCACCCTGCCCCGACAGGAGATCATGATCGCCGGCGGGCGCACCGTGAACCTGCGCGACGCCCAAAGCATGATTTTCATGGCCGGTGCCAGCGCCCTCATGGTGGGCAACTACCTCACCACCCTCAACCAGCCTGTGGAAAAAGATTTGCAGATGCTCAAAGACCTCGGCCTGGACCCCAGTTGGGACAGCCACTTCAGCGACCAGGAGGAAAATGGATGCGGGTGTGGGGAACATTGCGAGACCGAAATCGCCACCGCAAAATAGATTCCTGTCATTGCGCAAACTTCTCTGCGCGGCTAGTTTTGAAGGGATGCCGGACATTGTCCTTGCCACTATCAACGCGAAGTTCATTCACGCCGCGTTTGGCCTGCGTTATCTCTACGCGAACCTGGGCGACCTCCAATCGCGCGTACGCATCGCAGAATTTGATATCAACCAGCGGCCGGTGGACATCGCGGAAGTCCTGCTCGCGCACAACCCTAAAATCATCGGCCTCGGCGTTTACATCTGGAACGTTGCCGAAGCCACGGAAGTCGTCGCCGCAATCAAACGCGTGCGCCCTGAGGTGATCATCATCCTCGGCGGTCCTGAAGTCAGTTACGAGACCGAATCGCAATCCATCGTCCAACTCGCTGATTATGTCATTACCGGCGAAGCAGATTTGAAATTTGCCGAAGTTTGCAGGGAATTGCTCCATGACAGGGCGGGCACGGAATGCGCGCCCCGCCCCAAGATCATCCCTGCCCCATTGCCGGAATTCTCGCAGCTCAAACTGCCTTACGAATTTTACGATGAGCGCGACATCGCCCACCGCATCATTTATGTGGAAGCCTCGCGCGGTTGCCCGTTCACCTGCGAGTTCTGCCTGTCCTCGCTCGATGTCCCCGTGCGGGCGGTTCCTATCGAGCAATTCCTTGGCGAGATGCAGAAATTGCTCGACCGCGGCGTACGCCAATTCAAATTCGTTGACCGTACGTTCAACCTGAACATTGCTACCAGCCGCGCCATCCTGGAATTCTTTCTGGAGCGCCATCACCCTGGTAATTTTTATCATTTCGAAATGATTCCCGACCGGCTGCCGGACGCTTTGCGTGAGATCATCGCGCGCTTTCCCGCCGGCTCCCTGCAATTCGAAGTTGGCATCCAAACTTTCAACCCGCAGGTCGGCCAACTCATCAGCCGCAAACAAAATTATGACCGGCTTGCAGAAAACCTGCGCTTTTTGCGCAATGAAACGAGCGTGCACGTCCACGCGGATCTAATCGTCGGCCTTCCCGGGGAAAGCGTGGAGAGCTTCGCCGCAGGCTTTGACCAACTCGTCTCCATGCGCCCGCAGGAGATCCAGGTGGGCATCCTGAAACGCCTGCGGGGCACACCCATCATCCGCCACGATACCGAATGGCAGATGGCATACAATCCGTGCCCTCCCTACGAAATCCTCCAGAACAAGCTGATTAATTTTGCGACGATGCAAAAGTTACGCCGCTTTGCCCGTTACTGGGACATGGTCGGCAACAGTGGCAATTTTGTGTCCACGACTCCTTTGATCTGGGAAAGCGGCTCCTCGCCTTTCTCCGCATTCATGCGCTTCAGCGAATGGCTTCATGCCCACGCAGGCCGCACCGACGGCATCGCCCTGGCACGGTTGATGGAATGGCTGTTCGAATTCCTCACCACGGAAATCAAATCAGGGGCGCACCCTGTCGCCGAAGCGTTATGGACCGATTACCGGCGCGGTGGCCGCCATGACAGACCCTCCTTCCTTCGCGAATACCTGCCCGAAGACGAAACTGTTGCGCCATCCCGGCCAATGGCTTCGTTGAAACGGCAGTCGCGGCATTTGGTCCAAAGCAAATGAACTTCCGCGCTTGCGGGAACTATGTTTCAGTGCCAGTTTACCGTCACAATGAGTGCTAAATTTAAAGCTTACGCGACCACTGCCAAAGGAAAGTCCCTCACCCCCTTCGAATTCGATCCCGGTCCACTGGGCAGGGAACAAGTTGAGATCAAAGTCAGCCACTGCGGCATCTGCCATTCCGATCTCTCGATGTTGGACAACGAATGGGGCATGACCAGCTACCCTTTTGTGCCCGGCCATGAGGTCGTTGGCACGGTCGTCGCCGCCGGAGACATGGTCAAACGCGTCAAAGCGGGCGACCGCGTGGGTCTGGGGTGGTACTCGGCAAGTTGCCTTTCCTGCCCGCAATGTCTGGCAGGCGACCATAACCTGTGTTCGACGGTCGAGCAAACCATGATCGGCCGTTTCGGCGGATTTGCGGATCGTGTGCGATGCAACTGGCTTTGGGCCACTCCCCTGCCCGCGGCCATTGAAACCGTCAAGGCCGGTCCATTGTTCTGCGGCGGCATCACGGTCTTCAACCCCATTGTCCAATGTGGAGTGCAACCGACTCAACGCGTCGGCGTGGTCGGCATCGGCGGCCTGGGCCATATGGCTTTGCAGTTCCTTAATAAATGGGGTTGCGAAGTGCTCGCCTTCACATCCAATGATTCCAAGCGGCAGGACGCCTTGAATTTCGGGGCGCATGATACTGTTAATTCGCGCGATTCCGCGCAGATGCAAAAGCTGGCAGGTTCGTTCGATTTCATCCTCGTGACGGCGAACGCAACCCTGGATTGGCCCGTCATCCTGAACGCACTGGCTCCGAAAGGCCGTCTCCACATTGTCGGCGCAGTGCCGGAACCGATTCCTGTCCAGGCCTTCGCCCTGTTGGCAGGTCAAAAGGCTGTTTCCGGTTCGCCTCTTGGCAGCCCGGGCACGACGGCAAAGATGCTCGCCTTTTGCGCCCGCCACAAAATCGCGCCGACCATCGAAAAATTCCCGATGTCGCGGATCAATGACGCAATGGAACATTTGCGCGCCGGCAAAGCCCGTTACCGCATCGTGCTGGAAAATGACATTACCTAGCAATTTCCTGCGTGCAGAAACTCGGCAAAAACATTGGCGGCTATTTCGGCGAGACGATTGATATCCAGGCTGTCCAGGACAAGGTCGAAGCCGCGGCGCAACAACATGCATGGCGCGAGGAAATCTTTTTTGAGACCGGCGAATTCAAATTGCTCGCACTGCATCGCAGGCTGACCAGCTCGCCCGACGCAAAACGCATCTACGTTTCCGCCGGCATCCATGGTGACGAGCCCGCCGGTCCCCTCGCCGCTTTGAGACTGTTGGAAGAAAATGTTTGGCCGGAAAATCTGGAATTATGGCTTTGTCCATGCCTGAATCCCATCGGGTTCAAGTCGAACCAACGCGTTAATACTCGAGGCCTCGACCTGAATCGTGGTTATTTGAATCCAGTTGCCGAAGAAATCATCGCCCACATCAATTGGCTGGAAAAGCAGCCATCATTCGACCTGTGCCTGATGCTTCACGAAGACTGGGAATCGCACGGCTTTTATCTCTACGAACAAAATCCAGATGGCCGCGCGTCATTTGGAGAGGCGATGATTGAAGCCGTTGAAAAAGTTTGCCCGATCGACCGTTCCGAGATGATTGAAGGCCGCCCGGCGAAGAATGGGATTATACGGCCCAATATCCTGCCCAAAGACCGCCCCGATTGGCCGGAGGCATTCCACCTCATCACCCACAAAACCCGGCAAACCTGCACGTTGGAAGCGCCATCCGATTTTCCACTGCCGACCCGCGTCAACGCGTTGGTCGCCGCGGTGAATTCAATCATCCATCATGAATGCACAGCAAAATGAATTGCTCCACGCAGTTGAGCTGGCCCTGGATGAAAAATGGGATGCCGCGCATCAAATCGTCCAGCAATATGAAGACGGCACCGCCGCGTGGATCCATGCTGTCCTGCATAAGATCGAAGGTGACCTCGGCAATGCCCGCTATTGGTATCACCGCGCGAACCAGATGAAACACGTTTCCGATGAACCGCGCGCGGAATTGGCTGTTATTCAGGCTGAACTAACCGTTGGCTGACGCCGATGGCCTAATAAATTCTTTAAGAATAATTTTCCATTCCCACACAGGAACAGACCGGATTGCGATCGCCAAAGACGTTGTCCACGCGCGAAACATGCGGCCAGAATTTATAATCCAGCAGGCTCTTTGCAGGAAACGCCGCCTGCTCGCGTGAATAAGGCCGGTTCCAGTTGTCGTTGGCGACCTGGTCGGCCGTATGCGGCGCATTCTTGAGCAGATTGTTCTTCTCATCCACAGCGCCGCTCTCCACCGCCGTCATCTCGGCATGGATGGAGATCATTGCGTCGCAGAACCGGTCCAACTCGTATTTCGATTCGCTCTCGGTCGGTTCCACCATCAGCGTGCCGGCCACCGGCCAGGAAAGTGTCGGCGCATGAAAACCGTAATCTATCAACCGCTTTGCCACGTCCTCGGCGGTGACGGTATGGAACGCGCGCAGATCCAGGATGCATTCATGCGCTACCAGGCCGTTGCTGCGATAAAGTGTAGGAAAATGTTTTTCGAGGCGCTTGGAAATGTAATTCGCATTGAGAATTGCGTATTGCGTCGCTTCGGTCAGCCCGTCCTCGCCCATCATGGCGATGTACATCCATGAGATGGGGAGGATTCCCGCGCTGCCCCACGGCGCGGCGGAAATAGGGCCAATACATTTTCCCGCAACCTTGTTGGCATTAAAAAATGGATGGCCCGGCAGAAACGGCACTAGATGTTTCGCCACGCCAATCGGTCCAACCCCGGGACCACCGCCGCCGTGCGGGATGCAGAATGTCTTGTGCAGGTTCAAATGGCACACATCCGCGCCGATAAATCCGGGCGAGGTCAACCCCACCTGCGCGTTCATGTTTGCACCATCCATATAAACCTGGCCGCCGTTCGCATGAATGATGCCACAAATCTCCTGGATGGTTTCTTCAAACACGCCATGTGTGCTGGGGTACGTCACCATCAGGCAGGACAATTCCTTTTTGTGCGCCTCAGCTTTGTCGCGAAGGTCGGCCATATCAATATTCCCATTCGTGTCACATGCAACAGCAACAATTTTCATTCCGGCCATCGCGGCGCTGGCGGGATTCGTGCCGTGCGCAGAGGTTGGGATCAGGCACACGTTGCGATGCGCCTCGCCCCGCGATTCGTGGTACGCGCGGATGACGAGCAGGCCGGCGTATTCACCCTGCGAACCGGCGTTCGGCTGCAATGATATGCCCGCAAATCCAGTGCATTCCCTCAGCCAGTCTTCCAGATTTTGGAAAAGAGTTTGATAGCCGCGAGTCTGCGACAACGGAGCAAACGGATGGATCTTCGCGAATTCCGGCCATGAGACCGGAAACATCTCCGCCGCAGCATTCAGCTTCATCGTACAGGACCCCAGAGGAATCATCGAAGCCGTCAGCGACAGGTCTCGCGACTCCAACCGCTTGATGTAACGGAGCATTTCGGTTTCGGAGTGATATCGGCTGAAAACCGGGTGTTCCAAAAATTTGGACATGCGGCGCAAACCCAAAGAATCATCTTTGGGATCCAGAGAGGCAATCAACTCGTCAACGGGCGGAACTTTTCCAAGATCAGGATTCGCATCCACGACGGATTGAAGTATTTGCTCGATATCTTTGGTTGTGACCGTTTCATCCAATGAGATCTCTAGAAAACGCTGATCGCTCGTTCGCAAATTGATTCCGCGCTTCTCAGCCATTTCTTTAACAGCAAAAGAATCTCCATATGCATGGACACGAATCGTATCAAAAAAATTTGCGCTAACCAAAGGATGAGCCAGTCTCTTAAGCCCCGCAGCCAATATGCGTGTGGAAAAGTGGATCCGCTCCGCGATTTTCTTCAACCCCTCCGACCCATGATAACAGGCGTAGAGCGAGGCCATGTTCGCGAGCAACGCCTGTGCGGTGCAGATGTTGCTGGTGGCCTTTTCGCGACGGATGTGTTGCTCACGCGTGCCAAGCGCCAGACGCAATGCAGGTTTGCCACGCGTGTCCTTTGAAACGCCCACGATGCGACCGGGCATTTGCCGCTTGAATTCATCGCACGTCGCAAAAAAAGCTGCATGCGGGCCGCCATAAGCCAGCGGCACGCCAAAGCGTTGCGCGCTGCCCACGGCAATGTCAGCGCCAAATTCGCCCGGCGGTATGATAAGCGTCAGCGCGAGCAAATCGGTGGCGACTGTCAGCATTCCACCGGCAGCATGGACTTTTTCCGCCAACCCCGAATAACCATGGATAGCTCCAAAAGTGTCTGGATACTGCACCAACGCGCCGAAAACTCTATCACTGAATGAAAATGTCTCGTGGTTCCCAACCACCACTTCCACACCTAATGCCACACCGCGTGTCCGAATGACTTCGATATTTTGCGGATGACAATTTTCTGAAATGAAAAAAGTATTTCGTCCATCATCACCTTTGAGCCGGTGGCTCATCATCATGGCTTCGGCGCAGGCGGTGGATTCGTCAAGCAATGAGGCGTTGGCGATATCCAGCGCGGTGAGGTCGGTGACCATCGTCTGAAAATTCAGCAGCGCTTCCAGCCTGCCCTGCGAGATCTCCGCCTGATAAGGCGTGTATTGCGTGTACCAGCCGGGATTTTCCAAAACGTTACGCTGGATGACCGGCGGCGTGATGCAATCATAGTAGCCCTGGCCGATGAACGAACGATAGACTTTATTTTCGGAGGCGACGCGGCGCAGTTCCGCGAGCGCGTCGAATTCACTTTTGGCGGCGGGCAGGTTTAATTTTTTGTTGAGACGGATCTTTTTGGGGACAGCGGCATCAACCAGCTCATCCAGATTTTTGCGGCCGAGCAACGCGAGCATCTCCTTCGTTTCATCGGCATTTGGCCCGATGTGGCGGCGGACAAATCGGTCGGGATGGGCCAAAAACTTCTGCGTCAAAGACATTGGGTGAAAATAGGGTTGAGGGGTGAAAAAAGCGAGTGGATTAAGCGAGCGAGAGCGGGTTCAAAATGCTTCAAAATGGTTCCGATGGTTGCTCCAAAATTTATGTCTAAAACGGCGTTAAAACGGCAAATATCAGACCCACAATATATCAGGCGGTCAAGTTAAAATCGCACAACTAATGGTGTTTTTTTGCCAAAAATCCGTGAAATAAACATTGTTAAAAACGGGCATTTTTTCTACAATTTTGGCCATAATCTGGCGTCGAAAAAGAGCGCCGATTTTATCTGATTTTATGGCAAAAGACACCGATTCTTCTGATGAAAAAAGCGGCTCTCCCGGGGCGATAAAAGGGAGCTACGGTTCCGCACAATTGGGCAAACTTGAGGGACTCGAAGCCGTCCGAAAAAAGCCCGGCATGTACATCGGCGGCACCGATGAGCGCGCGCTGCATCACTGCGTAAGCGAGGTGCTGGACAACTCGGTGGACGAGCATCTGGCCGGCCATTGTGACAAGATCGAGGTGGCCATCCATGTGGACGGCTCCATCTCCATCCGTGACAACGGCCGCGGGATTCCGGTGGACATCCATCCCCAATACAAGATCCCCGGCGTAGAGCTGGTGCTCACTACTTTGCATTCCGGCGGCAAATACGGCCAGGGCGGCTACAAATTCTCCGGCGGCACCCACGGGGTCGGTGCAAAATGCGTGAATGCAGTCAGCGAATGGTTTGAGGTGGAAGTCTCACGCGGCGG
>Ga0206942_1082_pt1 | contig 29356 bp, 28 predicted proteins | sample Alteio_BWOrgHeat_6_FD_153253 | JGI IMG/M metagenome (GOLD analysis project Ga0206942, IMG submission 153253) | Enriched cells from forest soil in Barre Woods Harvard Forest LTER site, Petersham, Massachusetts, United States -... | ecosystem: Environmental > Terrestrial > Soil > Temperate forest > O... | reverse complement strand
TATACAACACTCGCTGAAGGATTGGCTGCCGTGACGGCATTTCCAACCGCTTGTAGTAAGTGTGTTTTTCCAATACCCACACCACCATACAGAAAGAGGGGATTATATTTAGTTCCAGGTTGGGCCGCGATCGCCTGGCAGGCGGCGTATGCTAGCTCATTGCCAGATCCAACTATGAAATTATCAAAAGTGTATTTGTCATTTAGGCCGAGGCGGTAGGTGTGTGTAAGGGTGGTGTTTTGAATCTTTGTCGCAGGGCTGTGGCGAGTTTCGTCTGACTGAGCCTTAAGAATGAGTGGTTCTTCTTCGCGAGTCGGAGCGAGGCCGGAGTGAATCTTGTATTCAATAACCTGAGCCTGTGCTCCATTTTTATGTAACAAATCGGCGATCAAGGTGTCATATTTTCGTTCAAGCTGTTGCTTTATGAAGACATTCGGTACGCCAATGACAATGCGCTCGTCATCATCGCGAAGGAGGCAAGTGTTTTTGAACCATGTCACAAAATTGCCGCGTGATACCGACAATTCTATCTCCCCTAATACCGCCTGCCACAAACTAGATGGTTGCATGACCCTCTCACAGATTTATGTACTCGACTATACGCTAGCTGTAGATAGTTTTCCACAATTTTATAGTGTTTACTCTAGAAACATGAAAAGAATATGACTACAAGAGCAAAGTTATACACACTAGACTGTGATATCTGTAAATCTGTGGAAAATAGTTGAGATTATGTGGAAAACTTGCTAGGATTAGTGGGGTAATTATTGTTATTTTCACTAAATAACGATCACAATACTAATCTAAACCAGGGTTGTGTTATAGACGCTTGTCCGTAATACCTCGATCCTGTAGAGTGAGAGCATATGCCAAAACGAACCTACCAACCCAAAAAACGCCAACGTGCTCATGAACATGGTTTTATGAAGCGTATGGCCACACATGCGGGTCGCCTTGTACTCAGTCGCCGCCGCGCTAAGGGCCGCAAGAAACTTTCTTACTAGTTCTTTATGAAGTGTGCGTAGAAAAACAGCGCACCAAGGAAATAGCCATAGGGCCATGATTAGCCAAGCACACCGATTTCATGGACGGAATTCACTACGCTTCGTTTACCACCGAGGGCAAAATATTCGTAGTGAGGCTATAAGCCTGCGTTTTGCTATAAACCCAAGGCGCAAAAATTATCGTATTGCTGTTGTTGTAAGCCGGAAGGTGAGTAAGTCTGCTGTTGTGCGCAATCGTATACGGCGGCGTATTTATGAGATTAGCCGAGTATCTGCCGCTAAATTAGATATGCCACTCGACTTCATATTCACCGTATACGGTGATCAGGTTGCAGAGTGGCCGCACGAAACCCTTATGACGCTAATAGCGGCTGATATGGAAAAAGCCGTCATACTTGCCAGATCAACCACCCCTAGACATGTTATAGTAGGAGCGAAGGAGAAGGATAGCTAATGTTCACGACGCTGATTGTGCAGCCTATTTTTAATTTACTAGTACTTATTTATGCACTGTTGCCAGGTCATAATGTCGGCCTTGCCATAATATTATTTACTATAATCGTACGTCTTCTTATGTGGCCGCTAGTAAAAAAGCAACTACATCAAGTCAAGGTCATGCGCAAAATTCAACCCGAACTTAAGCGCATCAAGAAGGAAGCTCAGGGCGATAAGCGCAAAGAGCAACTCCTGATGATGGAGCTATACAAAGAGCGGGGTATCAATCCTTTTGGTTCAATCGGCGTGCTACTTATTCAGGTTCCAATCTTGCTCGGCCTATATAGTGGCCTGAGCCGCATCATTAAAGACCCACACCAGATCGAGAATTTTGCTTACCCGGCTTTGCGTCATTTTTCGTGGATGAAGCAGCTCTCAACAAACATTCATCAGTTTGACACCACACTTTTTCACGTCGTAAATCTCACGCGTAGTGCGCTTGGCAAGGAAGGGATCTACTGGCCCGCGATGATAATTGTGATTGGTAGTGCGCTCGTGCAGTTCTACCAGAGTAAACAGCTAATGCCGAATTCTGGAGAGTCTCGCAGTTTACGTGAAATTTTACGCGAGGCAAACACAGGCAAACAGGCTGATCAGTCTGAGGTGAATGCGGCTGTCGGTCGCAGTACTCGGTTCCTACTGCCTGCCATGATCTTCTTGTTTACGGTAAATATCGCCTCGGCTCTGGCATTATACTGGCTGACTTCTGGAATTGTCGCCGTAGTTCAACAATCTATAGCTTTGCGTGAAGACACAAAGGAGATGGAGGCTGAAGTCTCCGGGGACCAAAAGACGACAACCAAACGCGAAGTTATCGAAGGCGAAGTGGTAGAAGCGCCTAAGAAGCAAAAGGGTGGGTCTTCCAAGAAAAAATCATCTGGGAGTAAGGGAAAGCGGAGGAAGAAGTAATGGAAGATGCTATTCGGTATGCAAAAAAATACCTTGAGGATTTATTATCATTTTTCGGACTTAATACAGATGTATATGCTACAAGTGAAGATGATGTTATTGAACTCGAGGTGCCGTCCACACATCTTAACGGCTTTTTGATTGGTCAAAAAGGCGACAATATGCGTGCAATGCAATTCTTGGTTAGTAATGCATTGAAAAATCAAGGATATGATTATACGCGTGTTAATGTTGATATCGCCGAATATAAAAAACAACGAGCTCAGCGTTTAGCTGAACGTGCAGAAGAATGGATGAAGCAAGTAAAAGAGAGCAGTGAACCTATGGATCTTAAGCCTATGAATGCCGCTGATCGTCGCACCGTTCATAAGCTTGCGCAAGATTGGGGCCTGATTAGTGAGTCAGAGGGTGAAGGGCCAACCCGTCACATCGTTCTTAAGCCATCAACAGAGAACTAATCTTTCTTTGACAAGACTTCTTTATAGACATCAAGCGTTTGTTCTGCCATACGCTTCCATGAGTATTTTGCCGCTTGTTTTTTGCCCGCTGCGATAAGCTTTTGGCGTAGGGGTTCGTCTATTAGTATGTCATTGATCTTTTCTGCCATATCGTCGACGCTTAATGGATCAAAGTAGTGGGCTGCATCACCGTATACTTCCGGTAGGCAGGTGGCATTAGATGAGGCAATCGGAGCACCGTTTAATGTAGCCTCTAGCGCCGGCAGCCCAAAGCCTTCGCTGAGTGAAGGGAATACATACGCTGCACAGTGCAGATAAAGCCATTTCATTTCAGCCTCACTTACAAATCCAGTAAATAGTATGCCATCAATGAGTCCCTTCTTTTGTGCCTGGTGCTGGATCAGGTCGTATGCCGCGTCCTTTTTACCTGCGAGAACTAGTAAAAGGTCGGGGTGTTGTTTGCGGAGTAGGGCAAAGGCTTCTATAAGCCGCCACAGGTTTTTGTGAGGAAGAGGTCTGCCTAAATACATAATATATTTACTATATTGCAAATTATGATCCTGTATGTTTTTTAGCGGGGTGGGGGAGTCGGGTATAGGGTCGGCAGACTCATAGGTTACGGTAATTTTTTTTAGAGGAACATGCGCGTAGGCCGCGATATCTTTTTTGACAAATTCAGTCGGAGTTATAAGCGCTGTACTCTTTTGGGCTACATATACGTTAACCCATTTATAGATCAATTGTTTGATGGTGAATAACAACCAATTCTTTGTTGGGTTTCTAAAGCGAGTAGTTGTTAAATCTTGTATGGTGGTTACGGTTCGACCATGGTAGCGGACTGGCTGCTGGACGAATGTAAAATGAACAAGATCAGGATTGATGTTCTTGATTTGTTTATATAGTTTTGTTTGTTCGGAAAATGTAAATTCTTTATAGGGACAGACGACTTTTTGAAATTTTGGATTAGTCACCTCCCATTCGTTTATATCCTGAGGCTTTAGTAGGATGACATAATCATGTTCATGGTCAATTTGCTGCAAATAATGCAATAGCCTCTCTACATAGCGACCACTGCTTGTACGTAGTTCCCTAGCATCGATGAGGATTTTCATGGAACTATGTTCCTATTTTGTCTATATCTTAATGGATGAATAAGCTTTCGCAAACGGTCTGCACCTGGCGGTAAATCGGACAGAATTACTTCCCTGATGTATCTCACCGAAACAGTGCGTCGTTTTTGAATACCCCGGCGTTCAATTAATTTTTTTGGCGTTAAAAGCACACTCATGCCAAGCCCTCTTACGGCTGCACCTCCCTGCCCACGGGCGATAGCACTCCAAAAGAAGAGGCTATAGGCCAGGAAAAGGCGGGGTAATACGAAGGGGAGTAACTGAGCTGGCACGTCTTTGTAACAGATAAGGGGAAGGTTTTTTAGTGTTTGATAGGTTGTAAAACCACGAATTTTACTACTGGTTGCGCCAATGCTATGATGAACAATTGCGTTTGGTGTAAAGCGAACCTTCCAGCCTCGCAACTGTGCTCGAAAAGATAAATCAGTGTCCTCGTAATAGGCAAAGAAGTCATCGTCGAACAGCCCGATATCATTGAGCATTTTTAGGCGAAAGATACTAGCGCCCCCACTAGCACCGAATATGTTCCTATGGTCATCATAACGGTTGTCGGCAGGCTCACCCCGACCACGCGCAAACGCTAATCCCCATATGGTATAGAATTCACCTGTGCTATCCAGGGTTTCACCCTGTATATCGAGGATCTTGCTCGTGGCGATACCAACGTGTTGATCGGCGGTTATCTCGCGAGTTAGCTCTTCGAGCCAACGACTGTCTGCAATAGCATCGTTATTCATTAGGGCTACAAAGTCATCCTCGCGCTTCAAGGCTCGGCGAATACCAACATTAACACCACCGGCAAACCCAATATTTTTTGGCAGTGCGATGACCTCCACTTCCGGGAAATCATGCCTAAGCATAATGACTGAGCCGTCGGTTGATCCGTTGTCTACGACAATAATATGTGGTTTCTGTGTTTGTGCTTGTAGTGAATGAAGACATTTTGACAGGTCTTGTTTTCTGCTCCAATTTGGGATGACGACACTTACGCTTACTCGACTTGACTGCATACTTACTCTATAATAACTCAAAAGATGAAGCGTTTTTTCTCTAAACAAAATCGTGCCCTGCTTGCCGAGCTGGTGCGCACGGACTTCAAGCTCCGTTATCAGGGGTCGGCGCTGGGATATGCTTGGTCGTTGCTCCGTCCTCTTCTTATTTTTCTCATCCTTTACATTGTGTTTGTAAAATTTCTAAAGTTTGGTACGGGCATCCCGCACTACCCTGTATACCTGCTCCTGGGTATTGTAATGTGGAGCTTCTTTACGGATATGACCACACAGAGTCTCGGTTCGATAGTTGCCCGTGGGGATCTGATTCGCAAGGTGAGGATTCCTCGTTGGATTATCATTGTATCGAGCAGTATGGGGGCGCTTATTAACTTCGTCCTTAACTTATTGGTGGTTTTGGTCTTCATGATTGTTAATCACGTTGGTTTTATGGGTAGCGCCTTCTGGTTACCATTCATATTTCTTGAGGTCTATTTGTTTGCCCTTGGACTTTCTTTATTTCTTTCGGCAGCCTTTGTTAAGTTTCGTGATATTGGATACATCTGGGAGGTGATTCTACAGGCGGCTTTCTATATGACACCGATCATCTACGCACTTTCACGTATTACGGATGTAACGCTCCAGAAATTTCTCCTCTTAAACCCCATGGCACAGGCAATACAAGATGCGCGGTATGAGGCTATTACCCGACAAACCCTGACCGTACACCATGTATTTAATGGGGGGTGGTATGAATTTTTGCCCCTAGCTTTCGTGGTTATAGTGCTCGGCGTTGGTGGATTTTACTTCAGAAAAGAATCCAGATATTTTGCGGAGAATATATAGATGGAACAAAAAGCTGAACTTGAGACCGCAGAGACTGCCATCAGTTTGAAGCATATACACAAGTCATTCGTATTACCGCATGAGCGCCAGACTTCCATAAAAGGCTTAGTAGTAAATTTCTATCGCCGCAAGCGTTCCTACGAGAAACAGCGTGTATTGAAGGACATTTCGTTCGAAGTTAAAAAAGGTGAATTTTTCGGTATTGTTGGCCGCAATGGTAGTGGTAAGAGTACGCTGCTCAAGCTGCTCGCAGGTATTTACTCACCTGACTCGGGAAATATCCAGATTAAGGGTCAGCTGACGCCATTTATCGAGCTAGGTGTTGGTTTTAACCCTGAACTCACCGGGCGGGAGAATGTTTTCTTGAACGGTGCACTACTCGGCTTTAATCGCAAGCAAATGAGTCTTATGTATGACGATATCGTGAAGTTCGCGGAGTTGTCTCGGTTCATGGACCAAAAGCTCAAGAACTACTCTTCTGGTATGCAGGTACGGCTGGCATTTTCTATTGCCATCAAGATTAATAGCGATATCTTGCTACTTGATGAGGTGTTGGCTGTTGGTGACGCATCCTTCCAAAAGAAATGTTTTGATTACTTTCGAAAGCTCAAAAAAGACAAAAAGACAGTGGTATTTATAAGCCATGATATGAATGCCGTACGTGAATATTGTGATCGAGCTGTACTTATCGAAAAAGGCAAAATCGTCCTGTCTGGATCTTCCGACAAAGTGGCAAAAGAATATACACAGCTGTTTCTGAATAGTGGCGAGGCTGCCAATACAAACGGCAAACGCTGGGGGACGGGGAAAGTACAAGCGAGCGTGGCAACTGCTAAAGTTCAAGAAGATACCGTGCAGATCAACGTTACCTATAGATTTAAGGACGATGTACAGAATCCAGTTTTTGGTTTGTCGATAATTAGCCCAGTCGGCGTACGCATCTTTGAGTCAAACACTAAGTGGAAGCGTATCAAAACCGGGGATTATAGTAAGGGTGAACAGGTCCGTATTACCTGGGATGTGCCAAACATATTTACCAACGGGACTAACTATGTTAGTGTTGCCGTAGCGAACGAAGATGCGACCGAGTTTTATGATTGGTGGGATGAAGCTGCGGCTTTCGTCGTTGACAAGGATGAAATAACAACAGCCGTTACCCTTGCGGCGCATAACGTAGGGATACACAAAGTACATGCTCATTGACGTCACCGATAAATCAATTGAAGAACTTGGCGAGCGTATGGTGCCGTCATACCATAAGGGTGCTCTGGTGTACGGTGAGCACATTACTCGCTACGAGAGTGTACTACCGCTGCTTAAAGGCAAAACGGTCTTAGACATTGCGAGTGGCTCCGGTTACGGTTCGTACATCATGGCTGGGCAAGCCAGGCATGTGACTGGCGTTGATATAGATGAACCTGCCGTTAAATATGCTCGGAAGAATTATAAGCGTGCGAATATTGAATTCAAGGTAGGGTCTGCTGAGGACATACCCCTAGAGGATAATAGCGTTGACGTGGTTGTTACATTTGAAACCGTAGAGCATATCCCGAACTACCATAAATTTATGGAAGAGATAAAGCGAGTACTTAAACCGGGAGGATTCGCCATTATCTCTACGCCAAATGATTTGGAGTTCCCTGAGGGTAACCACTTCCATTTGCACGAGTTTGTCCACGATGAACTACAGGCTATGCTGGCTAAGTATTTCAAGCACCGTAAGTTTAGTTACCAATATACCTGGCTATACACCGCCGTGGTCGGTGGTACGACTATGGACAAAGAATGGGATGAGCCTTTTGAGACAATTAATGCTGCACCAGTGTCCCAGGATAAAGCTATATACTTCACGGCAATTTGTTCGGACAGTGATATCTCTAAGCTTGATTTGAAGGAGCTTGGTGCTATTTCAGAGCATTGGAGTGCTCGCGAACAGCAACGCTTGCAACGTGAACATGATGACCGACTTGCTCACGTTGAAAGTGAGCGTAAAGACCTCGCAGAGCGTTTACAGAATACTGAACGAGACCTACGGGCGATATACGAATCCAAAGGATGGCATATGCTTCTTAAGGCATACCGCCTGAAGGCTTTTTTTACTGGTAGAGCTCGCCAAAAATCTGAATAACTAGCTTTTCAAAGGCAACTTTATCGTAACGGTGAAAACTGCTGCGTGCGGTCTTCTGCAGTTTTGTACGCTCTGCTGGCTTCATATGTGCGACCATGGTCGTCTTTTCGTGTAATTCTTTGATGCTGTCCCACAGGAAGCCATTTTCGCCTTCAGTGATAACTTCTTTCTGGCCGGCAGAATTAATTACAATGGGCACGCATTTAGCAGATAGACTTTCTACAGTAACGATGCCGAAGTGTTCCTGTTTTTCTGGATGTTTTTCTGGATCGCTTCCAAAGCCGGTTGCGTGCCAATAAATAGTCGCTTGATTAAATAGTTTTTTTAACTGCGGATATGGACAGTTAAAGTGAAAAAATATTGGGTAGCCTTCGGCTGCTTTCAGTAAATCAATAACATAACGAAGCGTGCCCACGTCCTCTGCAACGCTACCCGCTAGGTGCAGCTCCCATCCCTGTTTATGTAACTCTGGCAGACCTTTAAACGCTTCAACCATCAGGTCGTGCCGTTTATTATGGTTTTCGCCAACATTTTCAAAAAAGCGACCAACACTTAGGATTTGTTTTTGCTTAGTAGCGCCAGACTGTAGCATGTCCTCACCGTAAGGATAGAGGATGTCACTGTCCCGCTTCCATAACCTAGTAATATAACTTTGCGTGTATGCTGAGTTCGCGGTAATGAGCTGGTATGTATCGATCGGGTATTTATGCGCAGGGTGTAACATGAGTCGGCTCAAACGGCTTGCCATAGACACATAGATACTCTTGAGCGTGCCAAGCTCACCTCTTTCATAGCTAAGCTTTTGGGGAAACATGCACATGTACACGCCATACTTGCAGGGGTTTGGCAGGTTGCTTTGGTGGCAATTGTTTACAAATACATCAAAGCCAGCCTGTCGAATACATTTGCGTACGCGTAGATCTGAAATCAGATTGCGAATTCGTCCCGGCATCATGGGTATGCGCATCAAAAACTGTACTGTTTTGGTGTCAAAAGTAACGACAAAATTATCAACACGATTGAGGTCTATGGCGAAGTATTTCTCATATATCTTAAGATCTTCCTTTTTGTGAGTGATCATCGATACACGCAGATCAGGATTTTTTGCCAAGGTTTCGGCAAGTGTCAAACATACACGCTCTCCGCCACCTTTCGTATCAAGGTACGGGTTGTAGATGCCTACTTTTTTCACAAAGTCTCCTCTTTTATAATGCCCCATCGTTTCGCATACGCATAAGGCAGCAAGCAAATAATGGACCAGATAATCTTTTGGCTTCTCCAGAATTCTTCCCAAGCCAGACGCCGGCTATAGCGGTGGAATAACGATGCCCACGCATTCTTAACGCGGAAGAAGAATTGGTCGCGAATGGTCTTAGCGAATCCTTTAGCCATAACTTGGAAGCTGGCATTTTTGGCCAGTATAAGGATGCGGTTTCGACCGACAAAATGATTAAATGTCGGAGAACCTTCTTTAGTACTGCCGGTATGAAAATGCAAGGCGACCGCTTTCGGTGAGAACCAGTAATGCTTCCCGGCGTGTTGCCCTCTCCACGACAGATCGCCATCTTCGAAATATAAGAAGAATGTTTTATCAAACATACCAACTGTCTCTAAAAAATCACGACGAATCAGAATACAAGCGCCGCAAACAGCCGTGAGTTCGCGCTCCTCGTTGTATTGGCCGTGATCTTTTTCGTCTATACCAATTTCACGGATTGGCCAGTCGCTATTTGGTCGTAGCTCCGAGCCGGCATTATTAATGTACCCAGGTCGATTTAAGTACATCAGTTTTGCAGTAGTGATGTCGGCGTTCCGACGCTTCGCCGTAGCAACAAGTTCTTTGATAGCGTCTTTATCTAACTCAAGGTCGTTGTTCGTGATAAGTATGAAGTCGCCCTTAGCCTCTTTAATGCCCAAATCATTACCACCGGCATAGCCGTAGTTCTTACCGTTTAGGACGACCTTTATTCTTTTATCTGATCCATAATGCTCATTGAGATATGCGACAGAATCATCGCTTGAGCCATTATCTGTAAATAAGAGTTCTATACGATCTTTTGGATATGTTTGCTGTAGAAAACTTTTCATGAACGGATCGATAAAGCGTTTACCATTCCAGTTGAGCACAACAACCGAAATAAATGGTTGTGTTGAGACTTTCGCCTCTCTCGATATTGCTTTTGGCATGAACCTATTCTATAAGCAATAGGCCAATGCGGCAAGGTGATTACTGTCCGATAGCAGGGCCATTGGTTGTCGGCAAGTCGCCGTCATTGACTTGCATGACATTGTAGAAGTCATAATCAAGACCGACGAAGTTATAATATGTACCAAAACTGCGTTTACTATCATTGACACCGGTGCTGTCAAGGTCGCTAATATAAACGGTCGACCCGGAACCCTTCAATAACACTCCTGCTGAATACCAAGTGATCGGCCATGTAATCGGCAATTGATCATCTCCAGCCGTAGCGGTAACGACGCCCTTAAAGCTTAGTCGCTGACCATAGAAGATGGGCAACGAAGTTAAACTATGTCGTGCTCCACCAAGGACGTAATAGACGGTGTTGCTGCCAGCGTCCCGTACCAGCGTCCCGTCTGGATGGGTTGCTTGAGTTCCATCATAGTTACTGCCAGTTTCGCTTGGTAGTTGTGCATCAGGCACTATAAGCACCTGGCCTATGTTATATCCGAGACGTGTAAAGTTGTTCCAGTCCGCTAACGATTCTTTTTCATTATTTCCATTGGTATCATTTTCAATAACATAGATCGTTGATCCTGAGCCTTTTATGAGTGTTCCAATGCGATATTGCAATGGTGCTGGCGTGTTCGTATGACTTGTATCTTGCTCAGTTAATGTCATGAGGCTAAGATCACCCTGTGTAGCAATCTTCAGTTGTCCCATGTCATAACCCCAGCTTTGCAGCACGGCCAGGGAAGTAGCATACTGCGCCTTGCCATTAGTAATAAGATATACTTCTGGATTGTTTGCAGGACGTACCAGCGTCCCGTCTGGATGAGCGATGCTGAGCATCCCGCTAGTTGTCGATCCGAAACCGAAGGTGTTTTGGAAGATATTTACGAAACTCTGATTACCAGCAAAATGAGGAGTGTAATCATATAATGCGGCTGTAGCACCATTAGTAAGTGTTATACCGGTGCCGTCAATTGTAGCGCTACCGTCGAAGTATGTCGCAGCATTCCCGTTGCACCGTGCCCGGTAGCCTTGGGTCATTAATAATGAGTAGCAATAACCCGGATCGTCTGAATTATCCCAATTTCCTGACACAATATGCCAGTTTGTATTGCCTTCGGAACGTTGTTCCCACCAACGTAGCTTCCAGGCGGAAACGATTACTTGACGCGAGAAGCCGACATCACTCTGTGTATCCGCGCAAGTATTGTTGACGCTCGTAGTAGCTACGCCATTGATACTGTATAGCTCGAAACCTGAATAACTATAGCCTCCACCGCTATCTGGGCAGTCATCCCCTAACGCTGCTGCATATTGTTGCACGCTACAACCGCTGCCACCCGTAACGAGTGATTCTTCTTTTTGTAGTGTGGTAATAAGGACCTGAGGGTTTAAGCCATAGGCCTGGGCAGCATCATAGATGACCGTTCCTGCAGATACATCGTTGCCATAGGTAAAACTGGTACTGGGCGCGTAGCCAGTAGGCTCTGGTGAACGAAAGCCATGATTGAGGCTGATACAGCTGCTTCCGTATCGATTCAGGAAGGCGTCAATGTCAGAAGCGTTCATAGTGCCGGTATTCTCGAACTCGGAGTCACTCATAATCATATTCTGGTCGAAGGCATGGGCCACTGGTGCAAACACGAACAGACCACTCACTACAAGTAGGAAGCTCAGGGTACCATTAGCGAATAAGGTCATTCGTCGTTTCATGATTGAACCTTCAGATTGATAGGATCGGTTACGTGTGACGTCTGACCATTGAGCGTTGCTGTTGCTGTGATTGTCCAACTCCCTTCGGTTAGGCCAATGCTCTGCAATGTCCAATTATTCCAGTAAGCTGCGCCAGTAGAATCAGCTTGTTCGGAAGCCAGCGACTTAGTGACGCCGTTACTGGTAAAGGTTATTTGGCAGGTTGCTCCTGGGCTGGTGTTGCAGACTGAGCTTTCCTGGTTCGTCCCCCACGAGCTACTCAGTGAGGGCTGATGGTTACTTACAAGGCCGTCGTTTGCCGGTGTCTTTGGTGCTGCACCTTGGGTTGTCGGAGTTGTATTGTCGGGATTTTTTGCTGCCGTACCACCATTGTTCGTACTTGTTGTGCCAGTTGTTGTTGTGGTTGTTGTGGGTAGCCCCTTCTGCGGGGTGGTTGATTTAGGGGTGGTATTGGTTGAAACGAGTGAAACTGTTCTTTGAGGTGTCTTACGGATATGCATATGCCAAACACTGGCGCCTATCGCTGCCAAAACGATAACAACAATAACAACTGCGACGACGGCAAAACGCGGCCGCGACTTTTTTTGTCGTTTGGTCTTTTTTGTGCTGTACATATGTATTTTTCGCTTGTATTTATAGCTTACTACGTCTTACGAAACAAAAGCAACTACGTAATATGTACAATACTGCAAAGTAGTGATGCAGCACATATAGCCATAAGAGATAAAGCTGGAACTACTATGAAGATTCTCAACTTTTGCATATGATGAGTACAACTATGATAAGCAAACAACTCGAACGTATAGAAAAAAAACTAGAACAGCTGCCGGGATGGCTGGGATCTAACTGGTCAATCGCGCTTAGTTTTGCAATCTTAACAGTTCTTATTTTAGGCAAGGTTCTACTATTAAGGCACACAACTTTCTTCGTGAACCCCGACAATGTTGACCAGTTCTATGCATGGTATCAGAAGTTGGCGGTCAGCATGCACCACGGCTACTTACCGGTTTGGAATGCAAATGCATTCGCCGGCCAGTCATTCGCCGGCGAATTGCAGCCAGGAATCTTTTATCCCATTAACTGGATTTGGATGCTGGTCTTCGGAAGTGCAAGCGGTATTTCTGAGAATCCCTTAAACTGGCTTGTTGCCTTGCATTTTTGGATTGGTGCATTTGGCTGCTACTTACTGCTTAAGCAACTTGGCGCCCGTAAGTGGGCTGCGTTTCTCGGTGGGCTGACCTTTGCATTTTCCGGTACTGTCGCCTTCCGATCCATAAACCAGACAGTGATCTTTTTTGGATTGTGCTGGGTTCCCTACGGTGTGTACTTCCTTCTAAAAGAGCATGCAACTGGACAGAGATGGTGGCTTATAGCTTGTGGCGTAGCACTTGGCATGCCTTTACTGGCGGGGCATATTGATCCATTTTTCTTTTCGTTTATGGCGGTAATAATGGTGGAGCTGGCTTATGTGCGCCGCCATTTTACCTCACTCCACAAGCTTTGGGATGTCGTACTTCCTTCAATAAAGCGTCTTGTTGCTGCCGCTATTATTGCGGTTGTTGTCGCATCGCCACAGCTTATTGTAAGTGCCTCATATTTAGGCAATAGCTACCGCAATCAGGCCGACGGCTTTGTAGGCCCTGGGCAGAAGACAGACTACGCTGAGTTCGCTAAAGGATTCAATCTGAACATGCATGACTTTTTCGATTTAGTTGATCCGACCACCTATCCTATATCTGATGGCAATGATATATTTATTGGCCTTGCGCCACTATTTGTCATCTTAGTTGGCTGGTATTTAGCGGCTGGTAAGATTCGAAAAACAGAACAATGGAAGCGTCATTCATTCCTGGTTACGAGCATGTTGGTTTTCAGCGTGACAGCTATGCTTGGATATATAACCTGGTTTGCCGTTATCCTATATAAACTTCCAGTCGTTTATGAGATTCGACAACTCGGGCGTTATTCAATCTTCTTTGACCTTGGACTTGTCATAATGTTGGCAATTATTTTGCCAGTTGTAGCGGATTTACAGTTAACAAAACGACAGCGCCGCAATATGTTTTTTGTCGGCGCGTTCATGTTTATAGAGAGTGCTTACTTGCTAGCGCTACGTAATCATATCTTTGGGACGCACTTTGCCCTTCAAGTCATGCTACTGTCCTTAACCGTACTTTTGCTTGTATTTGTTCCACATCCAACTTCCCGCAAGGCGGCATTAACCGTGCTGGTTGTTGTAACTGCAGGAGTAAACACGCTATGGTTTTTGCCGAAGATTGATGCGACGACCGAAACGACGTTGCGCTATACGGCTATGCCTACGAAGCTCGTGAGTGTGCTTGAGAGTACCAATGGTCGTTACCGTGTAGAAATTCAGAACAATGCTATACCAGTTAACACGGGGGCTGTGTACAGCGTTCAGACGATTGGTGGCTATGGGGCAACTATCTATGCGCCATTTTATAATTTTATGTATAAGAGTGGGTTACCCGCGAGTTTCCGAGATGACTTGCTTGGGGTGCGACTCGAAGCAAGTACGACGGCGCCTGTCGGGTCAACGGTTCTGTATAAGGATCGATATGCTTCAGTGTACAGCCGACCTTCAGCGCTGCCGAAATTCTTCACCACTGACAAGCAGGGTTCAGTAAATCGGGCTGATTATCACGGTCTGGTTGTCGCAACCACGCATTATGATGACCATACTCAGAGCTTCCGCGTACAAGTGCCCAAAACCGGGCAGGTAATTCTGTCCGAGATTTATTATCCGGGTTGGAATGCTACGGTAAACGGAAAGGCTGTCCAGATTAGTGATTATGCCGTTGGTAGATATCCGCTATTCAAAGCTATGCAACTACCCAAGGGTACAGATACGGTTACGCTTACCTATAAGCCGTTCGGTGTTTTCTAGTGAATGTATATGCTTTACAATCTTAGGCTATGGAATCGTTAAGACAATCGTACGCTTGGGCTCAGACTACCACGCGTCGCTTGCTCAAGATTGATTTCTTTCGATTCTTTATAGTGGGCAGTATTAGTTTTATTCTGACGGCTATCGCACTCAGGATTTTTCATGGTGGATTCCATCTCTCTATTGTCGTTGCCACATTACTGAGTAGTGAGGTTGGGTTATTATCTAACTTCTTTTTTCATGAGAATTGGACATATAATTCTGTAGATCATCATAGTAAGCCTGTGCTTACTAAATTTATCCATTTCCATATGAGTTCATGGAGTGGAGTGGTGATTATCACGGTCCTAGAGACGATTGGTGTAAAAGGACTCAAACTCAACTATCTGATAAGCCTAGTATTTGCTTCGGCTATCACGATGTTCTGGAATTTCTTTTGGACAAAATATTTTATATTTAAGGGAACAACCCCAAAGGTTTTATTGTCGCCTGAGGACACTGTTCCGGAGAAAAAGAAAGTGAAAAAGAGGGGCGAAAGATTTAACATTCTGATGCGCTATATAGCAGTCGGCATCTTAACTATATTTGCAGGCTATGCTGGATCGCGAGTGATGGTACATATATGGCATGTATCTCCACGGCAGACGCGCGTGACTGGATACGTATGTGGCCTACTTATGACAATCGTGAGCTCACTTATCTTTGTGTATCCTGACCGTTTGTGGCCATATGCAAAGCGCCACACCTACGCATTGCTTGCTGCCGCTTGCTGCCTATTCTTCGTAACGGTGAGTATTGCCTCGGAAGCGCAAAGTTTTCATTTTTCTAAAACCAAGGGTGAGGCAATTACCTATGATGAGGTATCGTTGTTGCCGAACGGATATTACTACCGGTCAAACGGCACCTACTTTACAAACCCCGAACACCCTCCACTCGTCAAGGATATTGCCGCCATTCCTTTCGGATTTTTAGACGTAAAACAGCCAACGCCACCACTTTCTAAGACCAAGCTTTTCTTAGATGACGCTCAGTATCAATGGGGTAAGCTTTTCCTGTTCCAGTCAGGTAACAATACCGAGGCGATGATTTTCTGGGCACGTTTTTCCGTCCTGCTTGCTAACGCCATATTGATCTTTCTGCTGTTTGTCTCGCTCACCCGGATTTGGTCTCAACGGGCAGCCTTTATCGGTATATTTTTCATTACAACCACAGAATTGCTCATAGGCCATGCTTCACTGGTAACTGTTGATGTTATGTCGGCCCTCTTTACTATGTTGTCCTTGACCTGGCTGGGTGTATGGCTGAAGCGTTGGAGGTCAGAAGAGCCGGCGAGACAAGCACTTATACTGACGTCGCTTTGTATGGCTGGCGCGGTCTGCTCTAAGTTTTCAACCTTATTATTGATCCCCGCTGTGGCAATCATGCTGTTGGGCTATGGTGTGGCGGACCGTAAGAAACTGATGGGTGAGCGACGCAAGAAGTTTACTATAGCGGGCCTTGGCATCTTTCTTTTAGCGCTACTGTTTGCAGTGTTGTTCTACGCATGGCACGTACGTCATATGGCTGGCGCTGACATTGTTACACAGCTGAAGACTAACTACAGTACGAAGCGTTACCCTAAATTCGGTCTTACTATATTGGACGATATCGCACTGCATTTAGGTATCCTTGGTCGGGCATTTAGTGAGCTGGCGAACGGCATCCTTAAGACAGACAATCGTATCTACAATGGTGCAGGATCGGTGTACTTTATGGGTACGTATTATGGACCGGAAGGTGCAGGCCCTTTGTATTTCCCAGTATTGTATTTGACAAAGCTGCAGCCGATGTTCCTTATTATTGAGCTTGTTGGTTTTGTCGCGCTCATTCGGATTGCTATCAAAGAGCGTACCCGTAAATGGGTGCAGCAGGCTCTAGAACATCCGCTCCAGGTCTCCCTTGCCTTGTATGCAGTTATTTTTGCTGGTATAGCAATTATGTCGACTCTCCAGATTGGGATACGTCACATCTTTCCAGTCATTTTGGCGACAATGTTGCTTACCGGTTTCGTGGCAGATCATTTTATTACGAATTGGTCCACTAACAAACAATACGGCCACTACATGCCCTGGATTGTCGGTGTTGCCGCAGCCTGGATGATAGGGTCAGTACTGGTGAGCTATCCATACTACATTAGCTATTACAATATTTTTGCTGGAGGCACGAGTAATGGCTATAAGGTCGCAACTGATTCAAATTATGACTGGGGTCAGGATATAAAGAGGCTTGCTGCATGGCAGCAGACTAACAATGTACCAAATTTGCGCTTTGACCTGCTCATAGACCCATTTTTGCCAATTGAATACTATCTAGGCACGAGTGCTCATCCGTACAATATAGCGACGGACGCTCCGCTTCCGGCCGGCTCATACCTTGCAGTTTCAGTTCATGAATATGAACAAAATACTCATCAAACAAATCTGCCGTTCAATAAGACATATGCTCAATTCAAGAACGATCAGGTTGCTCGTATCGGCACGACAATTCTTGTCTACAAAATTCCAGCAACTACCATTAAGAAGTAACGACAAACGTCTCTTGATGTGTAATAATGGGTTCCTATGAGGGCTCACGGAGGTTTATAGTGACGGCATCAAAAGATCTTTGTTTGGTGCTCGGTGGTAACGGTTTTATCGGTAGTCATATCGTTGATAAGCTAGTCGCTAATGGTCTGCAGGTACGGGTACTGGACAAGTTTAGCCGCTCTCCGCAATATCACCCATCCCCAAGTATTACTGTAGTCAAGGGGAGTGCCTTCGACGCTAAGGCATTGAGCGAAGCCCTGAAGGGTGTTCAGTATGTTGTCCACTCACTAGCTGCAACAAATCCATTTACCTCCGATACCGATCCCTATGCAGATATAGAAAACCTCCAGCGTAGCGTTGAAATATTTCAACAGTGCGCTGCAGCCGGGGTTAAAAAGGTAGCCTTTATCTCATCCGGTGGTGCAGTGTACGGTCGTTTGGCGGAACAGAAAGTAGCCGCCGAAGGCGATATCCCGATGCCGGTCTCACCATACGGCATTTGCAAACTGGCTACTGAGCATTATATGGAATACTTTAAGCGTAAATATGGCCTTGATTATGTCATATATCGCTTGTCTAATCCTTATGGACCACGCCAGGCATTTAAAAGGGAGCAGGGGGTTATTCCATCATTCTTGCGTCATATTTTAGATGGGGAAGACATCCATATCCTCGGTGATGGTACTGCTTCGCGGGATTATATATATGTTGAAGATGCTGCTCAGATGATTGCCGATTCACTTACTAAACAATCCAAGCACACGACGTACAATATAGGCAGCGGTAAGCAGACGACCTTAAACGACATTATCTCTGAGCTTGAGGGTATTTTTGGTAAAAAAGTTTCCACTACATATATGGAAGCACCACGTACGACACTGCAAAAGACAGATATTAGTATCGGGCGTTATAGCGAAGAATTTGGTGAGCCAGCTATAACGAGTTTTGAAGATGGACTTAGTAAGACTGTTGGTGGGTTTGAGGCCGGACAGCAACCTGCACTATAGCCGAGTTGCGGCAAGCGATAGCGCTGCTAGTGTTTGTGCGGAGACAGGTTGGTTACCTCTCCTCATTTCATCATAGATTTGTCCAAAATTGCCCGTTACGATTTGCAAGCTCTGTTCGGTTTCTTCGAGCTGGCCGTCAACGTGTATGGGCGATAGATCTGTCCCGAGAAAGATATGATCTTGTTCGTTTGAGACACCGACCGACGGCCAGAGTGTTCCTATATGTACTAGTTTCTCGGCGCGTAGGGAGAGTTCTTGATTGAGTTCGGCCTGTGCACTTTCCGAATGTGGCTTGTGCGGAGTGGCAAAACCGCCAGGCAATTCTAAGGCTACCGGGACCACGGTTTCGCCAATACGCATGACATTAGGTCGGTGTTGTTGGATGAGATAGACTGTTTCGTCGGGATCTATGGCCACTACATGCACGCATGGTGGTATATCAAGACCGTAATAGGTTGCTGCTCGCCCATCTGGCAAGGTCAGATTTCTTGTGATGTATCCAAAGAAATGATTTCCAAAAGGATTTCTATTTGGGGGAAAAGAGCGTTCACCTACACTATGCCATTCAGCCATTGCTAAATGATGATATTTGTTAATTACTTTGTCAAATATTGCATGCGAGTATGGTGTCTCTAGTGCCCATTACTGATGTCAAGCTATTCCATATTGGGACTACCACGTCTATACTACGAAGATAAGAGACCAACGGAGTGAAAGGTAAGATGACAAAAACAATAACCTATATCTTTCCGGTGTATAACAACGCACCGAGTCTGCAGCTATTGTATGACGAAATGCGTAGTAAAGTGATCGATAAGCTCGCAAAGAAATATAGCTATGAGATAATTTTTGTTAATGATGGGAGCAAGGACAATTCTGCTGAAGTTATCCGCCAGCTAGTTGCTAAAGATAAGCATGTCCGCGGTTTCTTATTGTCGCGCAATTTTGGCCACCAAGCCGCAGTGAGTGCTGGTCTTGATCGTGCAAAGGGTGAAGCGGTCATTATTATGGACGCCGATTTACAGGATCCGCCGAAGGTTTGTCTTGATCTAGTAAAGAAGTGGGAAGAGGGCTTCGAAGTTGTGTATGCACAGCGTCGCGTTCGTAAGGATAGTTTTTTTAAGCGACTCACCGCTAACGTATATTATCGTTTGCTCACGTCTTTATCGTCGGTGGATATTCCGCGTAATACCGGTGATTTTCGTCTTATTGATCGTAAGGTTGTAGAAGTAGTAAAAAATATGAAAGAATATCACCGTTTCCTTCGCGGCATGTATAGCTTTGCTGGGTTTAAACAAGCGCCGGTTTTGTTCGATCGTCACGCCCGCCACGCCGGTAAGTCAGAGTACACACTGAAAAAACTACTTCGTTTAGCGAAAGATGGTGTTTTCGGATTTTCAGATGCACCACTTAAGCTTGCTACACGTCTCGGATTTTCTGCGGCGTTTATAGCGCTACTCGGTGCTATATATGCCATCGCAAGCAAGCTATTCTTTACGGTTAATGTTCCCGGCTGGGCTATGATAATGGTCGCTGTTTTCTTTATGGGTGGTGTCCAGCTCATCATGCTGGGAATAATGGGTGAATACATCGCCCGCATTCATGACGAGGTACGTGAGCGACCGGTTTATATCATCGATGAAGAGCTTAACCCCGCGGTTGATTAAGCGTTAATTTTCATCGGCTGTTTTAGCTTTGAATACGACTTTTTTGTTGAGAGTGTAGTTCCAAATTAAGCCGACGCAGGAACCTACTACTAGTGCAAGACCATAATAGATGTGGGCATAGCGTACAAGCAGCACTACACATGAGCTATTGATAAGAATGCCGATACCGGCGGTAGCATGGAAGGTAAGTAGCTTTCGTTTGAAAGAAATATGATGATGACCTTTGAAAGCCCAAAAATTATTGCCAGTGAAGGTTGCGAGCAGGGCAGTTTCGGCACCAACAATTTGGGCAAACAGAATAGGGGTCTTGAGTGTACCATACAACAGTGCCAACATAAGGTAGTTAACAACGAAGCCAAGTCCGCCAACTGCAGCAAAACGTGTTATATCATGTGAGAAAAGCTTATAATAGCTTTTAATTAAAGGGGAAGTTTTTTGCATGCAGATAAAAAGTATTAAGAAACTATCTGTAATTATACCATGCTACAATGAAGCGCCGACGCTTGAAGTTTTGGTAAATGAGGTTCTGGCAGTAGATCTTGGAAAGACACAAAGAGAGATCATTTTAATTGATGACTGTTCAACTGACGCAACCAGAGACGTTATAAAAGCTTTACGAGCTAAGCATCCTTCTATTAAGTCAATATTACAGAAAAAGAACAGCGGAAAGGGTGCGGCAGTTAAAGCAGGTATCCTTAGTTCAACTGGTGATGTCGTTATTGTTCAGGATGCTGATCGAGAGTATGACCCACGTGACTATATAGTAATGCTTGATATATTCCGTGAGGATCGTGCTGACGTTGTTTTCGGTTCAAGGTTCTCTGGAGGATCACCACGTCGGGTTGTTTATCTGGCAAATACTATTGCCAATAAATTTATGACCCGTTTGTCGGCACTACTCAGTGGATTATATGTCACGGATATACACACCTGTTACATTATGTTTGATGGTGATTGGATACGCGAGAGGGCTCCAAGGCTCCGTGCAAAACGCTTCGGATTTAACCCAGAAATAGTGGCAAAGATTGCCAAGGAAAAAGAGCATCTACGTATTTGCGAAGTGGGCATATCCTACTATGGTAGAACGAAGAGCGAAGGCAAGAAGATCGGCGTTAAGGACGGTATCAAGGCCATCTGGGAGATTGTCTACTTCAACCTTACGTAGGGTTTAGCTGTTGTTGCGACCATCAATCGTCGCACGCCCGATACTCTCATAGTACAAACCTGCTGATTGTGCGGCATCAAGCTCGTAGAGGTTGCGACCATCAAATACGACAGGCTCTTTAAGCTGTTTGGCTATGGTATTTACATCCATGCTGCGAAATTCTTGCCACTCTGTAGCTATGAGAAGTGCATCGGCATCGGCAAGCGCTGCTTCAGCTGAATCTGTGTAGCTAAGGCCTGCCATATCCCCGAGGATTCTATGAGTATTTGCGGCCGCTTCGGGATCATAAGCAGCGATAGTTGCGCCAAGTTGAAGTAGACGTTTAATAATTTCTTGTGCTGGTGCTTCGCGGATATCGTCAGTGTCTGGCTTGAAAGCAAGTCCCCAAAGAGCAAAGTGTTTACCTCTGACGTCATCAAAATAATTTTCAACCTTTTCAACCAGGCGTTGTTTTTGATGGCTATTGGCGGCGATAATAGCGTTCAGTAATTTAAAGTCATAATCTTTGTCCTGGGCGGTTTTATGGAGGGCGAGTACATCTTTAGGAAAACAGCTACCCCCATAACCAATGCCAGCCTGCAGGAAACGTTTACCAATTCGTTCATCACTGCCAATACCGGCTGCCACCGTTTCGACATTCGCGCCGAGACGTTCACACATGTTAGCGATTTCATTAATGAATGTGACCTTTAGGGCAAGGAATGCATTAGCCGCATATTTAGTGAGCTCTGCAGAGGCCGTATCCATCCAGAACAGTTGCTCGTCAGACGCAACAAAGGGCTTATAGAGCCTCTGTAGTGTGCTGCGGGCCTGTTTAGAGTCTGTTCCTATAACAACTCGGTCAGGACGCAGGAAGTCTTTTACGGCGAAGCCTTCGCGCAGGAACTCTGGGTTAGAAACGACGTCGAATTCTACAGTCGCATGAGCAGCAATCCTTTGACGTACCTGTTCGGCGGTTCCAACTGGAACAGTGCTTTTATCGATAATAATGGTGTATTTGTGCAACAGTGGGCCTAGCTGGTCGGCAACACTCATGACTGCTGACAGATCAGCAGAACCATCCGCGCCTGGGGGAGTTGGTAGGGCGAGGAATACAATATCTGCGTTTTCTACCACTTCGTTTATGGCTGTGGTAAAGCGTAGATGGCCTGATGCTATTGCGTCGATAAATAGTTCTTTTAGCCCAGGCTCGTATATCGGCACTTCGCCGGCCCGCATTCGTTCTACTTTATCGCTATCAATGTCCATACAGACAACACGGTGACCCGCACTTGCGAGACAGGTGCCTGTGACTAGCCCGACATATCCGGTCCCGATAATTGCGATATCCATCAAAGACCTCCTTGAGTTAGGCCTACATTATAAAATAATCAATCTTTCTGTAAACTATTTTGACCAAAAATGTCCGGCCAACCTCCAAGATCCGTTACACCTAAAGATTGACAAGGTGGGCAAGGTAATTGCCGTAGCCGCTCTTTTTGAGTTCCTCGGCAAGTTTTAGAAGTTGTGTATCGTTGATGTAACCTTCCTGCCAGGCAACTTCTTCAATACAACCGATCTTAAGACCTGTTCGTTTTTCAATGACTTCGACAAATTGCGAAGCATCCATCATGGACTGGAATGTGCCGGTGTCAAGCCAAGCTGTACCGCGGTCAAAAAGCGACGCCTTTAACTTTCCTTTCTTTAGATAAGCGTCGAGGACGGCAGTTATCTCGATTTCTCCTCTATCGCTTGGCTGTACATTTTTAGCTATCTCTACAACTTCATTATCGGTGATATAGAGGCCGGCATTAGCATAATTTGACTTAGGATATTCAGGCTTTTCTTCAATAGATAGAACGTTCATTTCAGCATCAAATTCGTACACGCCATAGCGACGTGCATCTTGAACAGGTGCGGCAAAACCTATAGCACCATCGACATCATGGTGTTTTTTTAATCTTTTCGCCCATATCAGTACCATGGAATATGTTATCGCCAAGAATCATGGTGACGCTGTCGCCACCTATGAAATCGGCCCCGACAATGTAGGCATCAGCGAGACCCCGTGGTTCATCCTGGATGATGTAACTGAAAGTGCAGCCGAGCTGTGAGCCATCACCGAGGAGTTTTTTAAACTGCTCATTATCTTGTGGGGTAGTAACGATGAGGATTTCACGAATCCCTCCAAGCATCAACGTACTAAGAGGATAGTAGATCATCGGCTTGTCATAGATGGGCATCAGCTGTTTACAGATGGCTTTAGTGATAGGGAAGAGACGACTACCTGTGCCCCCGGCTAAAATAATACCTTTCATGAAATTACTCCTTCGCTTGCGCTTTTTCGGCTTCAATGTATGCATGTAGATCATCTCGCCAGTCACGGAGCACAGCCCCAACTGCTTTGATCTTTTCCAGATTCATGGAACTCTGTTTCGGGCGCGGTGCCACATGAGGCTTGCTCGCAAAATATTCCTCAGTTGTCGTATCGGTGACCGAAAGGTCGCTCCGGCCTAGTTCTTTAAAAATAGTTCTCGTTATGTCTGCCCAGCTTGCCGGTTCGCCGTCGTTCGTGACATTGTAGACGCCAAAAGCGGGTTGTTTTTCAAGCAGTACGCTAATGGTTTCCACGATAGTGTCCGTAAATGTTAGGCGGCCAACTTGGTCATTAACTACTTTTGGCGAGATATCTCGAGCGGCGAGCCCTATCATGGTACGAACAAAGTTTGCCCCTTCGCCAATGATCCACGTTGAACGGAGAATGTAATGTTTTGCGGTGATACTGGCCGCGATATCGCCGGCGGCTTTCGTCTGACCATATACACCAAGAGGTGAGAGCTCTTCGTCTTCTGAATGATTATCTTGGGTGCCGTCAAATACATAGTCACTAGAAATATGTACAAGGGTGAGGTCGTGTAGGGTTGCTACCTTGGAAAGGTGTCCGACGGCAACGCCATTAGTCTTCCAGGCGGCCACACGTCCTTCTGTGGTCTCTGCGCCGTCGACATTTGTGAAAGCGGCAGCGTTCAGGATAACGTCAACCTTAGACCAGTCATATGACTCGATCGTCTTCCAATCAGTTATATCAAGTTCACTGTGGTCGGTGATGATAGCTCTGGGATACTTTGTCTGCAATGCTTTACCTAGCTGACCATTGGCGCCAATAATTAAAATATGCGACTCATCCATTTAGACCTCCATCGGCTTCACATCTTTTAGGAGTGGATGATTACGATCTTTCTCTGACAGGATCGCTTCATCGAGAGGAATTGGCCACACGACTGATAGGTCGGGGTCTGCTAGGTTAACAAATGTGTACTTTTCGTATGCATCAGGTGTCCAGTGTTTGTTAACGCTATACAGGTAGTAGAGATCGTCGGTTAGGCACTGATAGGAATTCCCAACACCTGCCGGCACGAAGACTGCTTTATCGGGAGTAAGTGTAACAGTAACAACTTTACCGAAGGTGTCGCCTTTGCGTAAATCGACATATGCAACAAACGCTTCGCCATTGACTATGGATACATACTTGTCCCATGGCTCAGCGTGAAAACCACGAGTAACCCCCTTTTTGTTAAAGGCTAGACTGTTCTGAACCACATTAAATGTTTCAGGCAGGCCAGCAGCTACCAATTTCTGCTTATGAAATTTTTCCTGGAACCAGCCTCGTTCGTCTCCCACGTGGGTAACATCGAATACTAAAAGACCAGGAATGTCAGTCTCATGTCCTGTTACTTCAGTTGTTGGTACACTCATGCTTTCTCCTTCTTATCGTTGTACATACGGGCGAGATATAGAGCGGCAATTGTTGCTGTCGTATCAATGGTACCCTCACTTATCCATTTTTCAATGGTTTTAAAGTTGACATATTTTTGTTTAGTAATGTCTTCCTGCTCATCACGTTCGTCGGTAACTGAACGTACATTATGCGCTAGAAATATTTCCAAAGGTATTTTCGCAATGCCCGTTGCTTGGTAGAAGTACCCGAGACTTACCCAGTCATCACTTGCAAGGCCTGCCTCTTCTAAGAGCTCTCTTTTTGCAGCACTGAGTAAATCTTTATCTTCCGGATCAGCATGACCTGCAGGAAGGTCCCATATATAGCTGCCAATTGAATAACGATAGTTTTGCTGCATCAGTATATTGCCGTTTTTATCTTGGGCGACAATAAATACTGATGGGTGTTTTGTCTCGACGACACTATAGGTCATCTTTGTGCCCGCATGGTTGAGCACTTCGTCACGGCGTACGCGGATCCATGGGGTTTCGTATGCTGTTTCTGACGAGAGAGTCTTCCAATGAGTCATGTAGGTCTTTAACTCTTCTTTAATTTTTCAGTGTCTTCTTGTAAGAATTTCGGTACATAGAATTTTTCCATGTACGGTTTCCACCAGTCGGGATTATTTCTATACCAATCTACCGTTTGTTGCAGGCCTTCTTCAAAGGTAACGCTCGGCTTATACCCGAGTTCTCTGGCTAATTTCGCATAGTCGATTGCATATCGGCGGTCATGCCCAGGTCGATCTCTGACGAAGGTCTTAAGATTCTCTGGCCGTTCGGTAATAGCGAGGATAGCGTCGGCAATCTCGATGCCATTCTTTTCTTCGCCACCGCCAACGCAATAACTTTCGCCGGCCTTTCCTTCATGGAGAATAAGGTCAATAGCGCGGCAGTGATCAAGTACAAATAGATAATCACGAATACTTTTTCCATCACCGTAAATCGTGAGCGGCTTTTCTTCTAGTGCCATGAGAGCAAAAACTGGGACAATGTTTTCTGGTACCTGGTGAGGGCCATAGTTGTTGGAGCAGTTAGAAATAGTGACATCGAGCCCATAGGTATGAAAATAGGAGCGTACCAAATGATCGCTGCCAGCTTTAGTTGCGGAGTAAGGGCTACGGGGATCATACGGAGTGTCTTCGTTAAAACGGTCGTTTGTGCCAAGCTCGAGACTCCCAAATACCTCGTCAGTAGATACGTGGTGAAAACGTTTGACGTGGTAGTCGCGTGACAAACGAAGAAGGATGTTGGTCGCAAGAACATTACTCATAACAAAACTATCGGGATCTTCGATGGACCGATCGACATTTGTTTCTGCGGCAAAATGTACGACATAATCGAGACCTGCTTCAAAAATTGGCCGCAGTTTTTCTTCCTCAATAAGGTCAAAATGATGGAATTCGATGTCATCAATGACCTCATCGAGGTTCTTTACGTTGCCCTGCTGGTTTAGTTTGTCGACAACAACAATTTCATAGTCCGGGTGATTCTTTCGTACGAAGTGGACGTAGTTGCTTCCAATGAATCCTGCCCCACCGGTTATAAGCATCTTCATAATGTTTAGTATAACAACCCTTTCTCTAGGCCTGCTGAATGAGGCCCGCTACCTTTTTATTGAGTGCGTCAAGGCTAGGCCGATCTTTGGCTTCGGCATTCAGGCGCAAAGTCGGTTCGGTATTACTGCCACGTACGTTAAACCAGCTCCCATCAGGAAGGAAGATGCTGATTCCGTCGAGAGTATCCTGACGATCATCCTTGAAAGCCTCCTTAATCCGGGCGATAGCGCCATCCTTATCGGTGACAGTAAAGTTGGTCTCGGGGATGACCTCGTAATGAGAGTACTGTTTGCGTAATTCAGACAATTTTTTACCGGAAAGTGTTGCCACGTAAAGTCCAATAACGGCAGCAATAAGGCCGGAGTCAGCATACCAGTTATCACGGAAGTAGAAGTGTCCGGACGCCTCACCACCAAATGGAGCGTCGACTTCACGCATTTTCTGCTTGATCAGTGAGTGCCCAACACGGCTAATAACTGCCGTGCCGCCGTTTTCTGTTATAACTTCTGGTACAGTGTGGCTATTGCGTGCGTCATAGACAATGTTGCTGCCAGGAAATTTCTTCAGGAAGTATTCAGCCAACATGGCAGACATGACCCCGCCAGTAAGCACTTCGCCGGTCTCATCAACCAGAAAAGCACGATCTCCATCACCGTCAAATGCGATACCAGCGTCAAGATGTTTCTCGCGGATTATCTTAATGAGATCTGCGAGCGTCTCGAACTTGAGTGGGTTCGCCTCGTGATTCGGGAATGTCCCGTCAAGCTCAAAATAGAGAGGTGTAACTTGCCATGGCACGTGTTTTTCTAGGGTAGGGAAGATAGCGCCAGCCATACCATTTCCAGCGTCGACAGCCATTTTTATCGGTGTTAGTTTGTCGGGCTCAACAAAATTAAGCGTGTGCGTAATCCAGCCTTCGATAATATTGCGACTCGTTCGATGGCCGGGTACTGGACTGTCGCTAAAGTTATTTGCAAGGACGAGATCGCGAATTTCGCCTAAACCTCCCTCGAGGCTCATTGGCTTTGCTTGTTCGCTACAGAGTTTAATACCATTATAGACGCCTGGATTGTGGCTAGCGGTGATCATAACGCCTCCGGCCAACTTGCCATCACCGACGGCAAAGTAGATCATATCTGAGGTAACTTCGCCGATATCGATGACCTCGCGGCCACCGGCAATAAGTCCGGCAATAGCCGCTTCACTGAGTTCACCGGAATCAGGACGCATGTCTCGCCCTACGGCAACAGGACCCTCGGTTGGTAGCCACTGGGCCATAGCTCGACCTATGCGTTCTGCAACATCAGCGTTCAGCTCAGTGCCGACTTTACCGCGAACGTCATAGGCTTTAAAAATGTCAGAAAGTATACTCACCGTTATTATCCCCCTTAACTTACGAAGATAGCAAAAACAAAAGCCAACCAGGCTATACAGGTATGATACTCCTTTTCAAATCGTCTGATAGATGTTATTAGTACAACCCTCCGTTTTAGATGTGGTCATTATTTGTTATGATGATACTCATGATTGTCGCAATTATTGCGGGCGGTGCTGGCACGCGCCTATGGCCATTGTCCACGCCCGATTATCCGAAGCACTTACTAACCGTAACGGGAGATAAGTCATTGCTTCAAGCCTCTTACGAGCGGGCAAAGCGTATTACTGACAAAATTTATATTGTTACCGAAGCAGGGCATGCACACCACGTGCGCGATCAACTACCAGAAGTATCTGAATCGGCCTTTATTGTGGAGCCTGCACGACGGGATACCTCTGGTTGTTTCTTGGCTACCTTGCGTCGAGCAAAACAGGACTATGACGCCGATGAGCCCATTGCCTTTACTTGGTCTGATCACTATATTCGTGACACCGAGGGTTTTGCTGAATCCTTCCGAATAGCTGGCGATGCCACTGTTAAATACCACTATCCAGTACTAGTGGGTATTGAACCGACCTACGCATCAACGGGTTTTGGCTATATCCATAAGGCTGAACTTTTAGATGGTGAACAATTAGTGCATAAGACTGCTGGATTTAAAGAAAAGCCTGATCTTGAGACTGCTCAAACTTTCTTTAATAGCGGCGAATACTTATGGAATGGCGGTTATTTGGTTGGCACACTAGGGGTTTTTGAGCATGCCATGGAGGCGGATTGTCCAAGGCTCTGGCAAGACTACCAGAAGCTTCTCGCCTCCCAAGATGAGGAAGCGTACAAACAGGCCTATCTAGGGCTTGAGAAGATCGCCATAGACTACACATTTAATGAGCGGGTTAAGAATCTACTTGTTGTCCCGGGTACCTTTGACTGGATGGATCTTGGTTCATTTAAGGATCTCTATGCTGCGTCTGACGCCAACGAAGATGGCAACTGTTTGCTTGGTGACAAGGTAGTGGCTATGGATACAAAGAATTCCTATGTACGTAATGACTGCGACAAACCGGTCGCGGTAATTGGCTTAGATGATGTCGTGGTTGTCAATACGCCTAATGGCATACTCGTTGCCCGCAAGGACATGTCGCAGTTGGTGAAAGAAGCCAGTAAAGAGTTCTAGCATCTATTCAAAAAAGGGTGGAAGTGGACCACCTTCTTGATCCGGGAAGATCCTAAAAACTACCACGGTCGGGACTCCTAGCTCGCCTATAATCTCACCGAGACCCGGGAAGATAGTATTTAATAGCATTGCTTCGTCGTCCATACCTATATCTTGTTCTTGTTGAGCGGCAAGCGATTCTCTAAGTTTTAGTGGAATAATATCGTCGCGTGTTGAAGCTAGCGCAAATTCACGGGCTCTTACACAGATATCGCCTTCTCTTTCTAGTTGTCTAGCGACTACGCCTCCGAGTGTCGCAGCAATACGTTCCTG